>Ga0181377_1000782_pt1 | contig 11203 bp, 12 predicted proteins | sample LowvirmetaG_9_FD_130160 | JGI IMG/M metagenome (GOLD analysis project Ga0181377, IMG submission 130160) | Marine viral communities from the Subarctic Pacific Ocean - Lowphox_13 viral metaG | ecosystem: Environmental > Aquatic > Marine > Oceanic | place: Subarctic Pacific Ocean | collected...
TCAATCAATAAATAAAAAATGAAAGAAGGTTATATTAAAAAAGAAGATAGAAAAAAAATACTTCTTATAACAGATGATATTAGAGTTCATTCTGGGGTTGCCCAAGTAGGTAGAGAGATTGTTTCAAATACTCTACACAAATACAATTGGGTTCAAATGGCAGGAGCTGTTGAACATCCTGATGCTGGGCAGATTATAGATATGTCTGAAGAATTTAAAAGACAAGTTCCTGATGTTGTTGATCCATTTTGTCTTTTATACCCCACAAAAGGATATGGTGATATAAATTTTTTAAGATCTGTGTTGGAAAGAGAAAAACCAGATGCTGTATTTTTAATTACAGATCCAAGATATTTTAGCTGGTTATTTCATGCTGAAAATGAGATAAGAAATAAAATTCCAATAGCTTATCTTAATATTTGGGATAATTATCCTGCTCCTATGTATAATAAAGAATATTATGAATCTTGTGATTTATTAATGGGTATATCTAAACAAACTGTTAATATTAATAAATTAGTTTTAGGAGATAAAGGTAAAAATAAAATATTTAAATATATACCACATGGGTTAAATAGTAAATTATTTAATATATTAAAAGATGATAATACTGAACTTATAAATTTTAAAAAGAATATAAAATTAAAAGAGGATAATAATTTCCATTTAATTTTTAATTCAAGAAATATTAGAAGAAAACAAATATCTAATATTATAATGGCTTATAAATTATTTATAGACCAACTCACCCCAGAAGAAGCTAAAAAATGTCAACTAACATTAAAAACAGAGGCTGTATTTGAACATGGGACAGATTTAAATGCTGTTATAGAATACTTTTGTGATCCTGAAATTTGTAGAGTAGGAATTTTACAACATAAATTAACTACAACGGAAATGAACTTATTATATAATTCTGCTGATGGTGTGATTCAAATATCAAATGCTGAAGGTTGGGGATTATCTTTAACTGAAGCTATGTTAACAGGTACACCTTTCATTGCTGCTGTTACTGGGGGTATGCAAGACCAAATGCGTTTTAAAGATGAAAAAGATAATTGGATTGAATTTAATGGTGAATTTCCTTCTAACCATCATGGTAAATATAAAAAACATGGTGAGTGGGCATTACCCGTTTACACATCGGCAAGTACATTAGTAGGATCTCCTGCAACACCTTACATATATGATGATCATCATAATCTTAATGATGTTGTTGATCAGATAATGAAGTTGTATAAAATGAGTGATAAAGAAAGAAAATCAATTGGTGAAAAAGGATATAAATGGGCTCGAGGTAAAGAAGCCGGATTTACATCTGAAATAATGTCCAATAGAGTTATAGATGCTATGGAAGAATTATTTTTAACTTGGAAACCAAGAGAAAAATATAATTTCCTAAAAGATACAGATTATGAAAAAAGAATTTTACCACATAAATTAGTTTATTAAATGAAAAATACATTTGTTATAAGTTGCCCAATTGACACATATAGTGGATATGGAGCCCGATCAAGAGATTTAGTTAAATCAATAATAGAATTAAATAAATATGATGTAAAAATAATGCCTCAAAGATGGGGGAATTGTGCTTTTGGTTTTATAGAAGCAAACCCTGAATGGTCTTTTTTAAAAAGTCATATAATATCTCAATTAAAAGAAAAACCTGATATTTGGGCTCAAATCACAGTCCCAAATGAATTCCAACCTGTGGGTAAATATAATATAGGATTTACAGCAGGAGTAGAAACAACATTATGTGCCTCAAATTGGATAGAAGGATGTAATAGAATGGATCTTAACATTGTTTCATCAGAACATTCTAAACAAGTATTTTTAAATTCTAAATTTGATAAAATTGATCCTAAAACAAACCAAAATTTAGGTGTTGTACAATTGCAAAAACCCATGGAAGTATTATTAGAGGGAATTGATTTATCAACATATAAACCTTTAAAATCCTCAGAATTTAAAGAATTAAATTTATTAAAGGATATAAATTCAATCCCAGAAAATTTTGCATTTCTATCAGTAGGTCATTGGATGAATGGTAATTTAGGAGAAGATAGAAAAAATATAGGAATTACTGTAAAATCTTTTTATGAAACTTTTAAAGATAAAAAGAACCCCCCAGCTTTAATTTTAAAAACTTCAACTGTAAATTCATCCTATATGGATCGAAGAGAAATAATGAAAAGATTAAATTCTATTCGTGATATATGTAAAGGAAAATTACCTAATATCTATATTTTACATGGTGATTTTACAAACGAAGAGATGAATGAATTATATAATCACCCTAAAGTAAAAGCTATGGTATCCCATACTAGAGGAGAGGGATTTGGTAGACCTTTATTAGAATTTAGTTTAACAAATAAACCTATAATCTGTTCAGGGTGGTCAGGTCAGTTAGATTTTCTTCAAAATGATTTTACATTATTATTAAGGGGACAATTAACTAATGTTCATCCTTCTGTAGGGATGGGAGATATGTTAGTTAAAGAAGCACAATGGTTTCAACCTAATATTATGGATATACATAATTCTTATAAAGAATTATTTAATAATTATAAAAATTGGATAATAAAAGGAAAAAGACAAGGTTATTTTAGTAGAACTTATTTTGCTTTTGAAAATATGAAAGCTAAAGTTATAGAAATATTTGAAAATAATATCCCTGATATGCCCCAACAAGTAGGATTAAAATTACCTAAACTTAAAAAATCTAAAACTCCTAAATTAGAATTACCTAAACTAAAAACAGTATAATGGATGAATTAATAAAATGTGTTAAATGCGGGTCAGATGCTTGTTATAAACAAGAGGTTAATGAAAAAATAACTAATTATGTTTGTTATGGGTGTGGTTTTATTTCTAATTCACTAATGAAAGATGGAGAAGAATATTGGGAACAACAATTAATGTCACTTCCTGAATTATATAAAGATTTAATATACAAGGATAAAAAAGACCAATATTGGATCCCTAATACAGTAAACCAACCAGAACTAGGAATGGTTTTTGTGAATGGTGCAAACGTGGATAATTGGTCATGGGCTGCTGTAAAAGCAATTGATGTGGAAGATAAAGATAAATTAAAATACCCAATCCCAGGAAAATCAGGTAAATATTATAAACATAGGATGGATATGGAAAATCTAAAGAATTTTGATAGAGAACGTGGATTTATTGATGCTCTTTCGTATATTGGGGTATTACCAGAATAAATGAAGATACTAGTAACAGGTGGAGTTGGATTTATAGGAACATCTTTAGTTAAAAAATTATTAAGTGAAGGTTATGAAGTTCATTCCTTAGATAATTATAAAATTGGATTAAAGTCAAATGAACAAGATGGATGTACTTATCATAACCTTGATATAGAAGAAATACATAAAATAAATCATAAATTTGATATAATTTTTCACTTAGCAGCATTATCTAGAATTCAACCTTCATTTAATTTTCCTGAAGAAACATTTAGAGTTAATACTATTGGTACTCAAAAAGTATGTGAAATAGCTAGATTATCTGGAGCTAAAGTTATATATGCTGGTTCATCTTCAAAATGGCATAACCCATATCAATCTCCTTATGCTTCGTGTAAACATATGGGTGAAGAAGTTTGTAAAATGTATAAAAAATCCTATAAAATGGATATTGAAATAGTTAGATTTTATAATGTTTATGGTCCCGGAGAAATTATTGATGGTGAATGGGCAGCAGTAATTGGAAAATGGAGACAACAAGTTAGAGATAATCAACCTATAACTATTGTTGGTGATGGTGAACAAAAAAGAGATTTTACCCATATAGATGATATAGTAGAAGGATTATGGAAAATTAGCATAAAGAATGTTAAACATAATGATGCTTGGGAATTAGGTACTGGTAAAAATTATTCTATAAACCAAATATATGGTTGGTTTAAAGATAAATTTAATGTAGATGTATTATATATACCTAACCAATCAGGAAATTATAGAGAAACACTAAGGGAAAATGATGATAGTTTAAATATATTAGGGTGGACCCCTAAAGATAAATTAAAGAAATATATATACAGTTTATGAAAATAAGTTATGCAATTCCAGTTTGTAATGAAATAAATGAGCTACAAAGATTAGTTGATTTTTTAACAGAAAATAAACGTAAAGAAGATGATATTGTAATATTATTTGATTCACAAAATGGTTCTAAAGTAGTAGAAGAATATTTAAGAGCTAAATCAGTAAATACTGGTGCACCCTTTACTTGGTATGCTAACCCATTAAATAATGATTTTGCTCAACAAAAAAACCACCTTACTAAAATGTGTGAGGGGGATTGGGTATTTTTAATTGATGCTGATGAATATCCAAATGAATATCTCTGTACTGGATTACCTTGGATGATTGAAAATAATCCTGAAGTAGAAGCTTATTGGGTCTCTAGAATTAATACTGTAAAGGGATTAACAACAGAACATATCCAAAAATGGGGTTGGAATCTTAATAATAAAAGTTGGGTTAATTTCCCAGATAGGCAGATGAGAATTTATAAAAATAAACCTGATGTAATTAAATGGACAAAACCAGTTCATGAACAACTAATAGGATATAAGAAATTTGCAACTCTACCCTCAAATGAAGAGTGGTGTTTACATCATCCTAAAGATATAGATAGACAAGAAAAACAAAATAAATTTTATGATACCATATGAAAAATAATTTTATAATTATAAGTACTTGTTATAATAAGGGTAAATGGGTTAAAAATAATGTAAATAGTTTAAAATCCCAAAGTAACCAAAATTTTAAAGTATATTATGGGTATGATGAATCAACAGATAATACTTTAGAATGTTTAAAAGAAGCAATAGGTAAAGATACAGATCAGTATCAAATAATACATAATAAGGGAGAAAAAAGTTTTTTGGGTAATTTTGTTTACATTTATAATTATTTAAAAGATAATAGTTTAGTAAATAAAGAAGATATAATTGTTGAGATAGATGCTGATGATTGGTTGTTAGATTCTTTTGTTTTAGAAAAAATAAATAAGGCATACCAAAATAAAAAAACATATATGACTTATGGTCAGTATATAGAATACCCTAAAGGAGAGTTAGGTGGGCATTTTAATATGTATATTGAAGATAATGTAGACCAATTAAATGCTTATAGACGTGCTCCTTTTGCTTATAGCCATTTAAGAACATATAAATCCTGGTTATTAGATGAAATAACTGATAAAGATCTTATTAATCCCCAAACAAATAAATATTTTAAACATGCTGGAGATTTTGCATTATGCATGCCTATGGTTGAATTAGTAGGTAAAAAACATATAACTAGAATTAATGAACCTATTTATGTTTTAAATAGACATGATGGTTTAGAAAATGAATCTAAAGATAGTCTTGATTCACAAAAAGAAAGTGATGCAATAATTAGATCTTTACCCCCAAGAAAAAGAATAAAATTTAATCTAGATAAAAATAAAAAAATAACTACCTTAATTGGTAGCTGTGATAGTTATAGTCCATTATGGAAAAATTTTGACATTTTATATAATAGATATTGGGGTTTAGAAACTAATAATATCTTAGTAAGCGAAACAATTAAAACATCAGAATTTCCTTTTATAAATGATTATAACATATTAACTGATGGTGATGGTTTAAATTGGGGAGAAAGAATTTTAAAATCTTTAGAACATATTAAAACCCCATATGTATTTTTTATTTTAGATGATTATTATTTAACTGAACCTTTAACTGAAGATTTTATAAATAGTAAAATTAAATTGATGGAAAAATATAATGCTGATAAATTATTATTTGATATTTTATATCCTTATTATACTTTAAAAGAATTAGAGAAAGATAAAATATACCAATTTGATATGCTAAGTGAATATTTAAATTCTGTCCAACCCGGGATTTGGAAAGTAGATTATTTAAAAAAAGTTTTAAAACCTGAATACTCCCCATGGGATTTCGAAGTTGCAGGGAATAATTGGGCTTCCCAACAGAAGGGTACTATATTATTGGATAGATTAGATCCTATTGAAGATAATAATAATGTTGAAACTAAAAAGATATTATATAGATTTTACCATAATTTTATAAGAAAAGGTGGTAAAGTATCTGAGGGATGGGAAGAGTTATACAGAAAAGAGAAACTAGATTAAATGAAAATATTAGTATGTGATTATAATACTCATCCTACACCTATATTAAAAGGGTGGGCTTATGGTCTTTTAGAATTAGGATATGTATGTGATTTCTTACCAATTCCTAATTATTCTATATTAGATATTGAGGAAGAATATGATATATTAGTTTATCCTTTTATAGAAGAAAAACACTTAAATGAATTTATAGAATATAAAAAGCGTTTTCCTAATACCAAAATAATAGGGTGTAGAGACGAGTGGGATCCTGTTTATCTTAAATTTAAGGGAATAATTGATTTTTTTATAGGAGCCTTAGATAGCACCCCATCAGTAATAAAAGATTATAAAAAAAATAATTACGAATATTATAACATTCCATTAGCTGGAAATCCAAATTTATTTTACAAAACATCTACAGAAAAAATATATGATTCTTGTTTTATAGGGACATTAGTTCATGGTTATAGAAATGAAGATAAATTTTTATATCCTATTTTAGATAAGTATAATTGTTTTTTAGGAGGTATGAATTATGGTAAATATAATAAAGGTTTTATACCTTATGAAACCCATAATCCTATTAGAAATCAATCCAAAATAAATATAAACTTTCATTATGATTATCAAATTTTGGGTAAAGGTAAACCTTTAGACAGAAATGATTGTAATCAAAGTGTTTTTAACATAGCATTAAGTGGTAATTTCCAATTAGTAGATCATCCCCTAGCAAAGCAGTATTTTGGTGATAATGTAATACTAGCTGGTGAAGATGATTGGTTAGATAAATTTGAATATTATTTAAACCATGAGCAAGAAAGAGAAGAGTTAGCCCATAATGCTATGATTATAGCACAAAAAGAACATACTTGGGAGGTAAGAATGAAAGATTTATTAAAATTAATAAAATGAAAAATAAAAAAATATTTATCACAGGAGGTGCTGGGTTTTTAGGATCTAATTTAGTAAAACGTTATTATAAGGATAACCAAATTACAGTATATTCTCGAGATGAAGCAAAACATTATTATTTAAAAAAACAATTCCCTAATATTAATTGTATAATAGGAGATGTTCGTAATTTTGATCTACTAAAAAGATCATCATCAGGACATGATATTGGTATTTTTGCTGCTTCATTAAAACAAATAGAAGCAGTTGATCAAAATGTAGAAGAAGGTGTTAGAGTATTAATTGATGGAGCTATAAACTCTAGAAGAGTAGCTGAGGAAAATAATATGGAAGCAGCATGTTTTATATCATCGGATAAATCTAGAGCAGCTACTACTTTATATGGTTCTATGAAATTTATAGCGGGTGAATCATTTATAGTAAATGATAATAAAGCAGATGTTAACCTATCATGCGCTATTTATGGTAATGTTTTAAATTCTACAGGTAGCATTATTCCTTTAATATGGGACTCAATAAATAAAAAATATCCTTTAACATTATATTCAGATGAAATGACACGTTTTATGATTGATATTAAGGATGCGATGGATTTAATTGAAAAAGGGTTAAAAGTTAGTGGTTATAATGTTATACCTAATCTAAAATCATTTTTAGTTAAAGATTTATTTGAAATTTATGCAGAAGAGTTTGGACTAAAATATAATATAGGTAAACCTAGAATATCTGAAAAATTACACGAAATAATGTTATCTGAAGAAGAAGCTCCTAGAACTTTTTATAATGAAGAAGATGATACTTTTTATATGCATTATAAAAATATTTTTAAAGAAGCAGAACATTTAAAATTATGTGTAGAAGAAGAATTTAGTAGTAAAAATGTTGTAGTATCTAAATCTGAATTGAAAGGCATTTTGAAGAATTACAATTATTTTAAAAAATGAATATATTAATAACAGGTGGTGCTGGATTTATAGGAAGTCATTTAGTAGATGGGTTAATATCTCAAGGACATAAAGTTACAATTTTTGATAATTTTTCAACAGGAAATTTATCTAAGGTAAAGGTATCTTATATAAAAGGTGATGTTTCTCTTAAACAAGATATAAATAAATTATCAAAGTATTCATTTGATGCTGTGTATCATTTAGCAGGATTATTAGATGTTAAGGCTTCAATTTTAGATCCTAACTTTTATACCCAAACTAATGTAATTGGAACTACTAATATGTTAGAATTTTGTAGAAAAAATAAAATTAAAAAATTTATATATGCTTCATCATGTGCTTCAGAGAAACCGTTATCAAGTCCATATGCCTTAACTAAATATTTACCTGAATACTATTGTAATATGTATAGAGATCTTTATAATATAGATACATTAAATGTTAGGTTTTATAATGTATATGGGGAAGGTATGAATACATCAGGTTATAGATTAGTATTATCAATATTTTTAGAAAAATATCATAAGGGTTTACCTTTACCTATTGTGGGTGATGGAGAACAAACACGAGATTTTATTTATGTAGGAGATATCATTTCAGGATTAATTAAAGCCTTAAGACCTAACAATACATCCATTAATACTATAAATTTAGGCACAGGAAATACTATTAGTATTAATGAAATAATAAAAATGTTTTCATCAAATACCGTAACTTTACCTGAAAGAGATGAACCTAAACATATAGAACCTGCTGACATATCTCAGGCTAAAAATTTATTAGGTTGGAGACCTGAAATGAAATTAGTAGATTGGGTGAAAAATCAAATTAAATGAAAAAATTAATTATTTCACCCCACATTGATGATGAAGTTTTAGGATGTGGAGGTATATTAGATGAAAATAGTTTTGTAGTTTACTGTGGTTTTGATGAAACCCATATAAAAGGAGATTGGGTAAGGGAAAGACCAGATACTAACACAAGACTATCAGAATTAAATAAAGTACAATCCTTATTAAAATTTAAATATGAAATACTTTACAATAAAGTAAATCATTATGTAGAACAAGATTTAATTAGTTCTTTTGAAAAAGCTATTAATGATTTTAAACCAGATCAAATTTATATTCCTAACCCATCATATAATCAGGATCATAAAACCGTCTATGATGCTACTATGGTTGCCTTAAGACCTCATGATTTAAACCATTTTGTAAAAAAAGTCTTAATATACGAGCAACCTCAAGTATATCTTTGGAATAATACATCTAGGGAATTTAATCCTAATTATTTTGTTCCAATTAATATAAATAAAAAGATAAAAGCATATAAATTAATGGCTACCCAAGTTAGACCATTTAGAAGTCCTGAAATGTTAAAATCAATAGCTTTATTAAGAGGAGGTCAAGGAAATCTTAAATATGCTGAAGGTTTTGAAATAATAAGATGGGTAGAATAATGATTTGGATTTGTGCATATAGAGAATGGGCTTTAGAAATTTATGATCAAGTAAAAAATGAGATAGATTGTGAATTAATTGAATCAAAAGATAAATTTAATTATGCTAGGGAAAAGTTTAATAAAAACGATATTATATTTTTTATAGGGTGGAGTTGGATAATAGATGACCATCTTATAGAAAAACATAAATGTATATGTTTACACCCTTCACCCTTACCTAAATATAGAGGGGGAAGTCCTATTCAACACCAAATTATAAACGGAGAAAGTTTAAGCGCTGTTACGTTTTTTAGAATGACAAATAAATTAGACGCAGGTGTTATATTATATAAAGAATATTTTTCATTAAAAGGGAATCTTAAAGATATTTTTTCTAGAATAATTCCCTTGGGTACCTCAGGAATTCTTCGTATATTAACTACTAATATAAAAGAAGAACCCCAAGATGAATCACAAGCTACTTTTTATAAAAGAAGAAAACCAGGAGAAAGTGAAATATTAATAAATGATTTTATTAATTATACAGCAAAAGAATTACATAACAAAATAAGATCATTACAGGATCCTTATCCCAATGCTTATATACAATGTAAGGATCAAAAATTATTTATAACTAAAACACATTTAAATGAATAACATACTTATATTAGGACATAAAGGAATGCTGGGTCATATGGTTTTAAAAACCCTAAACCCATTTTTTAATGTATCCACTACTGAAAACAGATTTCCTAATTTTGATAAATCTATATTTCATAATCAAGATTATGTTATTAATTGCATAGGAGCAATTCCTCAAAGAACAAATAATTTTACAATAAATTATGAACTTCCTTTATGGTTAGAGAATAATATTAATTGTAGAATAATTCACCCTAGTACTGATTGTGAAATGGATAATGATGATTATGGATTAAGTAAAAAGAAAGCTGCTGATTTCATTTTAAACCAGGGAAAAAATACTAAAATGCTAAAAGCATCTATAATTGGACCTGAATTAAACTCAAATGCTAGTTTACTTGAGTGGTTTTTATCTCAAAAAGAAGATGTTTTTGGATACACTCAGGCTATTTGGAACGGAGTTACTACTTATGAATGGTCTAAACAATGTTTAGAATTAATAAATAATTGGGATGATTATAATAAACTAACAATATTGTCTAGTAATCCTGTTTCTAAATATGAATTATTAAATACTATTAAAAAAATATATAATAAAAATATTAATGTAATCCCTAAAGAATTAGGTAAAAATAAAACATTAGTAGGTGATATTAAAACACAAAATATTGAAGAACAACTTAAAGAATTAATATTATTAAAAAAATGAAAATTGCATTTATAACAGAAATGGGGTTTGAAGGAAAAATACCTTCAAATCATCCCAATATGAGAACTGAATTTGCTTGGATGCATGCTTTAAATGCTGATCATTTTAATATAAATAATATTCTAAATGTTCAAAATTATGATCATGTATTTGTAATTATACCAAAGGGAAAACTTAATTTAAGTGCAGAAGGAACTAAAATAGGAAACCAACATAATCCAGCTTCTGGTTTACTTGCTTCTAATATAATTGAAAAGTTAAAAAAATATAATAATAAAGTTCATTACATGCAAGAAGGACCAAGTTGGTGGTTTAATGATTATGAAATTATTGATCAATTAAATTTTTATAATACATTATCTGAATGTGATAGTATTTTTGCTCATAATGAACATGA
>Ga0181377_1000786_pt1 | contig 11150 bp, 19 predicted proteins | sample LowvirmetaG_9_FD_130160 | JGI IMG/M metagenome (GOLD analysis project Ga0181377, IMG submission 130160) | Marine viral communities from the Subarctic Pacific Ocean - Lowphox_13 viral metaG | ecosystem: Environmental > Aquatic > Marine > Oceanic | place: Subarctic Pacific Ocean | collected...
ACTAAAGAAGAGTTTATGGATAACATTAAACTACAATCAGATTTTGCAGCTAAGTAGGAGAATGCAATGGAATTTAAAACAAACGTACCGAATGTAACATTTAAAGTTAGAGTGCCAAGCGATGATGCTGAACCTAACTCATGTGAAATCTTCCCATCAACGTGGGGAGATTTAACTACAGATGAAATCTTTTCTAACAAGAAAGTTGTAGTGTTTAGCTTGCCGGGTGCATTTACACCTACATGCTCAACATTTCAATTACCTGGCTTTGAAGAAGGCGCACAAGATTTCTATAATAAAGGAGTTGATGACATTTATTGTATTTCAGTAAATGATTCCTTTGTTATGAATTCCTGGCGAGATGCAAACGATCTTAAAAATGTTAAAGTGCTACCAGATGGCAACGGCGATTTTACTAAAGGCATGGACATGGATGTCACATTTAATAATCGCGGCTTTGGTATGCGTAGTTGGCGTTATGCAATGATTGTTGATAACGGAACAATTACAAAAATGTTTGTAGAGCCAGGAAAAACAATGGACTCAGGTCCAGATCCATATGGAGAAACATCACCGGAAAACGTATTAGCATCACTATAGGAGATTAGCATGGTTAACAAAGTATACTATACATGGAAAGACATTGAGCATATGGTTATGAGTATTAATAATCTTATGTTTGCAGACAATTGGCGCCCAGATTATATTGTGGGATTAACACGTGGAGGTCTTGTGCCAGCAGTTATTATGTCAAACATGACAGGTATCAAAATGCATACATTGGATGTGCGTTTCCGTGATGGAGATTCTCAAGAATCAAATTGTTGGATGGCCGAAGATGCTTTTGGTTATCCACGTGAAAGACCATTGCCTAAAAAAGGTAAAAATATTCTTATCTTTGATGACATTAATGATAGTGGAAAAACTATGCAATGGATTAAAGAAGATTGGCCCGCTGGTTGTTTACCAGGAGATAAGCATTGGAATGATGTATGGGGCAATAACGTTAGGTTTGCTAGTCTGTTAGATAACAGTGCAAGTAACTTTGGCGAAGTAGACTATACAGCTATGGAAATCAATAAGATGGAAAAAGATGTATGGGTAGTATTTCCGTGGGAAGGCGAACGAGACTACGGAAACTTTTGATAGAAAGGAAGCGCAATGAGTTTAAGTGCTCAATTAATTAAATCGGCACGAATGCATGCAGAAGCTGAAATTCAACTACACATGACTAATATTTGGGTATATCTGAATAACAGTGCTGGCATTGGTGAGCATAGCGATATTGTTGAAGCTATTCAAGGAGAACTTGATAAAATGGCATCAGCAAATGACCGACTTGAAATGCTTGATCAATATTTTACTGACGTAGAAATTGAAAACGCCGTTGACTAACAAGTAAGGAGAATACAATGAATCCAGATGATTTAGGTTATATTTACTCGTCAACAGACGATACAATTACCATTGATACTACAAGTATAGATACCACATTTGATATATCAAATGTAAGTACATATAGTATTGGGCCATTAGAGGATGAAACTCCAACTGAAATTGAAATACAACAAAGCAGCGGCGAGACATTAAAGGTCGCCGCTACTATACGTCAACAAAAATATGAAATCGAAGCATTAACAGATATCATTAAAGAAATGGTAAAAACTAAAAACTTTGATGTAGAATTAGATATTGAAAAGAGAGTTGAACAAAAGAAATTCTTAAAAAGATTAGGAGAAGACTAGTGGTAACATTCACAATAGAAATAAATGGATACGGTGGCGAGATGGTTCTCGGTTCTGTATCTAAAGAAGCATATGATTATTGGAGTGTAAAAGGAGAAGATGACGAAGGAATGAACAGTCATTTGTTTTGGGATCCATATGAATCAGAAGATGGAAATGAAGTCACTGACGATGAAGACCCACGGTTCCTTGGAAACTGGCATGAGATTGATGATATTGATCATACTCATGGAGCGTTCTATGACCAATGTGAGGTTATAGTAACAAACGAAGATGGCGAAACCATTTACGAAACTGATAGCCCTGAAATAGAATCAACACATATTTCAGATCCAGATGATCAACCAGAGGGTTATTATTTTAAAGGCTGGAGTACAGAAAAAGGAAACTTTTTTAGTTGCGACATTGAATTGGACAATTTTGATCCCGACAAACTAAAGTTTGGTGCTACTAACATTGATTGTGATGTAGTTATTGATAGTGTTACATATGATGGAGAAGATTTAGATAACATCGGCGGTGATACTAGAAGCAAAGGTGTTGGTTGGGACTTTTACGAGAACTTATGAAATATAAAATAATAGTTAATGGGTATGGTGCCCACTTACATATAAGACGCATTGAACCAAATGTATATGAATTTTGGAACAAACAAGATACTGAAGCAACACGCAGTCATTTGTTTGAAGATCCAGAAACTAATCTAAATGGAAATCCCATAACAGATTATGAAGATCCATTATTCTTAGGCATGGCAAAGTCTAAACAAAATAGACTTATAGAAGTGTTTGGACCACGTCCAAGTCATATACATGTGCATGTGTTTGACGAAAATGATAACACAGTTTATTCGACAAGCACAGTAAAAGATGATCCTAGATTTACAATGGACTGCCATGCATTAGGCAAAGGACATTATCTAAAGGGAGTTAGAGAATGTAAAGGGACATTCTTTACAGGGTATTTGGAAGAAGATTCATTTAGCGAACATTTATTAAACTTAGCAATGGTCAGAATTGATGGAGATTCTTTATTGTACAGAGTAGAATACGGTCGCAAAACATTAGAAAACGAATTAGAAGATACAGGAATTGTAAAAGAAACATTTGAATTCCATAACAATCCATAAAGAAATAATATGAATATTGGAGTAGACATAGTATCTGTTAACAGAATTAAACGTATATTTGAAAAGTACGGTACAAGGTTTACTGATCAGTTTTTAACACAACAAGAAAAACAAAAAGAACTTACACCAGAGTATATATCAAAATGTTGGGCTGTTAAAGAAGCATCAATTAAAGCCAGCGGCATTACAGATGCTAAACAATTTGCATATGGAAAACAAGGAAAACGGCCTATAGTAATTACCAATGTAGAAGGCACATGGAACCTTAGTGTGTCCGATGAAAAAGAATATGCAATAGCAATGGTAGTAAGGAACATAAATTGAAAACTAAAAAGACTCCTACTGGTGTAATTGAATACTATAATGATTATGTTATAAAAAGATTAGACGGTTCTGATATGTGTATAAATGGTGAGTGGCTAAAACATTACCAAGCAATATCAACTCGTAATAGTTTTTTAGTAAAAGTAAACAGAGTAGTAGAAGAAAATACTGCTTATGAAATGGAAAAACTTGATGTAGTAACAGATCTTGCACAGATTATAGCTAGGCCAGAACTACGTCATTATATAACTAGAAACCTTATAAGCCAAATATATGAGGCTGTAGACACAAGCTGGGTAGATTCTATAAAATATTCTGATGAAATAGGATTAGAAGATGGTAGTTATTTCCTTCATGGTGATATGGCAATAAAAAATATACTCTTATTAACAGATGGTAGCGTAAAGATTGGCGACCCAGAAAGTTTTCATTTTATGGACAGATTACATCATGCAGAGAGATATGCAGCAATGCATACACATTTAATGTTTGGATTACAACGATTTTTAAGAGAATAAAATAAAAGGTTGACAGGCAAGACATCTTACTGTATACTGTAAGTATAAATCATAAAAGCAATAGGAGTGTAATTATGAAAAATGTGAGAAGTTGGATCGCTATTGCGGTTGCTGTTATAGGTATATCAGTTACTGCACCAGCAACAGCGGCACCATTTAGTTATTATGACATGGTGTCAAATATAGCAAATGTTGATGCTCGGAATACTTTTGCAAAAAGTATGATGAAGTCATATTCAAACGGGCTTAAAACACTAAAGCCACTAGCAGAAAAATACGGACATTATAGTTGGGCCGCAACGCTAGTAGAAACAGTAAACTTTTACGAGAGTGAGATTAAAAAGTTCTCTGAGTTAATCGGTGAATCGCTTGACGTAAAAGCAACTGTAATCAATACAACATACAAATACAATCAACACGAAGTAGTAACAGAAACACCTGAAGTTGCTTCACGATCTTCTACACAAGACGAAGTTACAGAAGATTTTACAGTTAGTGTATACGAAGATGTTGTAATTACATACACAAAAACAGTCACAACAAAAACATATAAAGGCACGTTTACTACACAGCATTGGAGTGACGGTGCTAATACTACAGAAGTCAGCACTGAGCTAGTCAGCACAGTATCAGAAGATGTAGTTCGAACTGAAACTGAACGTAAATTTGTTCGAGCATACGAACTTGAACGTCCTGTTGAAGTTGTTGAAGTTGTTGAAGAAGAACCCGTTGTCGTTGAGGAGGAGGTCGTTGTCGTTGATGTAGTCGACGAACCAGTGAACGTTGTCAACGATGGCATGGGTATTAAAACAGAGAATACATTTACCGCTGAAGAATACTTAGCAATGGATGATGTAATGCTTGGCGCAACACAAACATATATTGATGCGGTACTTAATGTAAATCCTAATGTTAATTTAGATTATATTACACGTAAAAGCGGTATGTATAATTATGGACAAAACCTACAGGTTATTGGTGCACCACAGGCTTGGGCAAAAGGTTGGACAGGTAAAGGTAGTGTGTTAGCAATACTTGATACTGGTATTGATTTAGATCACCCAGAGTTTACTGATAAGATTATTGCCAGCGAATGTTTTACAGGCATGTGCGAAGATGGATATGAAACTATTGATGATAAAAATAGATATTCACACGGAACGCACGTGGCAGGTATTGCAGCCGCTAACTTAGATGGTGAAGGAACAACTGGTGTTGCTCCAGATGCCAACTTGCTTATTGGTAAGGTTGCATGGGATAATGGCTACTATCAATTTAGTGCATTAGGCAAAGGTGTTGAATGGGCTATTAACAATGGTGCAGATGCAATAAACGTATCTGGTAACTATAACGTAGATATTACATACAAGCGTAGTATTCAAAGCGCAGGCGATGGAGTGTTTTATAGCACAGACTCACGTTACAATGGAGTATATGCACTAGAAGGTTATTCACACTTAGCAGTAGATGACAACTTTATGTTGCCTCAACTAACAGATGCAATGTCAGGCAACGAAGCAGTTATTGTATTTGCAGCTGGTAACCAAAGAATGGATGTTCCAACTTACCCGGCTCATTATGCAGTAGCAGAAAATGAAGATGGTGAATTGTTGCTTGGCGGTAAAGCAATTGTAGTTGGATCATGGAATCTTAAATCAGGAAGTATGTCAAGTTCAAGTAACCGAGCTGGAACAATGTGTTATGGTACCGATGGTAAATGTGCAAGTGATCGTAGAATTAGTGATTACTATATACTTGCACCAGGTGACTATGTAGCATCAACAAGTGCTAATGGCGAATACAGAACCAATAGTGGTACGTCAATGGCGGCTCCGGCAGTAACAGGTGCAGTTGGTGTTGTACATCAAATGTGGCCATACATGAAAGGCGAGAACATTGTTAAACTATTGCTTAACACAGCCGATAAAGATATTTGGGGCTATGATGTAAACACACATGGACAAGGCTTACTTGACTTGGATGAAGCAACTAACCCACAAGGTGTTGTAGGTATTCCAACTAGTGGACGCATTGAAGGTGCTAAGAGTAATTTAAACTCGGGTGCATTTGCACTAAGTGGTGGAGCTCACATAAGTAGTATTAGTAGCACAATGGTTGTTGATGATTATGATCGTAACTTTTATATAGATGGTAACGATATGATTGCTGTCGCTGATACACGTTATGCTGATCCAACACAAGCGGGTGCAATGGGCTTTGCTCCAGACTATTACTTTGGATATGGCTCGGGTACAGTAGTTCCATTTGAAGCAGGCGCTCTTAATATCAACGGAGACAATGTAGCATTTGCAACTACAGTAGATCAGTTTATGTTTGGTGCATTAACAGAAGGTAATAGTTTCCTTGGTAACGTTGCAGACAATCCACTTATGGATGTTAATGGTGCAACTACATTCTATGCAGGTTACAACTTAGATGTAGCTATGACAGACAGTGTTTCATTGTTTGGTAATGCTACACTTGGTGTTACTAAATTGAACGTAGGAGATAGCATGATGACATCAGCAAGTGACTTGCTAAGTAATAGTGCAACACTTGGTATTAAACGTAATACACAAAACGGAGACTTTGGTTTTGTAGCAAGTTTGCCAGTAGCAATTACAAACGGTAGTGCAACATTTACATCAGCAAGTACAGTTAGTGCAACAGGTGATGTAGACTATGTAACTAGCAACAGTGATTTAAGTGCTACACAACGTGAAGTAGACTTGGGTGTGTTTCATAACTTCCAAGTAACAGACAATGTGTTTGTTAAAGCACACGCAGAAGCACGTTTAAATTATGCAGGCACAGACGAAACAGTTACTACAGCTGGTCTTAACTTAACATGGAGCTTTTAATAAATGTATAAACGAGGTGAACTTGAGGTCATTGCAGGCCCAATGTTTGCAGGAAAGAGCAGTGAGTTGTTAAAACGACTGCTCTTTCTAGAACATTCAGGACACAAAGCATTAGTCCTAAAACCAGTAATAGATGACAGGTACGACCCAGATAAGATTGTTACACACAATAAACTTAGTCACCCTGCTCTTAGCGTTATTGATTTAGAACTAGTAAAAGACAATTACACAATTAAGCCTTATAACTTTCATACAGTGTTTATTGACGAGGTGCAATTCTTTGATCCTAAAGAAGCACTTTGGTTTGTAGAAGAAGGTTTACGAGAAGGTGTTAATTTTGTATGTGCAGGATTAGATCAAGACAGTAGAGGTGTGCCATTTGAAACAACTGGTAGACTATTAGCACTAGCAGATAATATTATGAAGATTACTGCATTTTGTAATGTATGTGGACAAACTGCTAGTAAGACGCAACGACTTAGAAAAAGTGGTGGCAGAGTAAACGTAGGCGGCGCAGAGACATATGAACCACGTTGCCATGAACATTGGGAGAGTAAATAATGACAGATCATACAATAGATATTTTACGTCAAGTTTGCCAAGAAGAACTTGATGATAAAGTAACTGGCTTAACAGATGGAACTGAAGATATATTTGAAGGCCGTAAAGAGTTTGCAAATACAGTACTAGGACTTATTAATAAACTAGAGCGTCCTAGACAAGAAGATCAAGCTAAAAAACTACAAGAAAAAGCAATTGCTGCCAGCAATGCTAGAAATGAAATAGCATCTGAATATAATACAGAATGGATGCCAATTGACTCAGGGTGTTAAGAGAATGAAAATTATAGCAGGAAATAGTAATATTGATTTAGCACAAAAAATTGCAGAGCATTGCTTTGCTACACTAGTGCCAGCAGACATTAAAACATTTGCTGACGGTGAAAGCAGTGTAGAATTTATGGAAAATGTTAGAGGTGAGGATGTGTTTATAGTACAAAGCACAAGCACACCAGTTAACGATAATTTAATGGAATTAATGATTATGATTGATGCGGCTAAACGTAGCAGTGCTAAACGTATTACCGCAGTCATACCTTATTTCGGTTATGCAAGGCAGGATCGTAAGAGTGCAAGTCGTACTCCTATTACGGCTAAACTTGTAGCGAACCTGCTAACCGAATCCGGTGCTGATAGAATCCTTACAATGGATCTACACGCCGGTCAAATTCAAGGCTTCTTTGATATTCCTGTAGATGATTTAACAAGTCGTATATCATTTGCAAGGGATATTAAGAAGCAGTTTTATAGAGAAGGTACTAACGTTGCTGAAGTAGAAACAGTATTTGTTTCACCAGATGCAGGTGGTACAGTACGTGCTAGAAAGTTTGCTGATATGTTTGGAGGCGATATTGCTATCGTAGACAAGCGTAGACCTAAAGCAGGTGTAAGCGAAGTAATGAATCTAATAGGTGAAGTTAAAGGCGCACATGCTATTCTAGTAGACGATATTGTAGACAGTGGTGGAACATTATGTAATGCCGCAAAAGCAATTATGGATGCTGGTGCATTAAGTGTACGAGCATATATTACACACGGAGTTCTTACAGGAGAAGCATGCCAAAAGATCCAAAAAAGTGTACTACAAGAATGTGTAATTACAGATAGTATTAACTATAAATGCCCAGACAAAATTACTAAAGTTAGAGTAGTAAGTGTAGCACAAATGTTTGGCGAAGCCTTACGTAGAGTAAGCAATGAAGAAAGTGTAAGCAGTTTGTTTACACAGAAAGTATAAAACATGGAATATAAACAAACAGGTCCAAATAACTGGACAATTACAGTAAAAGAAGATGGCAAAACAAAAGAGCTTTATATAGAATTCCCACCTGATTGTTTGAATCAAGTTGGTTGGGATGTAGGCGATACTTTGATTTGGGAAGAACTTGATCACGGTGGTTGGAGTATAAAAAAGAAAGTTGACAAAAAGAAAGTTGACTAAATGCCTAAAGTAGTTTATAATAATATTAATAATAACAAGTGAGGCATAGTAATGCGTGACAGTGAACATGATGGCGATAAGATTAATGATTGGCTTGATGACGACGAGTATGCATTAGTTATAAAAGCAGACGGATCCTTTCAAGGAGTATTTGCTCCATTTGAAATTGAAGACTTTGATCAATTACCAGAAACTATAATAGTTATATTGAGTATGATATATGGAGATCAAATTACACAAACAACCCCATTGTCTAGCAGGACAATACATTAGGAGAAAGTAATGGCTAAATTTACACAACGATATCTTAAACCTACACTATTTAAACCTAAGGGTTCTGTGTTTGAAGGCTTAATATGGAAACAACCTAACTCAAAAGGCACAGATACATATGATGTTACTTGCACAGACAAAGGCTTTACTTGTGACTGCCCAGGCTTTACATTCCGTGGCAAGTGCAAGCATAGTTTAGAAGTGTTAACAAGAGTAGAGATAGCACTAGATGATAAGCATCCACAATACAGAATGGAGTTCGCACAATGAGTTATAGTAAAGGCAGTCCACTTAATGGAAATGATGGTCGTGAAAGCTATCACGATTATATGGCTCGTAGACTAAAGGAAGAATATCCATTAGACTTGTTTAATAACAAAGCACAAAAGCATGAAGAAGCTGAAGCACGTGAAAAGCATCCACTGAACACATTACAGCAACTAATGATTATTACAGCAGAAGAATGTGGAGAGCTAACACAAATATGCAGTAAAACAGTTCGCAAGTTTAATACTATCGAAGAAGCAAACAGTAGAGTGCAAAACGCATTAACTAATCGCAAGAAACTTGTAGAAGAAGCAGGCGATGTATTGTGTATGTTAGAGCTGTTGGCAGATAATGGAATGTTTGACTGGAGCGAACTTGAGGATCGTGTGCTAGTTAAAAGAAACAAATTAAAGAAATGGAGTAACTTAATAAAATGAAACTAAGATATTCAGAAGCATTTTATAGTGTGCAAGGTGAAGGACAATACGTAGGTGTTCCTAGTGTGTTTTTACGCACATTTGGTTGTAACTTTCGTTGCATGAACTTTGGCTTGCCAAGAAACGAACCAAGCAGAGCTGAAAAGCACGAAGCAGGTAACCGTTATAATGATGAAGTCAAAGGATTAATTGATAATGGCATTGCAGATACTGTTACTGAATTTACAGACTTGCCTATTATACATACAGGCTGTGACACTTATGCAAGTATCTATCCTGAATTTAAAGACTTTAATAAACTTGCAGAAGTAGATGAAGTAGTAAATCATTTGTTAAGTTTAACACCAGAAGGAAAGTGGACTTGCGATAATGGGCAAGACATTCATTTGATTATGACAGGCGGTGAGCCGTTGTTAGCGTGGCAACGACTTTATGTAGAGCTGTTTGAACATCCACGCATGAAGGACTTAAAAAATGTTACATTTGAAACGAACACTACACAACACTTACATGACGATTTATTCAACTATCTCCACGACAGTGACAGAATTAAAGTCACATGGAGTTGTTCACCCAAGCTCACAGTATCGGGAGAATCTTGGGAAGATGCTATCAAGCCTGATGTCGCTTACTGCTACAGTCTTGTGGATAACAGCGATATCTATCTTAAATTTGTTGTTGCTGACAGCGAGGATATTGCTGATGTTGATAGAGCTGTCAAGGAGTATCGTAAAGCTGGTTTGGAATGCCCTGTGTATCTTATGCCGTTGGGTGGTCGCAGTGAAGAATACAATCTTAACGTTCAGGAAGTCGCGGAGATCTGCATGGAACGAGGATGGCGATTCACTCCTAGACTCCACATCTCACTATTCGGAAATGCCTGGGGAACTTAATGCGTTTGAAAAGAAAAGAAAAGAAAGACTTGACAGAGCAATGAAGGCTCCATACACAGTAAAAAAAGAACGAGAAGCTAAACGCTACGAAGATAAAATTAGAGAGGCAGGTTTGTAATATGGATGACTTAGAAAAACTATATAAAAAAATTGAAGACATAACAGCAAACGAAGAACCATTAATGGTTGCTGGAGTTATGATGGCGCAAGCATTGTCAATTTATAAAACTATACTCAACGAAGAAGAGTTTAATAGATTAACTGATCACATTCTTAATACTACAGATGATATTAAGGTGAACGATGGTCCAGGACCAGTTATTCATTGATAAATGAAATACACAAGTTTTGGAATATTAAACCGGAACACATCTTTGCAGATGAGTTTACTGGTTATGAAGATCTATACGAAGAATTAGATAAGTTTACCGCAGAGGTTTACGAAGCTGATGGACCTGGAACAATAGACAAAGTATTTGATATCTATCGCAAACGAGATATTGTACCTATTGTTTATTATACAGAAGAAGGATTACGTAAAGCATTAAAGAACTTTAAACGTACACCATATAAGAAAGTTGAACAAAACGTATTAGGACTTGGTAACAATCAAGGACAAACAATTAATCGTTTTGTATTCACAAACATGCAGACAGCGGAGCCAAAAGGACGAGGCTCAAACAGTTTAATGGATAGGTTTCG
>Ga0181377_1000788_pt1 | contig 11130 bp, 27 predicted proteins | sample LowvirmetaG_9_FD_130160 | JGI IMG/M metagenome (GOLD analysis project Ga0181377, IMG submission 130160) | Marine viral communities from the Subarctic Pacific Ocean - Lowphox_13 viral metaG | ecosystem: Environmental > Aquatic > Marine > Oceanic | place: Subarctic Pacific Ocean | collected...
ATGGTTTGTGTCATCTCGATCACATTCATGTTTCTCATGAAGATAACACATTCTAGTTGCGATACGTTGATACCTTCAGACAGAATTGAACGATGGAGTACAACAAACTTTTTGTCACTATCTCTACCCCATGCGTTCAATGTGTTGAAGAATATCTCACGACTGACTTTCTTACCGTCAATCACAGCACCAGTCTTTGCAGTTATGTAAAGATAAGAATATCCACGTTGTGCAAGTTGGTCTGCAAAATCAGTCTCAAAGATTGTGGTGAGTTGTCTCGTAGTCTTAGAACATACCAGAATCTTCTTCACATCCATCTCATCAATCGTAGAGAGAATGTTGTTACTCTCAAGGTGTGGAGTGATAGATGCTTTGTCCATCTTATCCATCTCGATCACCTTCACTTTAGGAGGAAGAATGAACCCACCATCAACAAGCTCAGGTGCAGATACACGAGCGATGATGTCACCGTAGACCTCGCGATCGTTCATCCCTGGTTTATTGATAGTAACCGAAGTCTTACGAGTTGCGGTGAAATAGTAACAACGATCTGCATGACGAGAGAAATACTCTGTAGGACCGAAGAAGTGACGTTGGACACTGTTATGTGCCTCGTCAAAGTAAATCGTGTCTACAGGGATTCCAGACTCTTGCACACGGTGCAGGGAATGATATGTCGTGAAGATGATAACATGTTCACGAACGGTTTGACACATCTCCACAAACAACTTGATCCGTTCTGCTTTAGTTGTCTTGAAATGTTTCGTTTCTCCACTATGAACATGGAGAACATTTGCATTTGTGATGTGCTCCAGGTACTCTGAAGAGAGTTGTTCTGCAAGGAGAATACGAGGTGCGACAACAACAATCACACGGGGAACTTTGATCTCAAAACGACGCACAGCGTCCATGATTGCGATCAGTGTCTTACCACCACCAGTGGGAACAATCACCTGACCGATGGCATTTTGGTGAAGTGCATCGAGTCCACGTTGCTGGTGCGGACGGAGGGTGATTGTCATATGGTTGGTGTCTGTAATAATAGGGCAGTTTAGAGGTGAGTAACTTTATTGAATAACGTTTGAGGGAGGTTTCATGAGTCTTTCGATTGCATCTCTTGACTCTTGTCTCCTCTCTATCTCTTTATCTGGAGATAAGATGTTGATAGTACAGATGAACAATGAACCGATTACAATGTAGAATAGGAAACGGAATGCAAACATCAGTTAAAACGACCATCAGTGAAATTAGCGAATGCAAACTCCTCACGATTGACAAGTTTGAATGAACCCAACTCGGTGTGGAATACATAACCCTCACCGTCAGTTTCTACATCATCAAAAATGAAACTACGAGGTGCATCATTGACAATCATAGACTCCATAATGTCCTCTTTGATTTCGATAATCATCTGATAAAGATTGACCAGATAAACACAACCAAAGATATCAAATAGATTAGAATCAGTCAAGTCGCGACCCTCTTTGATCAGAGAATTGATCTTCTGTTTCGCAACATTTGCCTCCTTGGTTGTCATGAACTGAACATTGGTGGTATTAAGTTTCGGTGCAGTTTGACTAGAAGGAAGACGATCAATAGAAGGTTGCACCCACTTGATGATAGCGGTATCAACAAACATCTCAGTGAGTGGTTTACAAACAGAAGACCACATCTCTTCCTGAACATTCACAACAGTGTGAGGTGCAATCACCATCTTCTGTGAAATCTCCTCGGGGAAAAGATACGAAATGGTGTTAGGTTTCAGAACTTGAGTGCGACCGAAACCCAACCAATCACCCCAATAGATGTTCTCTGTGCGGGGAAGATACTTGAGACAATATGATAGGATCTCAACGACTTCTATTTGATGACCAAAGTGAGTGAAGATGTCGTCTGTGGTATAACAAAGACGAATCTTTTTCTTGTTGAATGCTGCTTTGGTACAAACAAAGAACTTACCATTAGCAGGATTAGTACCCCAAACAAGTGACATACCATCCATCTTCATCGTAATATCTGCGGGTGCAAAGAGTGCATCAATCACAGACATATCACCCGTGAGGATGAGGTCTTCGGGATGTTCAAGATGGGTGGATGTCATAATGTTTGTGGTGTCTTACATCAATGGGGCAGTTTAGAGGTGAGTAACTTTAATACTCACATATTATCAGGATATAAGGTACATTTAATCATCAACCCTTCCTCTCCAGTGGAAGGATTTGGTGCTTGTCTCATTGAAAACTTATACCCCTCACACAAAATTCTTTGAGGTGGTTTAGGTGTTCCATTCTTTTCAACTGCCCTTTCTGTTCTTAAAGAGTTAGGTAAAAAGAACCATTTTCCACTTTCAATGATATTATCCCAGTCTATGATAGATGTTCGACCACCACCAGGGCGTCGAAAGTCAATTTGATCATCATCGAAATAACCGTTTTCACCAGTGAAGAATGACATAATTTAGTGTTGATTACAGTAATGGGGCAGTTTAGAGGTGAGTAACAATAATACTCACTATTTTTGACGGACAGAGTTAATAACCACTTTATCTGTGGGATATCTTGCCTCTACAAGTTCGATGATAAATCGACGTTCTGCACGATCAGATTCGATCTCAAAGTTATGTCTTGCTCCACGTCTATCATACCATGCACCTTTGCAATTGTAAATTGTCATGAGTTACGATCATCCTCCATCATTCGTGTGAGAGTTTCATGAATAGCTCTGAGACTAGATCGAGAATAACCTATTGAATATGGTGCAGTTTTCTCTACATTACGAGGATCATATTTGTCCACTGTATAATCAACACCAGACAAAACTTTCATCGTGTCTTCAATACCTTCTAAGAGGATTTCCAGTTCATACTTATGAATAGTGATCATGATTGTTCCTCCTCAAGTTTTACACATTCGTCCATGATTTCACGGAGTTCTTTTAACTGTTTGTAGAAATCTTCCATGTCATAGATCTCACCGGGTGAGTCTTGAATTTCTTCCCACATATTCACTTACCGTTTGTGTAATCACCTACAAGTTGATAATGTCCTTTGACATTATAGTATCCAACCTCTGCGTATCCATACTCTTCAGAGAGATTGAAACAAAGATCCCATGCCCTGTCAAGATCATCGAAACAATCGGTGTTTTCGTATGGATCAGATGGACATTTGACAAGATAGTGAGTCATGGTGGTTTAAAGTGTCTTACATCTATAGGGCACTTTAGAGGTGAGTAACTTTAACTGCGTTTTAGTTTATCAATAACTAAATCTGCAGTTTGATTAGGCAAATCTCTCTCTAATTGATCAATCTTATTCTCTAGATCTCCTCTTTTCTTATCTTTCTTCTGTTGCATTCTCTGTTGAACTGCATCCTTTTGCAAGTCCAATCTTTTTTGGTCTAGAACATTCTCATTAAATTGTTTGAATGTCTTCATGTACTCATCCTCTTATTAACTCGTCCTAAGATCTTTGTCTTACCCTTAGAGTCAGGATTCTGACCAGTTTCTTTCTTATACTTCGCAGTTTCTTGGTCCTTCATTATACCTTTCAACATTGTATTTGCCTGATTCTTAACCTTGTCACGTTCTGCTCTAGTTTTACCTGATGCTTTCGTTGGGGTATAATTAGGGGATACTTTCTTGGGTGTTGTTTTCCTTGTCAAAAGTTTAGATGCTTCTTTACTCGCATCCCTTGAAGATGTAGTGGTTTTCTTAACCTCACCACCACTCTTTCTTGCGGCAATTCTTGCCTGTGCTGCTTTCTTTCTCTCTGCCTTAACCTTATCGGCGTAAGATTGTCTGACCTGTTTGTCATCTAAAGCTTTTGTTGGTTGTTGTTCTACTTCAGAACGTTTACGTTGACTACCAACATCTTTACGATCTTTATATGATACAGGTGCAGTTTTACCACCACCGATTGCCTTCATTCGGCGTGTCTCTGTTTCAGACTTCTTTCTCTTACGATATACTCTACCGCCTTCACCTGATTGTCTTATTGATGCACCACCTGCCAATTCATCTGGAATCGATGCTTCGGTCATAAACTGTGTAAATGACTTCATGTTAACTCCTTAACAGTACCAGTCCATCCACCATTCTTACCATCAGTATTAACCATCAAGGTATCTGCTTCAGATGATGTCATTTCTAGTGCTTCTGAAATATCATCAGACCAATGATTACCTCCAGTATAATAAACAGGAACACCTGCTAATTTTGAAGTTTTCTTGAGAATGGTTGCCATCACTCTTTCAGGTTTTTGTCATACTATTTATGACTAATTAGGACTAAAAAAGGAGGGGAGGTCTCGCGGAAGGAGACACAATTACATAGACCCTCCAATCCATATCAATCTTTTCCTTCTTCTTTTACTTTACCTGCTTCACTAGGACCAACCCAAACTCGACTATCTTTATAGAATGAAACAACACGATTACGACGAAGTTCTAATAGAACATCATACCTTTCTTGTTGATCTTTAGTGAACGTGAAGTTTTGATCTTTGTAGACCTTCTTCATGTCAGTGATAGAACGAAGAACTGCTGAGTTGTTGACCATGATGTGAGTTGATTACAATGATGAGGCAATTTGGAGGTGAGTAACTTTAATTACCACCGATCAGGGGTTGAGAGATCCTCAACGTATGCAGTCACGTTCTCAGTGCCTTGCACATCAAGAACTTTTTCCCAGTCAATGTTATGAGGTTGGAAATCATCAAGTACATCCAACTCCAACGTGATGCGATACTTAGTTCTTTGAGCGTAAGCGAAAGAAGGCATAAGTCAGTCCCCTGATTGATTACCTTGTAATTATAGAGTATATAGCAACCAAAGTCAAGATTTAGTGTACTCTTGTTGAACTGTCACAGGTATGGTGTCAAAAAATAGATTCTTAACATTACCAGCAATAATGAAAAAGTTGGTAACAATCAACTGAAACATGATAAGAGTACGAATGATTGCAATTCTGTCTGCTTCATAATCACTTCGTCCCTCCTTTCTACCAAGAGCAAGTGCCCATATTCTCCATGCACTTCTCTTCTTTTTACTCATTCATATATCCTTCCTTGATAAGATACTCTTCAGTCAAGGGTGTAGGTGAATAAATTTCCCACATTGCACCAGTATTACATGCCTTAAGTGCTGATAATGTCATACCTTCTGTTTTACCTGCCCAGGTTGCTTCTTTCTCCCAAGGACGTGCAGCAGGGGGATAAGTTCTTCTGACCATCTCCTGCCAAATTTCAGGTACATCTTCTTCAGGTAGGATAAGTGCGATCAGTGAATTATTAATAGTCCCTGCCATACAATCCTGAGCTGCATGCCAACCCTCATGTCTAAGTACACTCATCAAAACATGTTCTCTCTTTACATGTTCATCATTTAGATAGAAATTATTACTGACTGTATGATATACACCACGATGTCCTACTGGAAAATATTCTGTAGGTGCAATGTAAACCTTACTACCTGCTTTGTTCAGTTCTGATACGAGTTGATTAAATTCCTTCCCATTTCTGTACTCTTCATTAAAATAACTTTCAACATCACGAATGGATTTAACTTCAACAATACCATCCTTACAATCACCAACAAGGAGACAACCCATTGAATGATTAGTAAAGTAATCATCAGGGAAAGTAAGTGGGTTCGACTGAAAATCATTTAGTGTTTTTCTCGGAACATAAGTGAAACCTTTAGCAAACGATTGTCCACCAATCAATGATGCAATCAATCCTAATCCAATCAGTGTTTTTTTCATTTTGTTTTCTTAACTGGCCATGTAATGTGCAATGTTGAGACAATAGAAAATGTAAACAATACAACAAAGACTGTACTCATTCGGATGACCTCCAATCTTTTCTCATCTTTTGATATGTATCATTATAAGTTGCAAGGTCTCTCACTTTTTTGAAGACACGAGCAGACTCTGCATATTCACAGGTATCCCAATCTTTCTCCTGTGGTTTTATCTTACCACAAGAATCATACTTTTGTCCACTATGATGGTTTGCATATCTTCGAGCACGAGTGAAACCCATCTCTAGAAACTTACGGCACATATCCATACCGATGAAGTCCCTATTGTCCCTGTAATCAAGATACATTGCATATATCTTGTTACTAGATTTTACGGCAATATCTGGGGACTTAAATCTCCAATGATCACAAATGTCGTCAGTATAAGGGCGTACCAATAACACTCCTTGTTCGCCCCTTCCAATGCGATAAAGTTTGCGAGTTTCTGTATCTGTGAAGTCAAGTGATTTGTAATCAAGGTCATAATCAAACTCTTTCATTCAAAAATAGGGTTAATTTGTTTACGCATCTCTTCAAGATGTTTCGGGTCATTACCATAATAACCCATGTTCATATAAACACAATCAATATATCTCAAATCTTCACGTTTCGCATCATAGGTAAAGTAATCACAAAATTCAATAACTTCATGAGGAACCTCTACCTGTTTATAATCAATATCAATAATCATTTGTCATCAAAATCTTTTCTACATTTCACATATTCAAGTTGATGCCAATACCAATGGTGGCATACTATTAGAGTGTGAATCTTTTTGTGTCTTTCATTCTTTGTATATTGACAGTTAGGTTTATCCTTAACTCCTGTCTCAATAGTAATATAGAGTTCATCAACAAAATATATCCACCCTTCATCAACCTCACCAGTAGAACGGATCCACTTCACATAATCATCAATTTGTGGTGTGTATGGATGAGCCATACGGTCCTTACGTGTCTCCATTGATGCCTGGTAATCCAATGATTGACATTGTTTCTTGTTGTTTGAAATAGAGTTTGACATAACAACGGAGTGCATCTTGAAGGACTTTAACATCAGTGCATTTTTCAATGTCTCTAGACAATTGTTCGTAAGCAAATTGTTTAGAGGGAGTGTTGATTTCTACAGAGGATGGGTCTAGGTCTTTCATAGGAATGCTCTTTCTAATGGATTTAGGTTGAGTTGCATTGCTGTATATGGACTAGTATCATTAATATTTACTTCTTTACCTGGTTTCTTTGAATTGATGGGGGCATAGTAAGTGTGCGTGATATTTCTCTTTGTTCTCTTGTATTTGACGAATCCCCAGATACAACGAGATTCATCACCATTATTGTAGAGAAACCTGCGATTACATACAGTCCAGATAGCATCAACATTAGTCTTAAATTGTACCGATTCATATCTGTATCCGTTGGGAGGTTCATGAATAAAGTCAGAGGGAAGTTCAATCATAATTTACTAATAACAATGAATATGTCAAAGAGGGCGAATCTCTGTGTTGATTGCACCCTCTGTCTTAACATGTCTTTCAAACATCATTGCATCCCTAATGTCATAAAATACGGCTTCTTGGGAAGACCAATGATTCTCTTTTTTCTTTGGTTTCTGATACTTGAGAAGGAACTTCACGGGTGTCTTTGTAATGATATAGTGTGTCAATTATGAGTTGTCTCCAACCCATAAGTTCGTCAAAACACTCCTGATTGTATGCACAACCACGGAGTTTTGAATCTGCTTTATATACACTCTCAATCATAAGATCAAGAGCTCGAGATTGATTTTCAGTCATCGAACACTTTACACATTGGTGAACCTGGATGATCATCACAGAACTTATCTAACACTTTATCCTGATGACGATTCTTTGGATCAGCAATCTTACCTTCTGTATTTGGATCCCACTCATCAGGTGAGTGTTCTTCATTACAGTGCAAATCTACCTTGTACTCATTCCACTTATCATTTGCATCATAAAGTGGATCGGATGGATCTTTTTGACGGGGACTAGACATAGATCAAGTTACGAATTGCGTTACTACTTTAGACGTTTCTTCGTCCAACAGTGCGTATTTAGAAGACTTCTTTATGTTCTCTCGTAACTTGGTGTAACAACCAATGTTGAGATCATCGTCTTCTGATACAACAATATCGAAACATTGCTCATCACTCTCGGCGATAATGTTCCAAACACCACCATACTCTGACTGTGGAAAGGGAACGAAATGGTCAACAATGTACAAGTACTTCATCTTCTCCTGTAATTACTCCTTAATTTTATCAGTGATATTTAAAGATGTCAAATGAACTCCTCAAGATAATATTCTAATTGAATGTTCAGTTCATCTGCTTTTGACTGACATTCATCAAGAAAATCTTCCATGTCGGAGACTTCAATTTGTTCAAGTTTGCGTTCAATACTCATTTTTTAAGTTTCCTTACAAGGTGTTCAGCCCACTCCTCCATCTTATCAGGATGAATGGATCTGATGTCTACATCTTCGACCGCTTTCCGAATTGACTCAATTTCCTCGGTTTTAAGTTTACGATCGTTTGGTAGTGTCATAGAGATTCAAGATTTAAATCTGGTTCACTATATTTAAACACGATTTTATCTTCATTTCCTGACTCTGTATCATTTCTATAAGGAACATCATCTTGACTAACTTTCACCACAGTATTGTTCCACGCGCGTTGTGATGCTTTCTCATAATGAGACAAATATACAGGTAGATATGCCATCAGAGCATGACTAACATCTACGATTCTTTGAGTATCATTTTGACTCACTGCATCATTCAGTTCATCAACCATGAACTCTACGGTAACAATCTTATTGAATGCTGCCTCAAGATCACTCATCACTTCCCAAGTTTTTTGATAATCCATAGTCATTTGATGATGCTCCAGTTGGAATCGTTTTCTTTACTCATCCAGAAGTGATACCGACCACTAATAGATGACAAGAACCACTTTTCTTGGTCCTCTTGTTCTATTTTACACGAATGTAAAGAATCCATCAAGTTTGCAAATCGATTCTTTGCTTTACTAGACTTTGGTTGGACTGTGATGAACTGTGATTTCATGTTCTTTAAAGTTGCTTAGACTGTTCCTATCATCCAGGACAAACCTAGTCTATAGGAAATAGAGGAGACTGTCAAGCCCCACTCAGATGGACTCGTAAAGTCTCTGAACTACCCAGATACTATAAACCCCCACAGGGGTCTCCTGCAGGGGTTATAGGACAGTTTATGGACTGTCTCAGGTTATCTTGCCCGATCCCATGCACAGTGAGCACGTCGTCCGTCTTGAAGGACATAGTGGAAGAAGATTTGATGATAGTAGTAAGGATTTGTTTTCTTTAAGAAAGGAATTATATCTCTTTTCCTAACTCCTGGCATGGGATTACGCCAGTGTGGTCTTTCACAACCCTTATACAATAATCCATCACCAGGTTCTAAAGAAAGTGATCTTTCTTCGCCACTGGGTGTCTTAATCCAAAAAGGCCACTTAGTATCTTGACCTTTCAAGTTTGTGCTGATGTGTACAGATACAGAAATTTCACATGCATCACGGTCTGCGTGCCTAGTCAGTTCTTGTCCAGGGAAATAGAACCGATCATAGTAATAAGTATTATACAACTTACGACCAATTGATTTTTCTAATTTCTTACGAATACCAGAGTGTATTCTACGATATTGTGGATGCCAGTATCTTGCGATTGATCCCTCAACCTGTCCCTCTTCTGGAACATGATTGAAGTGTTCTGGATTATTATCCCAATAATTATATTGTCCTTTTTCAGGTGGTACAGGGTGATAGAGTGCTTCAGGATCCCAAAGATCTTTAATTACAAGATATCCATCTTTATCAAACTTTTCATTACGAGTCCATGATGTTCCAGTGTTCATCCTTTCTTGGAACTGAATTTGTTCCGATGTCATTTGTTCTACCATTACTTCCACCTCGGTCCAACAGTCCATCCAACGATAGACTTACGGGTTCCTTTTGTGACTTTCAGAACTCGGTGTTGTGTGCGGGAGTCAAACAACACAATCGTACCACGCCTACGAGGGACAATGTAACTTTTGCCCGTATCATCCAACATTTGTACATTTCCACCCTCATAATCATCAGGGTCAGAGAGTTGCATCGCAAAAGACAGTTTACGAACCATTTCTATCTGTTCGTTCACTAAATCTTGTGCCAATCCTTCGGCACGGTTACCAACGGCAACAGGTTTATAATGTGTTGATAGTCCAGAATCATTATGCCATCCGTAGAACTGACCTTCACCATATCGGGTATATTGCATCGACTCTCCATCAATACACCGCAGATCATACAAGAAGTTTTCGCGATTAGCACGTTGAATATAGTGCCATAAAAAACCACCGACCCAATGATCAGTGGGAATCCAAGCGTTTTGTGAGTTGCGCTTATCTTTATTCAGAGCGTCACCAGCAAGTTTGGAATCCGCCATTTGTTCATCAAACTTTTCAGATACGTCCCGTTCAATGATATCTACAATTTCTGTCGGAATATCTGTATAATACCAAATCGATTGATATGCCATATGGTCATAATAATTTCAGTTCCATTATATATGGAGATTAAAGGAGAGTCAATCATTTAATCCAACACCAACAATAATCATAGTCACTCATTGAATTTGAAATTGAATTTTCACTTCTAAATTCATTCACAGCCATCATTACTTGGTCAGAATCTGAATCATGACCAGAAAAAAGACCACCTTTTTTTAATTTTGGATACCAAATTTCAAGATCATTCTTTGCCTGTGCATAAGACATGTAAGTATCTACAAAAATAAAGTCCAAAGATTCATCATCAAATCTGTCTGAACAAATATTTGAATCTTCTTCATAGAAAACTACTTTGTCATTCATTCCTGAGTATTTGATTCTGTTTAATGCTAAAGATCGTATGATGTCAATTTCCTTTTCACCAACAATCATATGGGGAGTTCCATCATATGGAATCTTTAAGTAATCTGCGTATGGTTTATAAGAGTCAATACCATAGAGTGTTTTGATGTTGAGGCAATTGTGCAAAAGAGTGACAAAACTCTCTGCTTCAAAAATTCCCAACTCAAGACCCACCAAATCACTCCCCATAAGATTGATTGTATGAATCAAACTTTTGATTGATGATTTTCCTGGAATATACTGAGAAGTATTAAATGGATAATTGACGAAGTTGTATGGTTCTTTGTAATTTATCATTAACAATTTAGATTAAAGGAAAGAATAGTTCTTGTTTTACTACTAATATTTGGTTCTGTATAGTGTAAGATTGAAGAGGTAAAAAATA
>Ga0181377_1000790_pt1 | contig 11113 bp, 14 predicted proteins | sample LowvirmetaG_9_FD_130160 | JGI IMG/M metagenome (GOLD analysis project Ga0181377, IMG submission 130160) | Marine viral communities from the Subarctic Pacific Ocean - Lowphox_13 viral metaG | ecosystem: Environmental > Aquatic > Marine > Oceanic | place: Subarctic Pacific Ocean | collected...
CCAGCATTCCCAAGGATTATGTCCTTCTTCATTAGTATGAAAATTAATTTCAAGCTTAGGTTTATGGTGATTACAAAAAGGACAATGAAAAGCATGATTAGCTCTTGCTCTCTTGTAACTTTTGCCCAATATATTTTCGATTGATCCTAAAAGGAAGGTATAATCCATAAAACAGTCCGTATCTTAATATATAAGATAAGAACACTTTTTCAATTAAACAACTATTTTTTTTCTAAAAGTTCGTTAATTGCTGCAGATACTGTTTTTTTAAGTATCTCTTTGTTCTCTATATCTAGATAGTCTTCTAAATTAGTAGCAATTGCTTCAGTTAGTCTATTAATATCTTCTTCAGATAAATCTAATTGCTTTCTAATTACTACTTTTTTATTTTCTAATATGACTTTTGATAACTTCATTATATGTCGAATTCGAATTTTATGGAAGGATAATATCTTCTATCATCATCCTGGTCATAGTAATTACTGTCTGATTCAATTTCTAATCCTTTTGCTCTAAGAATATTTTTTAAGTTTTTCCATTGTGTTGGATCAACTGGTTCATTTTGAATATAAGTAACTTTGCCAAACCCTTTAGAGGCTTTAGGTCCATCTTCAGCATAATATCCCATAGATACCCTTATATTTGGATTCTTATGAGAGGCTTGTAACTCACCTTCAAGCTTCTTAGCTTGCTGGTCAAATCTATTTTCGAATATTATACTACTCAGTTTCATTACTAATTTTAAATATTTTAAGAGTCAGATCACCAGTTCCTTTTATTAACCTGTGGTAAGTCTCTTTAGGTATAAATAGTTTGTTTTTATCTAATGTACGTGGAATATCGTTATCTAATTGAAATTGCCAATCAGTATCATTTATAGGAGTAATATATCTGTCTTCTTTATCTCTATGCCATACGAATTCGAATGAAGGAGTATCTCTAGAGAACTCTCTCACAACAAAACCATCTTGCTCTACTTCAGAGTATGGTCTACCAGTAACCTGAGAAGTTTGATCCGCCACCTAGTGATTTCCAATAACGGCCTATATTACAAGACCAATAACCTGCTTTTGTTTTATCTTTCTTAGTTGAACATTTATGTCTAGCAGCAAAAGAAGCTCTCGCTCCTCTCTGTTTTAACTTAACTGAAAGACCTGTATCTCCAAAAGATACTTTTTTAACATTACCTTTTTTAGACTTAACATAAACGTAGAATTTTTTACTACCACCTCTTTTAGGTTTGTTAAGTTGTACTTTTTTACCTCTGTATTCTGCCTCTGGAATATAGTCGACTGAAGCTTTAAGCATTTCAAATCCGTTATAGTCAAAATTTTCGTTTTGTACATTTACAGCTTTTCTAAACTTATCCATGTTCATTGTGCCTCCTAAGGATTCAACCAACTCTTTTATTTGATCGAAATCAATCATTTCGTCTATAGAAGCAGCTTCGTCTATTAATTCATCATTTTCAATCATTTCATCAATTAAGCAACCTATTTCAAATAAAGGATTATAATTAGGAGATACCATAGGTAGGTCTAAAGGAACTCTCATTCCATTATAATCAGCGTATTCACCAATATCAGTAGTTTCTAATAGCTCTTGATCTACTTCGTTTAACTCTATATCACCGTTTCTAACAGCTTCTCTTGCTTCGGCAAATAATTGTATAAACGCATCAGAGTTATAACGGTAGACATGCTCATGTAAAGAGAGTCCATTGTCTAAGTGGTACTTTAATGATGGGTATCCTACTACTTCTCTTAATTTAATCATAATATACTTTTTTATATATATAAATAGTTAGTTTTCATGGAAGTTATGTATAACGGATTCATAACTGTTTAGTTTTTCAACTTCTTTTCTAAATAAATTATGCTGAGGATGTGAGGTATGCCAGATTTTTCTATCATCGAATCCATGTTCAGCATGTTTTGCCCAGTCGGCTATCTTATAGAATATAAATCTAAGTGTTCTATTTTGTCGCTGTTCTTTAAATATTTTTCGACCCATTTGTATAAAATCTTCCATTTGAGTATAATTTGCTTTTTGAGAGACAAAAGATAATCTTATAACAGGTACAGTAGTTAGGGTTGCAATAAACTTGAGATTTTCCATTAACTTATCCCAATTTCCTCTTAGTCTTACTTCTTTTTCGTAAGTATCTTTATTTGCTGCATCTATACTTATTTCTATAGAAGAAACGAATTTTTGAATATTTTTCATTTTATTCCAAGTCTTAGGTGTAAGCATTGTGCCATTTGTTACTATTTGAATAGACTTAAAAGAAGGGTACACTTCTGGGTCAAAATTAAATAAGAAGTTTCTAATTGGAGTACTATAAAAAGGATCTCCTGCTCCACTTACTGATAGTGTTTCAACTTTATTTGCGAAATACGCTTCTATGCTATCAAAAAGTTCATTTACTTTATCCGTGTTTGCCTTACTATTAGGTATAAACTCTAATCTACAACTAGGGCATTGTAAATTACAAGCATAATCATTAGCTATTCTGATAACTTTGGGTACTTCGTAATTACCTATCTGTTTCTCAAACTCTTCGATTGGGTAAATACTTAATCCTGTTCTACCGGTAGCTATAAATGTATTTAAAGTCGGACACTGTTCTGTACTGCAGTTCTTAAAATTCCCTTGCAGCATGTTCTCTCTTATGTCTTTAGCTTTATCGCTGTGCCAGTTTTCGTATAAGTTTGTAGATGACCCTATGACGGTGTCGTTCCAGTTAGGACAGCATATATACTGTATAGTAGAACTGTCGGGATAATCCGGATGATTAGCCTGTATTTCTAAATAGTCAAAAGGCTTTCTACAAAAGTACCCAGGTTTTTTATACATTAAAATCTTTTCTATAAAATTTAGCTAATATATTGTCATTAATATATTTTTTATTTTCAAGAACTTCTTTCACAAATAAATACTTACATTCATAATAAGTTAAAAGCTTTTTTGTAGGAACGAATTGCAGTATTTTTCTTGAAAACTCTTCTTGTTTTCCTTCCTTTAAAAGCTGTTTAATAGTTTGATGTGAACCATAATAAGTTTTCCAATCAGATTCTTTTACTACTTTTCTTTTTCTCTTTTGTCCTTTGAGGGGCGGTAATTTTCTGTTAAACTGTAATACTTTTTTTCCTAAATACTTATCACCGGTTGGGTTATGAATTACTTCATATATAAACCCAAACGTGTTTATAGGCATATCCTCTATATTATCTATAACTTTCTCTTTATACAACCACATATTTAATCTTTATAAAATCCTGAAACTTGCATTGTAAATTTATCTTTTTGTCCTGCATTAGCCGAAAGGTGTAATACTGAGCTATTCCACATCCAGGCATCTCCTGCTTTCCAATCTACGGAAGTTTTCCATTTTTTGTTATCGTGAATATCTTGATACTGTATCATATGTCCTACCTTCCAGTCTTCAAGGTATAAATTTAATCTTACTTTTGTTCTTTTATCATCTGGGTAAAGTTTTTTAAATTTAAAGAATGTATCCCTATGTAAAGTAACAACGTTTCCTGGAGGCTGTAAAATAGTAGATATAGTTTTTATATCCATATTAAGTTTATTGCTCCAACCTTCAAATACCTCGTCTGTTGGATCGTACCATAACTGCTGTATTATAGTATTATTTTCATCATAAGAGTACCCATCACCGTATTCTGTATATAAGTCGTTCTGTTCAACTCTTTGATAGGAGAGACACGATCCTTTATGGGCATTATAATCTTGCTTAGGTGGAAGAAAGTAACTATAGTCGAAATCTAATCTTAATTTTTCTAACATTTATTATAAATAGATTCTACAAAAATTTCCAAACATCAGGGTATTCTCTAGACCACCCACCTCTAAAATAAGCATTTTCTTTAAAGTTAGATTGAAATCTTTGGTCATATTTTTCTGTATTTAGTAAGAACCTTCTGTCTTGTATATCATTCATATATCCTCTCAGTCTGTAAATATAAGATGAAAATGTTGATAACTCCATACCTACAAAACTTATACCTCTACTACAGACTAACATTTCAATTAACGGTATCCAATTAGGACTAATTTTTCCTATAAATTTTTTTATATCTTTAAAAAAAATACAATTATAACTATTCTTAAGTTCATCAAATAGACTATCTTCCACGTTATGATCCGTAGAAATATATAAGCTCGATCCAGCAGGAATAAATTGTTTAATGTTTTTATTAAGTTCTTTACCTCCAATAAACAGGCTTTTATATTGGTAGTCTCCTCTCCTAACGTGAGTAGAATAGAATGTTTTATCAGAAATATTATTTAAAGCTCTCAGTGTAAGATCGAAAACTTCTTTTTTTAGGACAACACTTTTGAATATAAGATAAAAGAGTTCTTGTTGCCTGTTGGTAAATATAGTGGTATAAAAATTACCTAGCAGGTTTTTATGAAAGTAGATTATCTTAGAATCATCTATAATCTCTTCTAATCTAACTATATTTCTATTTTTTATAAATTTATTATCTACTTCACAACCAGTATCAACAAAACATTCACGTTCAAATTTTCTATCAATAAACTTACTTTGTTTTTTTAGATCTTCTAATGAATTTATTTCTGGGTTAAATAAAGTAAACTCTTCAAAGGTTAAATGTTTAATCAGTATTTCTGATGTTTCAAATAACTCGTCTAAAGTGCATTCGTCATCTAGAAGGTACATTTTTTGTTTTGGTGGAAAAATAATAGTTCTGTTTGTTAAATAGCACATGCAGATAGCTATTTCAATAGACATTCGTATATTATTAAAACCACCAGGCCATGGCTGAATAAAAATATAACCTTTACTGCCATCATAACTATGAAGGGTATTTTTTATATCGTTATTGAGATAGTATTTTAGATTTTGTTCTATCATAGAAACTTAATTTTACCTTCTTTCTCTAGTTCTTCAAATACTTGTTTTTCAGCCTGTGGGTTATGATTCGGACCTCTGAAGTGGTCCTTTCCAAAATAATGGTGTTCTTTTTTATCCCACCAGTCAAAGCCTGTTAATGTAATACAGGTGTAAATATTCAACAGCTGTATTACTGCTATTAGTCCTGTCGATGGTGAAGGATTCTTTAAATCCTTAATAATTTTTTGAACTAACTTATAAGGAACTTTTTCTGCATTTTTTAAATGTTTATACTTTTGATATACAGGGCATTTATCATCCTCATCCCAACTGTGTAAGTATATTTTTTTATATTCGATTGATTCTTTTTTAAAGTAAGTATTTACATTATACCAGATGGTTGTCTTAGTCCCAACATACTCTTCATATCCCTCGGTATAGAAAGTATTAAACCTTACTACATCATCAAAAGAGTCTATTAACTTACCATTCTTTTTATTAAGTAAAGACGTACCCGACCCCACTACGATAATCGAGTTCATTCCCTGTGTATACATTTAACCATTTTTTAAAATCCATTTCATAGTAAGAGTCAAATTTTTTTATTCCTTCATGGGTTAGTAGTTTTACAAACCTATCTTCTCCCTTCCCCATTTTATCTACATCACCGTGAACTCTAGAAGTCTTTCTGTTTTCGTGACTATACAGATGATAAACTGGTGGGTATTTAAAACTTAATATTTCATATCCTTTAACTATACTTTCATATGAGGCTTGAATTTCATCCCATCCAAATTCTTGATCGTACCTAAACCCTACATCTTCAATCCAGTCAATAGTAGAAAAAAGAAACCCTCCTGCAATTGCTGATTTTGCAAATGGTGCATTCTTATCTTTCATATTTGGACCACAATCGTATCTACGGTTATGTTTCCATTCTTTGTTAAAACTATTTACGTTGTACTCAACGTACGGCTCTCTGCTGTCAGGTAAATAAAAAGCATTTGGGTATACTGAAAAGATTACTTTACTTCCTTGCCAATGTTGCTCGTATTTATTAATGAGTGTTCTATCCCAGTGTTGATCAAATCTAGTATGAGCATCTATAAATAAAATGTACTTAGCTTTCGAAGGTCTAAAGCTTTTTGCTAGACTTCTAACTCTAGGTAGCCCAGCAAACCTATCTTCATCAATATTTACAAGTAGAATATTTTTTGATATGTAATCAAAATCTCTTTGATGCCATTTGTTTACTGGAAGGTCTTGATTAACGACAACCGTTTTAACTTCATCTGGTTTGGTTGCTTTTTGATAGAGGTCTTCCAATGTGTACCTAAGGTCGGTATCTAGTCTACAAGGAATAAATACATACACCATAACTTACTGTTGAAATTGCCAATCTTTTAATTTATAGTGAGCGTAAAAATTTCTATACCACTGTCCTTCTAATTTCTCTTCTCTACCGTGTAGACATTTAGCTGATTCGTATAAAATTATGTCTCCTGGTTCTGCATACACTTTATGCCATACCCCGTTATGATCTTGAAAATCTAAAGGCCAGTCTTTTGATTGTCCTCCTAAATCTTTATCGACAACTATAATACTCGAAATATGATGTGTTTGAATTCTATCAGTATGGTTTTTTAAAGTTGCTCCTTTATTATAAGATCTTATTCCATATAGAAAACTTGGTTCAAGTTTCTCTCCACAAAACTCTTCATGTAGAGGTAAAAGTTGTTTATGTATCATTGATTTTATAGAAGGAAGTTTTTCGAACGATAAGATATCAACTGGGTTATCTCCTCCTTTTATAAATTCATCCATTCCCGGCCAATCTTCTTTTACTTTTGATTCTTTTAAAAGTTCGTAAGAATCTAATACCATATTCCATACTTCAGAAGGACACTTCATTACTTTAAAACCTGAGATTGTAAACTTTGGGAAATTGTCTTGAGTTGAAAATATCTTTGTCTTTATGTTCTGTTTAGATGAAATCGCTGAGTGATAACTTTTAGCTCTCCTTGTATCTTCAGCAGGTTGCCAAATATTCTCTCTCCACCAGGAAGTTATTATATATTTTTTACCCTTTGAGACAGTTTGTCCTTCATGTAGTGATCTGCTCTGATATTCTTCACCTATTATCGAATTCCAGGTTATTGCTTTTCCAGTGGCAGGTTTGATAGATAAATTATGATGTGGAAAGTTTGTATACCCTCCTTCTATATTTTCATTAAGAAACACCATAAAAGTATCGGTTCTATTACCAGATGCTAAGCAGTGATTAATATATGTATTGCCGTCAAAATAGTCGTGATGTGGATGGAAATATTGCCCTGGTTCGTACAGCTGTCCTTGGATATCCTCTCCTTTATTTATATCTATTCCAAGATAAGCTGCTATTTTTTTCTTAACTCTAAAAACAATTTCGTCGGAGTTAGGTAAGTTACATGTAGAAGAAGTTCTTGTTTCATTATAAACTGATTGCTCTGTTCCTCCTCCAGCTACCGTAGAACGAGTATTATTCTTATCGATTATTTTAATTAAATGCTTACACTCTTCTTGAGATAAGAAGCTGTTGACTTCATGAACCATAACAGTTTTTATTTAAATATAAGAAAAATAGTGCAGATCTACAACTATTTGTTTTCTAGCTTTTCAATACGCTCAATCAACTCTTTATTTGCTTGAATTAGAAGAGCTACTAATCTATCGTATTTTACAGCTTTAAAACCATTATCTCTAGTGACTACTAATTCTGGTAGTACTTTTTCTATATCTTGTGCTATTACACCAACATCGTGTCCTCTGTGTTTAGATCTATCATTCCAATCGAAGCTTACACCTTTAATCTGTTTTACCTTTTCTACAGCGTTAGGAATAAGTTCTATGTTATCCTTCAAGTTTTGATCTGAAGAATAGAATGCAGTAATATCATCACCTGCTGTGATACCTCCTCCTACATATATACTACTCCCTGAAAATGCTCCAGATACAAATAGTGATCCTGTAATGTCTGCACTACCTGTTAATACTAGAGATCCAGTAATAACTTGTGATCCTGAGAATATATTAGAACCTGTTACTGCATAAGACCCTGTAAGGTTTGTAATATTCTGAACTGAACTAGTAGTTGCATAAGACCCTGTAAGGTTTGTAATATTCTGAACTGAACTAGTAGTTGCGTAAGAGCCGGTATTATCTAGTACTGGTTGAAAAGAACTTGTTAGTACAAAGCTTCCTGTGTAGTCATTACTTAAGACTTCATGATCAGTTGCAAGTTTTGTCCAGCCTCCTCCATGAGCATAGTACATTGCACCATCTGCATGAGAGTGAGCTACAGCACCGTGATAAGTAGTTGCTGAAGGAAATGCTCCTTGATTAGCATAGTAAAACGGAACAACGTTACCGTTTTGTGATACAGTCAGACTTCCAGATACTTGTACACTTCCTGTGAAAGCATGATTATCGTCTTGAGTATCTCCTGATTTGGTTGAACCAGATGCGTAAATAATAGATGCACTAGTTATTTCTGTAAAAAACTGTTCTGCGGTTAAATTACCTGTAACTACTAAATTACCTGCTACTGTTGCTGTAGTGTCAGTATTTGTAATTAAAGGTAGTGTAGAACCTGTATTTATTTCCATCGAATGTGAGATAGTTTGAAAACTACCTGATCCGTCTGAAAAGAATGTAACCACATGGTTAACAAGTGAGCTTGAGTGGTACAGCTCTGAAAAGTTAGTATCTACCTCGTTGTGAGATAAAAATGTTCCTTTTGTTGATCTTAATGTTATACCCATTTTAAATATCTAATTTTACTTGTATAGTTGTTTCTGTATTTCTTGACTTAGGTAATGATTTACCTAATTTTGCTACTGCTATTAATTCGTTACTATCATTATACAATCCAACTGTTGTAATGTAAGGCTGAAAAGAAGAACCTGTAATGTTGTTCCTCAACCTGTTATCACTTCCTGTTAATGCTGATGGATTCTGTGTAAAGTTGAATTCGTAATCAGATAGTTTAACAGTGTAGTTATATGTATAAATAGGCACGTTTGATTTCCAGTTTATATCCTGGTTAGGGAAGTTTCTTAAGAATGTGTTTGCCTCTCCTTCGGTTACTATAATTTGTCCATGAGAATATACTACACTACCGACCATAGAACCTGAGGTACTATTTTCCCTTAATCCTCCCTCACTATCGTCAAATATTTTTTGTGATTCAGCTACATATCCACCGGAAACAAAACTACCTGATAGATATAGTACGTCATCACCTATGGTTATACTACCGGGTTCTATATGAGTACCAACTCTATTTCTTGGTATTGAATATAAGAAAGCTTGGTTTCTTATTGCTCTAGACCCTGTATTTATTGATGATTCTTTATAGGTATCAAAACTACTAGATGCTGCAAGTTCTCCAGATCCTGTATCGTGATCTTGAAAATACATTTGAGCTAGATTCTTATATACTAGAGGTGAATGATACCTTGCATCATTAGAACCTGAAGTAGGTCCACCATAAAGGTCATTAGGGTTTAAATCGTATGTGGCAAGAGAATGCGAGTTGGCGCTATAGTAACGTATACCTTCGCCGAAGGAACCACTATTAGTAGACCAGCTTTTTTTAGCTGTATACGTTGTTATGTATACATCTTGTTGATTTAGGTTCTTCCAAGCTCCCATTCATTAATAATCAAGCTTTACTCTAACTAAAGATTCTTTTGTAAAATCTTTGAGTAAAGGTCTAGATAATTTCGCTATACCTAATAGATCGTTATTATCGTTATAAAGTCCTACTGATGTAATGTAAGCTTGAGGTGTGTCAATCATTACATTGTGTCTTAGTTCACCTGAACCAGTAATATTAGAAGGGTTAGTAGAGTAGTTAAACTCACTATTTCTTGCTCTTATAAAAACATAGTTAGAAGATACTGTTTCTTCAGACCTTAAAGTAAAGCTACTAGCTAGGTCTAAATGGTTGTACAGTTTTCCTAAATTGGCACTATTTGATCCTGTAGATATTGCAGTCTGTAGGTCTAGTCCTCCACTTGCAGGTGACTCATCTAATGCGTCTCCATTCAAGAGTATTACCCCTATATCTGGAAGGAATTTACCATATGAACCAGAATGAGCAGAATATCCGTTAACACCTGGTGATCCAATTCCTGTTGCTTTTACCCCTGCAGATCCACTTATTAATTCAAACTCTCTTCCTGAATCTCCAAATGTTACAGCTGATACATAATTACTATCATCTGTTAAATGAAGGTGTCTTCCGTTAAGTGAACTTGATAAGTTTAATGAAATTGAACCTGGTAATAATTTTTCTTTAAATCTAGCTCTTTCTATTGAAAGTGCATAAATAGATTTTACTTCAGTTCCTGCAAAGCTTAAGTTTGTCTCTTCAGTTCCATTTATTAAGTTTCTAAACTGCTTATAGACTACAGATGAAGGTGAGTTACCGTGAACACCTGCGTTAAATGGAATTGATCCACTACCGTCTAGGTTACCGTAAGCTAATGAAAACTGTATATCGGCTGAGCTTGTTAAGGCAAAGTCGTCTTTATATATGTTGTAGTAGTAGTCACCACTGGTTCTGTTTACTTGAGCCGATGATGTAAAGAAACTATCTAATGTTACTTTATTGTCTGACCACGCTGGTGCTGTTATTGAATCAGCACTTATTACTATATCTTCTTGATCTAATCTTTTAAATGACATGATTAATTATTTACTTTTATTATAGTTACCGGTATAGTTACTCTAGCACCAGAATCCCTACCTATCAACGTTACTGTTGTTTGTAGTTGATTTCTTGATGTTCCAAATAACGTATTAATTGAAGTAGCAGTTAAGTTTATAGAAGTTCCTATTACTGTCTTAGATAAATTAGTACCTATAGTAGTTGTACTATTTAATCTTTCTGCTTCTTCTGTGTTAACACCTACGCCTGTAAAGTTAGACAATACTCTTACATCAGCAATCGTTGCTGTATATCCACCTGCTTCAAAAGTTGAAGTGGCTCCTAAGTAGTTCAGCGTTTGAGGAGTAATTGCAAGAGATGCTCCTTGTTTAATTCTAATTGCTGAATATCCTGCTTCTAGTAATGGTAGTTGTGATGTACCTCTAGGCAGTGGTGAAAGCTTATATTTCATTAGCTGATTCTCATCAGGGAAAGCGTCTAGCAAAGGCATATTTTCTATAGCGTCGCAGTAAACGGCC
>Ga0181377_1000794_pt1 | contig 11087 bp, 17 predicted proteins | sample LowvirmetaG_9_FD_130160 | JGI IMG/M metagenome (GOLD analysis project Ga0181377, IMG submission 130160) | Marine viral communities from the Subarctic Pacific Ocean - Lowphox_13 viral metaG | ecosystem: Environmental > Aquatic > Marine > Oceanic | place: Subarctic Pacific Ocean | collected...
GTGTTTAGTGCATGTCCAGGTGCTCGTAAGAAAGGCACTAAGAACAAAGTAGGTATGTTAGAAGCATTTGCTGATAAAGATACTAAAGGTTATAATTGGAATAACTTTATGCTACAACGTTGGGTAGATCATGAGAACGTTGAACATCGTGTGTTAGAAGATTACGAACGTAACAAACACATTATTGATCTTACTATGCAACCTGATCATATTAAAACAAAGCTAGATGAAGCTATTGTACAACAAGTACAGAAAGAACAGAAGTCACAAGTGGGTATACACTTTATGAAATTCTGTGGTAAATGGGATATGCAGAAGATTGTAGATAAAGCACAAGACCATTCTAATTATCTCAATAGGAGTTACTCAAGTGCCAAGGCCTAGAGCTTATATATTTGATGTAGATGGCACACTTACTGTAAGTCGTACATTAATGGACCCAGAGTTCAAAGAGTTCTTTACAAAGTTTGTAGAGTCTAATAAAGTATATATTGTAACTGGTAGTGACTATGCTAAAACATTAGAACAACTAGGCAAAGATACAATGCATGCAGTAGAACGTTCATATAATTGTAGTGGAAATAGTATATGGGAAAATGGTGCTAACGTACACAACAACGAATGGAAGTTAGACGAAACTCCTTGGAATTATCTAGAAGCAAAACTAAATCACAGTCACTTTGAACCAAAGACAGGATGGCATTTTGATGAACGCCCAGGACTATTAAATTTTAGTATACTAGGTAGGAATGCAAAACCTCATGAAAGAGCAATATATGAAGAGTTTGATACAAAACATAGCGAACGTGAATACATTGCATCTGAATTTAATCATCATTTTCAAACAGAGTATAAAATTGTTGCACAAGTTGCAGGTGCAACAGGTTTAGATATTATGCCTATTGGAAAAGACAAAAGACAAATCTTAAAAGACTTTGACGATATGCATGTTACCTTCTTTGGTGACATGATGCAACCCGGAGGCAATGACGCTCCACTTAAAAATGCAATTATATCTAGGAATAACACAGCAGATAAGGTTATCCAAGTTACTGATTGGCAACACACATACAATGAACTAAAGGAGATTACAAATGGTAATTGAACGAGAAGAACTACAAGCACTACTTCAAGAAAAAGTTATGGAAGTTACCTTTACTAAAATTAATGGTGATAAACGTATTATGGAATGTACATTGCAACCATCAGCTTTGCCACCTGCAAAGAAAGATGATCCAATTACACAGAAAAAAGTACGTGCAATTAATTTAGAAGTTATGAGCGTATGGGATACAAATGCAAATGGCTTTAGAAGCTTTCGTATGGAAAACATTTTGGAAGTAAAAGAAGCGACTGCATAATGTCATTAAAGATCAAAGAAATTGTAAAAGATAAGTTTTGGATTGTAGAAAGCCCACATGGAAAGGCTGGAACACTACGAAAACTTGATGATGGATATGAATTCTTTGATCAAAATAATAACACAAAACAGCTATTAGATAGCCTTAAGAGCTTCAAACAAGCTGATACAGCGCCTATTACTGGTTCAGTGCAAGTATACAAGGGTCTTCCTACAAACACCGTAGAATTATACCCTGTTGAGCACGAGACAATGCCTTTGTTTAAGAAATCACTGAATGCTAAAACTACGTTTGTAGCAGGTTACTATATTTTAAAATATGAAGGTATGGGGTGGCAACATGCTTTCTGTCCCAAACTAGAAACAGTTGAAAAATATGAAACAAGAGGTCCATATTTCACTGAGTGGGATATGAATATAAATTTAAAGAAGGCGAGGAAAGAATGAAGACATTGCATTACGTTATAATTATTGCATTAAGTCTGTTGTGGATAGCATATGCTAAAGCACAAACAGTTAATCCTGATAGTATGCTTAACAATGATAATCCCATACAGACGCCAGAAGCACCTGTAATACCGGATTCAACACCAGAGTTATCCAAGGAGTGGGTACAACTCAATCGTGGAGTATTATGTAACTCAATAGGCATGGTACGTGAAATGTTAAAGACTATGAGAGGTCAAATTACATGGGCGGCCGCAGGCAACTCGATATCAACTGGTGATCCTTTCAATGCAATGATTATTGTTAGAAATCCAGAAACACATTCGTATTCGGTAGTATTAATGCGTACCGAAAGTAATATAGCATGTATTATTGCAACTGGCGTTGGATTAGAAGTATTAGGCAATCAAAACTAATATTCTAATAGCCATTAAGTATAGTTTTTTCTCCATTATGTATAAATACACATATAGGAGAAACAATAATAATGGCAAGACCAAAACCTAATATTATACTTGACCAAGTGGACAAGAGTTATAATAGTGAACAGATACTAGAAGCAGATGCAATATACGCAGTATATTACGAAAACAAACCAATTAACCTAAGGACGATGAATACACTAGTAAATTATCCAGGTCCAAAGTATAAAAAGGTAAGTTTCTCAAATAGCGGGCATGCATTTAATTTATCGGATAGACTTAATAAAAAGTTTAATACGAATAAATTTAATGTGGTAAAATTATTAGATGGTGAACAAGTCACAAGAGATTCAAAAAATACAGACTAAAATTATAGATCTGATTAAAATTGAATTAACATCAAATATTGTATTTAAGAACGGGCATACCTTACGGTTAACTAGAACCGGAGAGCGTGTGTTAAGTAAAGTATACGACAGTTATTCATTTGACCCACCAAAGTTAAATGGACATAATTTAATTAATTTATTAAGAAAAATGAGATATCCATATTACATTGACAAAAAGAAACTAGTTTTATTTACTGAACATGATTCTTTTATTGCAAAGTTGGCTGGAGCACAAGGATGGTTAGATGGCAAATAGAATAAACGACTTTGATATACCAGAGTTAATATCAGTACATTGTACTGACAATGATCAAGATGTAGAAGTACAATACCTTTCACATCATAACAATACAATTAAAACAAGTTTACAAGGTATGAGATTAAACTTTGTACATTTAAAAAGGAACATTTACGTTGCCAACTACTTAGGTCGCGAATTTGTAATGAAACTATGAAATTAGATTTACACGGAAACACAGTACATGCAGGTTGGAAAGTATTTACAGAGCATGTAGCAGAATGTTATTTTAGCGATATAAAGACAACAGAAATTATTACAGGGCATGGAAAGATTGCCGCAGAACTTGAATCATGGGTACATGGAAACAGACATTGTACTGAAATACAACCCCATCCACAAAACACAGGGTCTTACTATGTAAAAATACGTAAGAACAAATTAAAGCAGAAACCTCAAAAAGTCAATACCAGTGTAGATTTATCTCCACTATTAAAGAAATTTAATTCCTATTGACAGTATGCCCAAACTCGTATATTATAAGATAAATCAACTAACAAGAGAATGTATAAATGTCCAATAACAGTTTCGCTCAATTTGTACAACAGATAAACACTATGAATAAAGAACAAACAGAAAACCAAGTAAAGATAAATCCTAAGGAAAATGCCAAATGGTGGTACAAACTTAGTTTAGAAGAAAAACAAAAAGCATTTTATGCAATAATTAGTACAATGTATAAAGCTGAAGTAGAAGACAGGGGTAATTTTAGACACTCAATTTATGATGTATTTAAATTTGGTCCTGATATGTATGAAGCAATAGTTGCTTCAGGATATGAAAAATTACATAATGCATTAAAAGAAGATGAAACGTTTAAAGATATAAACAATATTCAAATAGCAGATGAGTCGGGTAGTATAAGCCTTGATATTAATGTTAATGGATTTGAAATTGATGCAGTAGATAATGGCTACGGAAGCAAAACACTTAGAATTAAATTTACACCAGAAGCGTAGAAGAGGATTAAAAAATGTCAGTAAAGCTAGTAAGCTACACTACCCCATCTAATGAGTTCCACGATAAGGGATTAGAAAATGTGCAGGACCTAGTTGCATTTTGTGCAAAAGTATCAAACCCTGCATCACAAATTAATAAAGAAACAAGTGAGAAGCTTATTAAGTATTTAATCAAGCACCAACATTGGAGTCCACTTGAAATGGCAAATGCTGTTTTAGAAATTGAAACAACACGTGACATTGCACACCAAATTGTAAGACATAGAAGTTTTGCATTCCAAGAATTTAGTCAACGTTATGCTAACCCAGCCGAAATGGGTGATATGTTTGTAATACGTGAAGCACGATTGCAAGATACCAAGAACAGACAAAACAGTGTAGAAGTTGATAGCGAAGAAGATATTCATTATGCTTGGGCCGCTAAACAACAAGAAGTAATTGACACAGCAAAAGAAGCATATGATTGGGCGATAAATAATGGTATAGCAAAAGAACAAGCTAGAGCAGTATTGCCAGAAGGTAATACTAAAACACGATTGTATATGAATGGTACAATTCGTAGTTGGGTACATTACATTGAATTACGAAGTGCTAATGGAACGCAAAAGGAACACATGGAAATTGCAATTGCTTGTGCTAAAGTGATAGCACAAATATTTCCAATTGCAAAGGAGTTGTAATGAGAGTAAACAAAAAGATTGTAGCAGATTTAGCAAACTTTATAAAGATGCGTTATAATATTAGCGTCACAGAATTTGAAGAAACATATCCAGAATTGTTTAAAACTTTTATGAGAATGCAATTTTGGTTGGACGAAGTAACATTATCTAAATACTTTAGTGGTCCTAATCCTAATGCAGAAGAAGAAGGAGTTTATTGGACACAACAACTACAATTTGCTACTCGTAGAACAGGTCAACAACTACTTGATAAACTCAGAGAACTACAAGATAATTATGAAGACCCAATGAAAATTATTGATGTAGGCTGTGGAGAAAACGAATGGAAAACACATCTAGGTGCTAGAGTAACAGGAATAGATCCACATCATAACGGTGCAGATTTTAAGATAGGTATCAACGAATATGCACAAGACCATGCAAGTGAGTTTGATGTAGTATTAGCACTAGGAAGTATTAACTTTGGCGACCAAAAAGAAATTGAAAGACAAATATCTAATGTAGTTAAGATATGTAAAAGCGGCGGTAAAATATTTTGGCGTTGCAATCCTGGCATTACACATGATAACCCAGAAGCAAAGTGGGTAGACTTCTTTCCTTGGACAGAAGAATTTATGCGTGACATTGCACAGAAATTAGATTGCACTATAGACGACTTTGGTTGGGATCATGAAGATGATAACGATCCACGTTGGGGTAATAGACTATATGCAGAGTGGACTAAAAATCCATTTAATACACTTTAACCTTACCTTCTACATAGATAAATACTATAGTTAGAAAACAGAAGTTATTACTTTTCTGACAATTAGAAAAGGTAACTATATGTTTATAGATAATGGAATTTTTAAGACTACACTAAATGCTATTACTAAAGTAGCAAAAGCAATACACCTAAAAATTAAAAAGTACTCTTTTACGAGTGCAATTGTTCTAGCAGTATTAGCTAGCACTATAGTAAACTCTTACTATAGACCAATACAAGAAAATCTACACATTGCAATCAATTGGGTTTATGATATTAATGAACCAGTTGGTGAGGCTCTGTATGAAGTAAACGGTTTTGTACTTAATGGCAAAATGTTTGATCAAGAAAGAAAAGCAAAAAATGCAATTTATGATTCGTATAGCAGTGTAGTTATTATTGGAGTGGCTTCCGAAGACCCAGTTTTAAATAGAACAAAAGCAGGGCGTGGAACTGGATTCATAATTGATGTTACAGACGAGTATGCTCTTGTTGCTACTAATCATCATGTTATTGATGCCGCAATAACTGATTCTACATTTAAAATTAATATATCAACTGCAATGGATATGTGGCAGTATGAAGCAGAAATTATTGGTTACGATCAAATAACTGATGTTGCAGTTGTAAAGATATATAAACAAGACAACGAAGACTGGACAGCATTAAAATTCTCACATGATGAAGAACTTGGTGTTGGAGATCCAGTTGTTGTAATAGGACACGGTATGAGTATGCCTTGGACAAGTACACAAGGACATATTGTATACAAAGACAGATATGGTTCAAGACCTTATTCTTTAATGTTACAAGTTGATGCAGTAATTAATCAAGGCAACAGCGGCGGACCTATTATAGATATGAAGGGCGAAGTAATTGGCATTGCACAAAGTATTTACAGTCCAGGTAGACAAATACCTGGTTGGGATGGAGTTGGTATGGGAATATCATCGAAGCAAGCTAGACGTTCAATTGACTACATTCTAAGTCCACAATACAATGCCACAACTTATGTACCTTACACAGAGTTTCCATTTAATCTTGGAACATTTAAGCTAGAAGAAGTTTTAGATATTCCTAAAGAAGATAGACGCTATGCTTATATTGATTACACAACTAAAAAACCTTCAGCAACAGCAACAGTTGGAGAAGATAGCGGATTGTTACAGGGCGATATTCTAGTATCAATTAATGGCGACGATGTTTACAACAGTTTTTATGTAATGAGAAAAACTATATATGCGTTTCCAGGAGATGAATGGGAAGTTGTTGTTAGACGAGACAACGAATTAGTTACATTAACAATTGCATTACGTGAAATGGATAGAAGTAAGTTACTTAACTCTTTAAACTTGACACGTGGTGGAAAGTGAAGAATATATCAAATTACGACTTACTAACAAAATACAAAGATAAACCAATAAAACAATTTGCATGGTTTCCAAAACGTATGTCTGATGGAACCATAGCACTTTTCAGTTATTACTATATAAAAGTACACGTAAAAAGTGCAGATCCTAAACATATGTGGATGGACTTCACATATCTCACAGAAAAAGACTATTTTTTAGATAAACTCAAAGGTTGACATTTTAGCCAAGATATCTTATAATTACTACTAATAAGTAAAAGTTTAGGAGATATAAATGAAAACCTTAAGTACAATAATAGCTTTGCTATTCCTGTCAGCATGTCAAACTACAACTGGCACAGTGAATACAAAAGCAGATAAACAAATTGGTATACAACCAAATACATTAAAACAAATCAAAGTAGTTGACAATTGGGAACCAGTTGCTGATGTAGATATTCTAAAATCCTATATGGCTAAATCATATTGGTTGAAAACGTATTCAATTGAATATGTACAAAAGAACAATCTCGACTGTATAGACAAATATCAAAATGTACCTAAACTAAAGAACACCAGAGATAATAAATCAGCAAGGGCATGGTTTAAGTGTCATCAATGGTTTCATGCAAAAGTATCAAACAATCCACAAATGCTTGGTGACATGTTATTGCATTGGGCAAACAATCCAGAACAAATGACTATTAGACGAGGTCACTTGTTGCAACAAGGGTATCACATTCCTTCCACTATGGGAACGTTTACTACTCTATATTCCATATTGTATAATGATATAACATTTACTACAGAACAAAGAAACAAAGTAGACACATACTTAACTAACTGGCTAATGAAATACAATAGACCTGTTATTGATCCAGGTGAACGTAAGTGTAATATACACAACTATAGGTCCATGTTAGATGACAATGTAGATTCTAATACTTGTGGAAATAAAGCTGTTAGAATGGCTGTTGGCTCTATTATGTTTGGATTAAGAACTGAGAATCAAAAGCTACTTGATCATGGACATGATCATTTATATGTAATTTGGTCGCAAATTGATCCAGAAGGTATTTGGGTAAACAATGCGGCTAGGGGTAATCAGAATTTTAATTACTTAATGGATAATACTGGACACTTTAGTTTCCTAGCAGAAGTATATCACAATTTAGGATATGATTTATTTGAACATACACTTCCACATGGAGCAAAAGTAAAAGACGTGCTAGCATGGAACTATGCATTGCTGTCTGATTTTAAATTGTCAAGTAAATATGCAAAGTATAATGTAGGTTCAATGTGGACTACTTGGGATAAAATTGAAAACTTGTCACAGGCTCAGTTTATACAGTTAGACAATGCTACAAATTCTTACAGATACAAAGATGGGTATAAACAGTGGAATTCAATACATGCACGTTACATGGCTAGGTATAAATCAAATGTTTATGTAGAAGTAAAATATTACAAAGAAAATGCAGTTATAACAAACTCAGCTAATCCAGTTTCATACAATGGAATGTATTATGGAAATGGACCAGAGAGTGTAGTTATTTCTTCAATCACGCAACAGTTACAGAGTCAATAATATGTTACGTTTGTTTACATTAGTATTTTTAGTATTAGCATATGCAGATATGTCAAATGCAGATGAGATAAAGTTTCCTGGTAAATTTTATACTACAGAACTTAATACTTGTTCTGCATTAAATGAAAAAGATACATTCAAAAACATGTCAATAGTTAATACAGTAAAAGGGTTAGTAGGATATGATTGGCCTGCAGATCATACAGCCAACAGTAACTCAATAACTGTTAGACATGACAATATAACTAAACCTATTAAAAAGATGATGACTGCAACACATCAAGCAATTGCAAATAATAATACGATGGAAATTAAAATTGCTATTGAATTACTAATAGATATAGCTAAAGCTGATACACTGTATAATAGCATAGGACCAATTGAACTAAAAAGTAAACCTAAGTGTTGGCAAAACAATGATCCATTTGCGCCGTGTGCATATCATGAATACGAGTTTGCTACTGGTGTATTTTCTAATTACATGATAACTGCTTTATGGTTAAAAGATGAACTAACAAAAGAAGAATATAAAATTGTTAATAGGTACATTAAAAAAATGTACAAAAAGTTTTTAAAGCCAAAACAAATGAAACCTCATGGACCTGGAATATATCAAATGGCTAACGGTGGACTATCAACATTAATATATGCATCTTGGACTAATGATAAAAAACTTGCATTAAAAGAAATTAACTATAGACTAAAAGTATTTGATAAAAAAATATTCAACGATGGATACATTGATAATAATTCATTTAGAGGTTACAGATCACAATGGTATCATTCTTATGGATTAAATGTTGTTCTTGGATATGTGTACATTGCTGATTTATGGGGTATAACAATACCAAATAAACTACAACAAAAAATAGTTAAAGCATCTAATCTAGTTAATCTAGCAATTACTGACAAAGCTAAGTTTAGATCACGTGCAAAAACATTCACTGGAAAAACCAGGAATGCAATTAATGATAAAAACAAAGCTATTCCACATACACATCAAATGGCTATAGCTATTGATACATTAATGTTAGAAGTAACAGGTGTAATAATGCTAGAAGATCCACTATATTTGTCAAAAAGAAAGTGGCATACTGTAGACGGAATTGACGATTTGATAGGTTTTAACCCAAATTGTATCAAAAAAAGATTAAATTAATTTATAAACCCTTGTAATCCAACGTTTCTTTCTGGGCTGAAAAGGTTGACAACCAAGACATCTTAGTGTATATTAGTAGTATAAGTTAGTTAAACAGAAAGATACAATATGTCAAATTATACAAAATTACAAGAATCAATTAACACTGCAACTTTTAACTCAGAAAACTGGAATGCTGATGGTAGCATTAACTGGAGTTTTGTTGACGCAGATGCGTTTGATGAGTGTAACAAATTGTTTGACGGAACAGCATTGTTTTACGAAGCATTTGATGAAATTGTAACAAATATGCGTAATGAAATGCGTGAAGAAGCAGATTCAGAAGCACGTTTTGAAATGGCAACTTCTTAATAAAGAGGTTGACAAGTAAGATGTCTTACTGTATACTGTAAGTATAGTTAATAAAAAAGGAGTTATAAAAATGAATACACTTTTAAATACAATAGGCGGAGTACTAGTAGCAGTAGGATTAATGGCTATGGCAGGATCTGCAAACGATTGTGATGGTGCTTGTGTTGAAACTGCGAATACACTAAGCGAAATGCTAACAGTAATGATTATGGGTATGGCGTCAATGGGTATTGGCGGATACATATTGTTTATTACAAATAACAAATAGGGGTTGACAAACTAAGTAAGACGTATTACTATAGTATTATATGCCAAAAAAGAAACAAAACATTTTACCACAAGAAGAAGGAAATGAAAATATGCAAACTGCGATATCAGAAGCAAGAACAGTAAAAATTAGTGAGGCAACTACTCTAATTACACGAGCTTTTAAAAAGAAGCGTCCTGTGTTTTTATGGGGTCCTCCAGGAATTGGTAAATCAGAACTAGTACAAGGTATTGGTGATTCAGGTGCATTGGGTAAAACTCATGTAATTGACATGCGTCTTGCATTATTTGAACCTACAGATTTACGAGGCTACCCTGTACCAAATATGGAAACAGGTGTTATGCAATGGCTACCACCGGCAGACTTGCCGAGTGCAGAATTAGCCGCACAATACGATACAGTTATTGTATTCCTAGATGAGATGAATTCAGCGGCACCAAGTGTACAAGCCGCAGGTTACCAGTTAATTCTTAACAGACGTATTGGACAATACAAACTACCCGATAACGTTGTAATGATTGCCGCAGGTAATCGTGAGACAGACAAAGGTGTTACTTACAGAATGCCTAAGCCACTTGAGAATAGATTTGTACACTTTGAATTACGTGTAGATTTCCAAGATTGGTTAAATTGGGCTGTAATGAATGAAGTTAGTCCAGACGTAGTTGGTTACCTTTCATTTGCTAAAGGCGATCTTTATAACTTTGATCCACAGTCAAGTTCACGTGGATTTGCTACGCCAAGAGCTTGGACATTTACTTCAGAATTACTTGAAGATGAAGATGACTTGTCAGACAGCATGCAAACAGATTTAGTTGCAGGTTGTGTTGGAGAAGGTATTGCAGTTAAGTTTATGGCACATAGAAAAATTGCAGGAGACCTTCCTGTTCCAGAAGATGTGCTAGATGCTAAAGTTAAAAAAGTTTCTAATACTGAGGTATCAGCAATGTATGCACTAGCTACCTCACTATGTTATGAACTACGTGATAGATTTATTACTGGTGAAAAAGCAGGTGCTGATAGCAAGCAGATGGAAAAGTACCACAAGAGCTTTTCAAACTTTATCA
>Ga0181377_1000795_pt1 | contig 11078 bp, 6 predicted proteins | sample LowvirmetaG_9_FD_130160 | JGI IMG/M metagenome (GOLD analysis project Ga0181377, IMG submission 130160) | Marine viral communities from the Subarctic Pacific Ocean - Lowphox_13 viral metaG | ecosystem: Environmental > Aquatic > Marine > Oceanic | place: Subarctic Pacific Ocean | collected 2015-12-10
CCATAGCAGCCTTACAGTCAGCTCTCAATACCCATAAGAAGAAAATAGATGAACTACAATCAGAAAGAATATTTGGAGAATAGCTTATGCCATTAGCTGCAGCATATCCTCTTCTAGAAGAGGCAATCAAAACAGCATATTTAAAATTGTTAAATGCAGCACAAGCTGATGGAGACAATGCTGAAGAACTTATGAAAGAATTAGCAAAAGACTTAGCAGCTGCAATTCATGAATATACCATGAGTGCAGTTGTTTCAACAGTGACATCTACCACAGTAATTGGCACAGCTGCTCCATTAGCTCCTGCAGGAATAGCACCTGTATTCGGAGCTGGTGCCGGTACAGGAACAGGTAATCTCTTATAGATTTTTATGCTATCCCCTAATTACAACTTAAAGAGGAACGTAAATGAGTTTAGTTGGAAATCAAACGATAAAATCATATAGCTTCAAAAGTGCAGGCAACAATGTATCAGACATAGAAAAAGTCGAGATTGAACCAGTACAAAAGAGGCCACCTCTGGGGATAAAAACGCCCATAGAGATGTCAGTGAACGAAGGTGTTTTCACTATGCACACTGACATTGCAAAACTAATATCTGATAATCTTCGAAACCTGATTATGACTAATCATGGTGAAAGATTAGGATTCTATGATTTCGGAGCTGATCTTAGACCTCTGCTATTTAACTTGGGCCAAGAAGCTGCAGATACACAAGCCATAGAGAATATTAAAAAATCAGTTGGTAAATACATGCCTTTTGTGGCTTTGAGCAACTTCCAAGTCTTTGTAGATAGAGATGACAATAAAGAAGTTGCAAAAGTCGCAGTCCAGATTACTTATCAAATACCTAAGCTGGATAATCTGACAAGATCAATCGAAGTAATGCTTTTCATGGGAGGCTAGTATGGCTGACAATATTAAAAATAAATTTGGTTTACAGAGAAAACGCTCATATTTGAATCGAGATTTTGGAGATTTTAGATTAGAACTTTTGAAATATGCCAACACGTATTTTAAAGACAAGATACAAGATTTCTCCGAAGCTTCTATGGGCGGCCTATTTTTGGATATGGCTGCTTATATAGGTGACAATATGTCATTTTATTTAGACCATCAATTTAAAGAGCTGAATCCGGCTACTGTGGTCGAAGCCCAAAACATAGAGACAATGGTCAGAAATGCTGGTATCAAGATTATGGGTAATGCACCGGCTTCAACGTTTGTTGAATTTTATATTGAAGTAGGATATGAAACAGATCCAATAACACAACAAAGAGTTCCAAAAAGAAGTGACATGCCAATCATCAAAGACGGCGCAGTTTTAGAGTCTTCTACAGGAGTAACTTTTAATCTTTCTGAGCCAATTGATTTCTCTGACAAAAGTGAAAATGGAACGTATACAGCAGAAACTGTGGCGATTACAGATGCAACCGGCGCTATATCGTCTTTCGTAATGAAAAGATCTGGTTTGTGCGTGTCAGGATCTAGTGGAACACAAACAGTTGTCTTAGGAAGCGCATTCATACCTTTCAGAACGATAACAATCGATAATCCTCATGTGACTTCTATACTTAGGGTGTATGACTCAGATGGCAATGATTACTACGAAGTGGAATCATTATCACAAGATACTGTTTTCAAGAAAAACAAATTATCGAATGGGACTAGTTCAATCGAAGTCATTGCATCTCCTTACCGATATATCTCTTCAACAGCTATTCAAGGAAGGACAACAACTATTCGGTTCGGCTCTGGTGATGGATCTAATATACAAGAAGCAAGAGTTCCTGATCCTTCAGATATGGCTCTTCCCCTGTATGGTAAAACTACATTCTCTTCTTACAGTTTGGATCCAAATAAACTGTTACAATCGACATCTTTAGGTGTTTCTCCAACAGATACAACAATTACAATTTCTTATCGGTACGGTGGAGGAGCTAATCACAATGTTCCCATCGATTCTATTAATACAGTTTCTCAGATAGAATTTGAGTTTCTTCCAGCTGTATCATTTGCAGATGCACAGAATGTCAGAAACTCTTTGTCTGTCAACAATTCGACTGCTGGATCTGGTGGAGCTCGAGCTCCATCTCTTCAAGATCTTAAGAATTTTGTAACTTCCGCAAGAACTATGCAGAATAGAGTCGTTACAACAGAAGATCTTTTGGCAAGGATATACACTCTTCCAACAGAGTTCGGTGTTGTTTATCGAGCAAATGTTTTGCCAAATCCAGAAAATGCGCTTGCTTCGATACTATACGTTGTTTCTAGAGATTCAGTTGGCAAGTTAGTTCCTGCTAGTGATTCTCTTAAGAAAAATCTTTCTACTTATTTAAATGAATTTAGGCTTATCGGCGATGCTATGGATGTGTTAGATGCTAGCGTAGTTAATTTTAAAATAAATATAGAGTGTTCATTTTCAACGAGTGTCAACAAATACGAGCTGATAGCTCTTATAATTAGAAAAGTTCAATCACTTTTCACACCAGATAAACTACATTTAGGCAAGTCAATTATCAAAAGTGAAATATTCAATGAAGTGTTCAATCAGCCTGGCGTAATAGCGGTTCCAAAAATCGAATTAGTTAATGTTGCTGGTACAATTCAAAACAAAACGTATTCAAACACACAGAAAAATTTAGAGTTATCTCTCATTAACGATGTGTATATCGCAGAACCTTACGAGATATACGAACTTAGATATGCCAAATCAGACATTTCAGTGACTGTTTTATAGGAGCAACCATGATATACCATCTCACCAGCTCAAAAGATTCTTACATAACCAATAAAGTTATAGGCGGAACTAGAAGAGCAACAACAGCAAACGTTGGATACGCTTCCACTATAGATCTTTTCAAGCTTCATAATGAATCTTCTATGAAAGGAGAGACTGGAGATATACAAGAACTTTCAAGAGGTCTTCTATATTTTGATTTAGATGCATTAGAAACAGCTCTTGCGCCCAAAGTTGCAAAAACTGACTCTACTTTAAAAATAGAACTAGTGTTGAAAGATATTCAAGGAACTCAAGTTGCACCTTCTTCTTTCGACTTACAATTGTTTCCGCTTAAACAAGGATTCGATGAAGGTATAGGAACAGATATAATAGGGTTCACAGAGCTTGACGCCACAAATTGGGTTAGTTCATCACTTGGAGTCAAGTGGAATGACACAGATACATCAGGAGCTGGAAGTACTTGGGACGCAGCTGGAGGATATTGGAATATTCTCTGGAAAGATGTACATGCTGATGGTTACGTGGCAAAACAGACTTTTGAAAAGGGCTATGAAGATCTTCGAATGGATATAACTTCATACGTTAAAGATTACTGGAACGAAGACACAGACACCGGCAGTGCAACAGTTACAAATAACGGCTGGATTCTAAAGTTTGATTCTACAAAAGAAACTGACTCAAAAACTTATTTCGTTAAAAGGTTTGCATCTAGACATTCAAAAAACAAATTTATTGTTCCTAGGATCGAAGTATCTTGGGAAGAATATATCCTCGATGATCGATTAGATTTCGAAACTGGAAAAGCTAATGACTTATATGTCAAGAATTTCTCTAATGGTATACCTGTTGCGTACACCGAAGATCTTAGTTCCACAGCATTGACATGTACTCTTACAACTGGCAGTTTTTCTACTAGTGCAACAACGGCAGCACCTCAGTCAGTTGCAGGAATATCTCAAACGGGTGTATATAAAGTCAGTGTTCCTTCTATTCCTGCAACACATTCAGAATTAGTAGATCATTTGAATGTAAGTGGTTCCATCACTCTTCAAGAAAAATGGACAATAGATTCTAGGTTAGTTTACAGTGGATCTATTAACCTTAAAAAACAGTCATCTGTTGCTTCTACACAGCCTAGAAACTTAAGAATTGCAGTACAAGACGTAGAAACATCGTATGACAGAAGTGAATATCCAGTGATTAGGCTTTTTGTAGAAGATAGAGACAAAACCATGAAGTCAGTAAGACAATTAGTCGAACTCAAGTCTATGAAACTTGAGAAAATGTACTACCAAATCAAAGATGCTAACAGTGGTGTGATTATTGTTCCTTTCTCTGACAAATTATCAACTCCTACAGAGTATACCAGATTATCTGCAGACGAAAATGGAATGTATTTTTCTTTTCCAGCATCTATCTGCCCTCATGGAAGAACATACACGGTCGACATTGCCTATTATGACTATGGGCACAGGCGGGTACACGAATCTAATATAGCATTCAAGGTGACATAATGGCTGCAGGCTTATTTAAAAAATCAACAAATCCAAAAAATGAATCTAGATCTGTTGTTAGAAATGTGACAGGTGAAACGCTGGAAGAGGATTCTCCGGGTGCATCTGCGGATATTTGGACCAAAGACCCCATAGGCACAGGTCTGAAGAATACTCAGCAACTTTTAGTCGACTGGAGTGATTATACTAGACATGTGTTCTTTAACTCTGCAGAGGCAAAAGTCAATTTGGCGTTTGACCAGATTGTCAACGGATACCCTTTTGATGGTTCAGCTCTTGAAAAGGAAACATTTTCGGCCAGCATTGGTGGGTTTACAGATTGGATGATGAAAAAATTCGATACGAATCTGGGATATTTTAATTTCAATGGAAATGTATATCTAGAAGTGAAAGACCAGACAGGGTACTATGCGCCTGAGTTGACAAAAATTATTGGAGAATCCAAAGCGACAGAAAATTTTCATACTAAAGGTGCAACTCATGAGTTTTGGATTCGTGTTCCGGCCACCAGCCATAGTGCTGGCACACAGAGAGCTATATACCAAAAAATAGACCCGGGAAATACAAGTAGAGGTGCGACTATATACTATGAAGGACATTCTTCAGCTAGTTCTTACCATGTAGGCTTCCATATAGGCTCAAGTGCTTTCAAAGCAATACACCACAGAATCGAGGATCTGCCTTATGATACATGGCACCACATTTCATTTGTGTATGAAAGAGCAGACACAGAACGCATATTAGTATACTTAAACGGTGTATTGAATAGTTCGTCTGAGAATGTCCAAGCAGAACTTGATAATATTAAAATTGCAGACGGTCTTATTAGAATAGGAAAAGGTACTACTTTTGATTCTCATGCTAAGACTGTATCAAACCCTGCAAACTTCGAAGGATTTATAGATGAGTTAAGAGTCTGGTCAACAGTAAGATCTACGTTACAAATAAAAAACAACATGCATAAAAATGTATCTGCAGAGCCAAATCTAGCATTGTACCACAGGTTCAACGAACCTTCGTTTACAGCAGAATCTTATGGGGCTTCAAGTATTGTTTTAGATTACTCTGGCAATGGCCTTCATACCATGCTACAAGGATCCGGAAGTCATGACCCTAAATTGAAAATATCAGGTGTTACAACACCACTAGAATCTGAGAAACTAGTAGATAATTATGTACTATTTCCAGATTGGCCACCGAATGTATTGCTGAATAGTACGCTTCTTGTAGATGCCAATCATTATGATCGGAATAACCCTAACTTGATAACTAAATTAGTTCCTCCTCATTACTTTGAGGAAGCACAGTTCTTCGAAGGAATAGAAGAAAATTTAGAAACACCCATGCCCATAGAGACAGCGCAAACAAATCTGCCACTGCCAGGGCATTCAAAGCTTCCTCCTAGAGTCGTAATGCTTTCTTTCTTGTTAGTTTGGGCTAACTTTTTTGATGATATCAAACTATTCATAGATTCTTTTTCCTCACTAGGAAAAGTCACGTATGACGATTATGACCAGATACCGCCTCAAGTCATAATGTTTATGTCTGAATATTACGGAATAGATCTTCCAAATCCCTATGCAAATGAGAATCCTTCTAAGTTTAGAAAAGGTGAAAGTTTGACAAACGATAAAGGCACCGCAGTGCCATTGAGCCAAACAATAGACAAAATGTGGAGAAGAATCCTGATTAATCTCCCCTTCTTACTTAGGTCTAGAGGAACAGTTCAGGGAATCAAATCGCTTATGAATACCCTAGGTATAGAAGCAGATTCTACTTTCAGGTTCAAGGAATTTGGCGGAGCTATTTCGAAAAAAATAACTTCTTCAAGAAAAAAGAAAAAATCAAACACTGGTTTTCTTCGGTTTGATAAACTAAACTACATAGAGTCATCACCACTGTGGGCTTACAGACATGAACCTGGCGCGCCTGACGTATCCGGAGGGCCTACACAGGGCGAAATTTTATTTCAATCGGGTGATATAACGATTACTTCGCCGGATGGCCCTCCAATACCGACATTGTTTACGAGTGGTTCATGGGCATGGGAAGGAAGGTATCAGCTTCTCAAAACAGAGACAACTTCTTCTTTGTTTCGTATTGAAAATGATGACAAAGTATTAGTCAACTTAGTTGCAATGAGAAAGAGTGCAAACTCTGGTCCGGATTTTAATTTAAAGCTTTTCTTAGATGGTTATAAAACATCTTCTGACCCTGTGGAACTCGAGTTGCCTGATATTAACTTATGGGATGAGAATCCATGGTACATATCAGTCAACAATGAGTGGGGTACAACAGAGAATACTTTATCTGTAAGATGTATCAAAACTTCTGGTCAGTATATAGTCGAACACTATTCTGCATCAATCGGATACACGAAACAAGGAGCTGCTACATCTGGCAATGTTCTTAGTCCTGGGCTTCCTTTGTTCTCTATACCGGAACGAGGGTATTCTCCTGAAGCGACAGGAAACAACTTGGTTTACGCCATTGGAACAAACAGCGGCAAAACATTTGATACTACATGGAATTACTCGACTCTATCAACAGAAGTCAAACTGCAATCGCATGCTACATCATATGAAGGAGAGTTATCTCACATGAGATTTTGGACAAAATCTTTAGAGCCTTCTGAGCAAAAAGAGCATGCATACAACCCTTTCTCTGTCTCTGTGAAAAACCCTACGACATCTTTTGCTTTTCCGAACAAGCCGATTGTGTCTTTAAACAGCTCCGGCAAATACGAAACAACGCCATTAGGAGATTACAGTGACCAATATGAGGGAACACTTCCTGCAGGCTCCTGGGAGAGAATCAGACAATCTTTCGACATGAACCAAAGTGACTTAACTTTTGATCCTAATCTGTTATTGATAGATACGACTCAAAATAACGATCACATTACATGTTATGGTCAAACTGGTGCACTGTATAAAGAAGATTTTGTGTATACTATCGTAGCACCTGACTTTGATTCGAGCTCTTCTTCAAACAAAGTAAGAATCAGGTCTTTCTCTGATAAAGAAACCGCAGATGATAATTTCGCACATCATGGAAATCTTACCGAGCTTCCTTTTGAAACTGGCATCGATGATAGGAGATTTTCAATTGAATCTTCGATAGTGAATGCGTTGAACGAAGATATGGTGAATGTTCTAGGGGATATATCAATATTAAATGAGTATCTTGGTGCACCTGAAATGGAATATGCAGTTGAGTATCCTGAAATTAAAAAGACAATGGATCTTTATTTTAACAGATTAACTGATCAAGCTAATTACAATGCAATGATTGAATTTCAGAGATGGTTCAACAATAATTTTTCGAGTCTTGTGTCACAGTTCATGCCACACACTGCAGATTTTCTGGGAATTAACTTTGTGATTGAGTCACATATTTTAGAAAGGCATAAAATGGAATACAAGCAAGGCGATGTACATGTTGACATCAGAGACAGACAAGCTTTCTCTCAAGAGCCGCTTATTCTTGGAACAGTTCGATCGGAGATCACATAATGGCTATAAAAACTAAAAATTCTCGAGATACATATAGGTCCAATGTAAAGAAACGACCACTGCAACAGAATGGTCTAGAAGCGCAGTATCAAGGATTAGACATATCAGAAGTTAATAAAGACCACGGAGGTCTTGCAATCATCGGTCGTGGTGGTTTACAAACTAGAAGAGATATTAGGAAAGTTCGCAAACAATATATAGTTGATGTTGATCAAGAAGAGCATTACCCTAGAGCTGAAATAGTATTCAAATTAGCCGATGGAACACCAGATATTTCTAGAACTGCATGGAGTTCTTCTAACAATTTACAAGGGTTGGTTGGAGAAACGCTAGCGATAACGGATCAAACTGGCGCAACAAACACCTTTGAGTTTTCCGCGGATGCATCTGTTGTCAATGGTGGCACACTTTCTAGCTCAAACAAATCAATAAGAATAGTCAACAACAAGTTCTCTGCTACAGATCTTTTGAGTGCGATAACCGGCTCTATAGAGGCTGTATTTCCCTCAGAGACATTCAGCTTTTCTTTATTTCCTTCTGGCTCAACTCAAACAGTCGACGGAATAGAATCTATCATAGCTGAAGATAAAATAGAACTCATTCTTTCTAGTTCAGCTTTAGGAAGTGCAGCAATCAATTCTTCTTCTAGCTATCTAGATGTCACTTCAAATATATTCGCTAACCAATCAGAGAGTCATCGATGGAGACTTAATGGTGTACACCAAGATCATTCGAACGGTCGACAATTCTTCGAAGATTTAAGAACAGACACGATTCAAAGTACAACTATGCACTCTCTCAAGAGTACTATCGATTTGTTTCGAGCAGCTCAGTACGAATCAACTAGCAGCAAATCTAATTACGATGCGAACATAGACTCTATAGCAGGCGATCCAAAATTGCTTTCTAGGTTTGAGACACATGATTCAACAGAAGTAGTTATCAGACAGTATCCTAAGAGAGAAGAACTCTTTGGAACATTTTCAGATAATTTCACATGGCGAGAAGATGTGCACTTTTTGTCTGCAGATCAGCAAACATGGACTAACATGAGCTTGTATGCAACAATGTATCACTCTAATCTAGAATCGCACATAACGGCTATGTTAGATTCTAACTTTGCAGATGAGCAATATATCGATAGAAACCCTATGTCGGGTAGAGTCGACGTATTCAAACGATTGAGTAGAATATTTGACACACATGTTGAGCTAATCTTTGAAAGGCACCCTTATTCTGTGTTTGATCAATTTTTAGATCCTCTAGATGATTTTATTAACTTACAAGAAAATAGGTTTCCAAAGCGAGATGATATCAATTCCGATAGAGCGTTTGAAGACATACAGGGCACAAGACAAGGTGACAAATGTATATGGGAAGATTATTTTGATCAGCCACTTTTGGAAAACCATGACTTCGTAGAAAGTGAAAGATGGACACGTATAGACGAAACTATGTTAGGCATACTCACTTTCGATGCGAACCGTGGGACACACATAGATAGAAGAGAGTGGCAAGAATCTGACTATGTTTATACCTCGACTGGATTTATTAATTCACAAAACGCTGGACAAGACGGTATAATATATAGAGAAATGAAGAGGTAAAGTTATGGCAGTTTATGGAAAGCATCGAGACAAGTGGAACCCCAGAAAGCAATCTAAAGCGAAAGTTTCTAAAAATAGAACCATTCAATGGGACACAACAGCTGACGGTACTTTATTGAAAAATTTTCTTTGGTGTCATGTTTCTTCCGCTGCAGCAACGGGAAGTATTAGGCATGTCAATGGAAGTTTCGGTTCTGGAGCAGCACCTGCTGTAATATCTGACCCGTTAGCCGTTTTAGGCTCTTCAAGTGAACTAGTTTTATCAAATGTAAATGCATCAAGATTCAACACAGAGGGCACTAGTTTTATTCATGGAACTAGTCAACTGTGTTTCAATAACAATATTTCATTCACTGAGCGAGAATACTGGACAAAAAATGGGACTTACAAGTATATCTCTTTATGGTTAAAAATAGACCAACAACATGCTGGAGGCGGTAGTGATGGTCATTCGATTATGGCAATCGGAAGATCCAGAACCACCACCCATGATGAGCCACACGAATTCGATCCATGGATGTCTATTTCAACAAACAGCACTAGGCAAGTGTCTATTAGATTTTCAAGTGCTAATTCAGCCACCACTGGCACCACATATGATCGCACCGGTGGTTCTAAAAAAGTAGATGTCACTTATTTCACCAGCGCTTCATCTGTGTCAGACGGAAAATGGCAACATGTATTGTTCGCTTTTGATAACTCTTCGTCATGCAAAATCTACATTGACGGCTCTTTGGCAACGAATGGATCTATTTCAGGCACCGGAACGTATACATTAGCTAACAGAGTTTCGACAAATGCATCTGCTTTGCGAATTGGCAACAAATGTGGAGGCTATTCTACGATTGACACAACGACAATTGAAGCAGATGCTGGGTTTGATGGTTCTGTTGCAGACTTTATGATGTTCACTCTAGAGCAATCTCCTGATGATGTTGCTAGGATCATATATGAAGCTTCTAGAGAAGGAGTATATGCGCTTCACTCTGGCATTCATAATTCTTCGCCTAGACTAGAACAGCTTGATTTGGATAGAGATTCTTTATATCCGCCTAGCCACAGTTTGAATTCATATACTAAGTTTGAAGACCCTATTCAGTACGATGCTAGTAGAGATATACGGGTCAGCTTGAAAAGAACAGATGCTTTCCAAGAAGGGTACAACACGGCGGACAGTAGTTACACTTGGTCTGAAAATGCGAGCCAATACCATATCCAATCGACAAAGTCAGGTGTTAATGAGACAGTAACAACAATGCCCCATACAAGGCTGAATCCAGCGGATACTATTTTGACGAATGGAAATTGGTATTCTGACGCAAGATCAGAATTCTTTCCTGCTGATTTAGATGCTACAACTGGATTTGTTATATCTAATGTAAATGATACAGCCACGACAAAGCATATACCCATCGTATCTGATGAGCTATACAAAGAGCATGCAGTGTCAGAAAGTGCAAAACCATTTGTAGACGCAGAAATGTCAAATGATTTCAAAGACTGTTTCGTTATTGAAATACCACTACCCCACATTGGTGGATCTTTAAAGTTATCTACTGATGCAGAAGATATAGATGGCTCGAATGAAATTGCCGAAAGAAGATTCAGGTCTGCAGGTGCTGGTACCGGTAGTACTGTAGATCCTGGCCAGAAAATTAATACAATGGCATATTACAATTTTAAAGATAAAAAATGGGAA
>Ga0181377_1000796_pt1 | contig 11062 bp, 1 predicted proteins | sample LowvirmetaG_9_FD_130160 | JGI IMG/M metagenome (GOLD analysis project Ga0181377, IMG submission 130160) | Marine viral communities from the Subarctic Pacific Ocean - Lowphox_13 viral metaG | ecosystem: Environmental > Aquatic > Marine > Oceanic | place: Subarctic Pacific Ocean | collected 2015-12-10
GGAGATTGGAGATGACGAAATAAGGAGAATACATAACTATTTTAGAAACCATTACCCTTCAAGAGGATTACCCACCACTTCAAACGGAGAAAGACTTTACACAAGACTTACTGGGTTTAAATTTCACGGAACTACGTCATTAATTTAGAAAAAATTTATTTAGTGGTTATAAATCTGACCAAAACCAAATTACTATTGAATTATAAAGTATTTATCTAATAAGAAAAACGTTTTTATAGATGAATATATTTGATCCACACATTACAGGATCCCTGTCAGTATCCGCGTCAGCAGAAATACAAGGGGATTTAACAGTACAAGGAACTATCTATGGTACTGCACAGATTGACGGAAGTGTTGATAATGCAATAAGTGCATCACACGCAGCCTCATACTTACTCACATCAAGTTTTAATGATTATAAAAATACCGCAGCTACCACTGGAAGTAATGTGTTTATTGGGGATCAAACAATTAGTGGATCGTTGTTACCTCAAGGAACACTTACTCATGATTTGGGTAGCGATACTAAAAGATGGAATGACATATATTTGGCGGGAAGTACTATAGATTTAGGTGGTACAAAAATAACTAAGAATAGTGATGGTGACGTACAACTTCATGATAGTGATAGCACCTTAAAAAGATTAATTGCATCTGAGATCGAGTTAGGTCACGGTTCAAATAAGAAAGTCCTTAAGGTAGATAATGGTCGTTTAAAGTTAATGGCTACTAACGACAGTGATGAAGAGTTAGCTCAATTATCGGGTTCGTTCACGGGATCCTTTAGGGGAGATGGTAGTGGTTTAATTAATGTTCCAGCAAGTGGGGTTACAGGATTAAGTTTAGATAGAATTGCAAGTACATCAGCAACCGCATCTATATCCTCAGACAGTTTGATAACCAATGTTTCAATTATACCTAGTATCACAAATACAATTGATTTAGGTGCACCCGACAAGGAGTGGAGAGACCTATATCTTTCATCAGGGTCATTATATATAAATGGACAACAAGTACTTTCAACTACAGGTACCGAATTAAGAGTTACTACGGATAGTGGTGAGTCAATAAAAATATTAGAAACGGGTTCTGATACCATTACACTACAAACTGTAGATGGTGATATTACATTAAGTTCTTCGGGAACAGGTAACATAGAATTAGATGCACCCATACAAATAACGTCGGGTAATAAAATAATATCTTCTGACGGAAACTCAATTGTTTTCGGTAACGGAATGATTGTTACCGGTAGTATAGAATTAACGGGAACCGTTGATGGAGTTGATGTTGCATCTTTAAATTCTGATGTAGAGGCGATACTTTCGTCTTCGGAAGCAGACAAGAACTCATTCGCAGAAATTGTGGGACTTATTAATAGTGTGGATACGGAAAATGACGAATCATTTGCGGCACACTACACAGCAAGTAATAATAGGTTAAGTTCACTTGAAACAACTTCAGGTTCACACGATGGTAGGTTAGATAGTTTAGAGACTTTCTCCACCAATATCAATACAACTATAAAAAGTAAATTAAATACAGAAAATGTTGTTTCAGGTTCTGAATTTAAACTAAATGAGTCATCACCTATCACACAATATGTTGATGTTAAAATAACTCAAATTAGTGGGGTGTATTATATAGATGGTATTCAGAGACAAACCATATCATTGGCAAAAGGACTAATATATAGGTTTGATGTATCTGACTCATCAGTTTCATCGCACCCATTTAGATTCTCAACAGATTCTAACAACCAGACACAATATACCAATGGTGTAACCACTAGTGGTTCACAAGGTTCTTCGGGATCCTATGTTCAAATTGTGGTGAATCAAGACACACCATCGACAATCTATTACTATTGTACTCATCATGGTGGTATGGGTGGAAAAGTTTTTGTGGGAGGTGCTGGAGATACTGACGGTATAGTTGAAGGTTCGGGTAACTTATATTATACAGACGCGAGAGTAAAAACCAAATTGAATACGGAAACCGTCATTAGTAGTTCCATACAAGTGGATATTACAGGAACAACTAATTATAACTTGGTTGATGGTAGGTTAGACAGTGTAGAATCCTTTACCGCAAGTATCGATGACACATACGCAACTGATACTGATGTAACAACACTTAGGACTGATCTAAACACTTACACTTCATCCAACGATTCAACTAACACATCACAAAACAATAGGTTAGATAGTATTGAATCAGAAACAGGTAGTTATTTAAGTTCTAACAATCTTTCTGATTTGGAAGGTAGAGCCGATTCCTTAGAATCCTTTACTGCAAGTATTGATAATACATATGCAACCGACTTGGATGTTACCAATTTAAGAGGTGATTTAAATACTTATACATCATCTAATGATTCAACTAACACATCACAAAACAATAGGTTAGGTTCTTTAGAAACCAAAACTGGTAGTTTAAATACAGATATATCTAATCTAAGGGGTGACTTAAACACTTACACTTCGTCCAACGAAACAGATAAACAAGGTTTAAATAATAGGTTGGATTCTTTAGAGACAAAATCAGGTAGTTTAGATGGTGATATTAGTGGTTTGGATGGTAGAGTTGATTCTTTAGAGTCATTCACAGCAAGTATAGACGACACATACGCAACCGATACTGATGTAACTAATTTAAGTAATAGGTTAGATTCGGTCGAAACTAAAACAGGTAGTTTAGATACCACTAATACAACACAAAATAATAGATTAGATTCTATTGAAACAAAAACGGGAAGTTTAAATATAGATGTAAGTAATTTAGAAGGTAGAGCGGATTCATTAGAATCATTCACTGCGAGTATTGACGATACTTATGCAACCGATACTGATGTAACAACACTTAGGAATGATTTAAACACTTACACCTCGTCTAATAACACTACCAACACAAACCAAGATCTTAGATTAGTTTCTTTGGAGACTGAAAGTGGTAGTATTAGAACCACATTTAATTCATATACATCTTCTAATAATAGTACTAACACAACCCAAAATAATAGGTTAAATAGTATAGAAACGACAAGTGGTTCACACGACGGAAGGTTAGATAGTTTAGAAACTAAAACGGGAAGTTTAAACGGTGATATCACAGGTTTAGACAGTAGATTAGACACAATAGAAGGTGGTTTAGAATTTACAGGGTCTAACGTAACTATTAAAGGGGATCTATTAGTTAAAGGAACAGAAACAAGAGTAGATTCAACAACTGTTGAAATAGGGGATAACATCATATCTTTAAATGGTAGTGGAGCACAAAATGCGGGTATCGAAGTTAGGGATAATACATCTCCTGACTTATTATCTGGTTCTTTAATATGGGACGGACAAACCAACTATTGGAAGGGTGGTCAAAAAGGATCTGAAGAAAGATTATTAGATAATACCGACTTAACCACTTTAGATAGTAGGTTAGATGGTATTGAGGCGGAAACAGGGAGTTACCTTACAGACTACAACGATGAATACACAACAGGAGCTACATTTAATACGGGTGATGGTAAGATAACATTCACAAGAAATGATGGGGATACCTATACTGTTGATCTTGATGGTAGATTTTTAGACACAAGAGCACAAATACACAGTGAATTATATAGTACAAATGGTGACGCTAATGATTATACAGAATTTGGTATATATAGAAATTATGCGTCTAATGGACCTATCAGTAGTCACAACACAATATTACATGTATCTCAAACAGACGGTAATTATGGTTTCCAATTAGGTGGTTCAACGGTAGTTAATGGAGATGGGTTATACTTTAGAAATTTCGCGGGTAATAACACAATAACGGGATCAACGTGGTATCACATCGCAACAAGAGATTGGGTTGATGATCAAAATTTCCTAACAGACTATAATGATGAATATACAACAGGTGCCACTTTTAATACTAGTGACGGTGTAATTACATTCAAAAGAAATGATGGGGATACGTTTACCGTAGACATTGATGGAAGATTCCTAACAAGTTACACTGAAACAGACACATTATCAAGTGTCACATCAAGAGGATCAATAACCAACTCTAAAATTACAATAGGTAGTGGTGGGGCATGGACACCATTAACCATTAATAAATCCTCTAATGAGGGTTCAGCAAATGCGGGTGTCGCCATAGCACTTGACGGTACGGACTATTCTGAATATGGTTATAGATTCAAAGCAAATGGATCTAATTACTACCAAGTCCTATACGATGGATCATCCATTAATTGGAAACACTATACGGGTGGTTCATATGTGACTCGACTATCATTATCAAATGGTGGTAATCTTACAGCAACTTCATTTGTAAAAAGTGGGGGTACATCATCACAATTCTTAAAGGCGGATGGTAGTGTTGATTCAAATACATATTTAACACAGCACCCACCAATTGCATCACCGGCATCTTCTAACAATAGTGGAAGAACATATATCCAAGATATACTATTAGACGGTAATGGACACGTAACAGGACTAACTACGGCCACTGAAACAGTTACCGATAGTGGAAATGATAATGATATTGACTATATAAGTTCCGCAACCTTTAACACGAGTACGGGTGTGATAACAGGTGTTGGTGTGGGTAATGCTACGTTCACCGTAGATATCGACGGTAGATTTGTGAAATTAGGTGGAGACACCATGACGGGTACTCTTACCGTACCTACCATACAACTCGGTAGTGCAAGTTTTAGTAGAAGTGGAGATCAAAACCACGTACATTTTGTTGGTACCGCATTAATACCAAATACCACGACTACATCATCTAATTCAAATATGGGTACATCTGCATACAGATGGAAAGGTGTTTATGGTGGTCTTGGTGATTTTAGTGGTACAGTAACTGCATCAGGTGGTAATTCAGGAAATTGGAACACAGCATACGGATGGGGAGATCACTCTACCGAAGGATATATTACGGGATATAGTGAGACAGACACATTAGATAGTGTAACTGATAGAGGAAATACCACAACTAATAACATAACAGTTGGTAAGGTAACATCTACATGGGGTGAGTTTACAACCACAAATAACACAAATCCTGGTGTTGACGATTTAAATGTATCGGGGTATGGGATTTTAGGAAATAGAAACACTAACCCAATATACTTACATAACTTTGGAAACGGTGGGATTAGATTAGGTGTTAACACGACATTAGGTGATGGTAATAATGGTGTATATATAACAGACACATTATCCACTTTCTATACAAATGTTGTTGCAAGTGGTACGTTATCAGCATCAGGTTATAATGATAGTAATTGGAATACGGCATATGGATGGGGAGACCATTCAACAGAGGGATATGTAAAAAATGATGAGTACACAACAGGTTCTACGTTTAATAGTGGCAGTGGTATTCTTACATTCACAAGAAATGATGGTGATACATATACTGTAGATATTTCAGCAACATTATCGGAAATTACAGTTACGGGTGGTACATATAACAGTGGTACTCAGATATTAACTTTAACAAAAAGTGACGGTAACACGGTAGATGTTTCAGGGTTTGCACTTGATACGGATGTTAACTGGTATACAACAGGTGCGACATTCAATACAGGTAATGGTATCATAACGGGAACACATCAGGGAGGAACATGGACTGTTGATATCGACGGAAGATTCCTACCATTAGCTGGTGGTACATTGACTGGTGATATTGATATGGCATCTGGAAAGGGTATTACCTTTTATGGGAATGGTTCGGGTGACCACGGAATATTTGGTCATGACTCCTCGGGTAATGCAGGTGATGACATAAGAATAAATTCATATCACAACGTACATATAAACTTAGATTCAAACAGTAATAATAACTCCTCGTCCACTTTCTTTACAATAGGTCAACATGGTGGTACGGGAAGTTTAGGAACCGCATTTAGTGTTGATGGTTCAGGTAATGTTAATACAAGTGGTACGTTATCCGCAGCAGGTTATAACCATGGTAATTGGAATGATGCATATGGATGGGGAGATCACTCACAAGTTGGATACATTACAGGGTTTACAAACACAAATGAATTTGTTACAGGTGCCACATTTAACACAGGTAATGGTATTATTACATTCACAAGAAATAATGGTGGTGACACCTTCAATGTTGATATTGATGGTAGATTCTCATTAACCTCACATAATCATGACGATAGGTATTTCCAAGATAATAAAGGAAGTATAAGTTTAACAGGTGGTAATCCGTTTGATGATTCTAAGACAGAAACGAGAGTTACAGGTAGTGGAAGTTATGTCATAAATTACACGGGAGCTAGTGCACACCTATTTTCAAGTAATGTGGGTGGTTCAGCATCTATATTTCAGATAGGCGCACATTATAACGGATCAGATTTCTACATGAGGACCAGAACGGACGGTTCAACATGGCAAACATGGAAACAATTATGGCACAGTGGTGATTTCACTGCAACTAATATTTCTAATTGGAACACAGCGTATGGATGGGGTGACCATTCAGTTGCGGGGTACACAGGTGACCAAGATTTAAGTGGTTACCTATTAAACACTACAGATACATTCACAGGAGCATTAACAATCAATGGAGATATAAGGGGAGCCGGACAACACTTAATATTGAATGCTGGTGAATCTTACAATTACGCTACGGGACAAGGAAATGAATATGTTTATGTAAATGCAGAACAAGGTCTTGAGGTTAATTCAGAAACAGGTAATTGGTCAGGAGGATGGGCGGCAAGAAAAACCGCACTACTTAGAGGAGATTTACTTAGGTTAGATGGGGAAGACCTCACAAAAACTAATATTCAAAACTTTAAAACCGCATATGGTTGGGGTGACCACTCTACTGAAGGGTATGTGAAAAATGATGAGTATACCACAGGTGCAACATTCAATACAAGTAACGGGATAATTACCTTTACAAGAAATGATGGTGACACATATACGGTTGATATAGACAGTAGATATCTACAATTGTCGGGAGGATCGTTATCGGGTGATCTTAATATGACAGGTACTAACCCAATGATAAAGTTTATTCCAACAGGAACTAATGATGGTGCGGGTATTAGATTTAACTACAGCAGTAATGATGGTGTAATGGAGTTTTGGACTTCTGATGATTATAGTGAACCATTTATTTGGAGAGCGTATGATGTAGGTTTAGATGGTACTGGAAACTATCAAGAGTGGATGAAACTCTACCAAAAGAAACTTTATATTGATGGTGAGGAATTAAGTAAAACAAACATACAAAACTTTAAAACCGCATATGGATGGGGAGACCATTCACAAGAAGGTTATATTAAAGGTTTTACGGACACTAATGAATACACAACAGGTGGTACATTCAATAACGGTAATGGTCTTATTACATTCACAAGAAATAATGGTGGTGGACAATATACTGTAGATATTAGTTCTACACTAATAGATGTGACAGTTACAGGTGGCACATATAACAGTAGTAATCAGATACTAACCCTAACCAAATCAAACGGGAGTACCGTAGATGTTTCGGGATTTGCGGTTGATACAGATGTTAACTGGTATACGACAAGTGCAACATTCAATACAGGTAATGGTATTATAACAGGGACATATCATGGAGGAACATGGACTGTCGATATCGATGGTAGATATCTAACATCTGAATCTAACAGTTTCTTGGGTGATGGTGGATCCGCAAATACTCACCCTGGCACAAATAGGGTAATATTTACAGGACAAGTAAGTGCAGGTTCAGGAGCATTAGGGATGCCAACAGTAGATAATTCAAATGCATTCCTAAATATTAACAGACACTCAGGAGAATACAATAGTCAATTAGGGTTTAGTTCTAACGGTAACATATATTATAGAAAATTTAGTAATACCGCTATCAACGGTACTCAAGCATGGTTACAAGTTTATCATTCAGGTAATTTCGCCAACAACTCAGGAAATTGGAATACCGCGTATGGATGGGGAGATCACTCAGCTGCAGGGTATGCATCAGGTGACTTCTTACTAAAATCCGGTGGAACTATGAGTGGTGCCATTAACATGAATGGTAGTGGTATCAATATGGTTAATGGTCAGATTGATAATGTGAATCATATTACAATTGCAGATCCAGGGCCAACAGAAGGTATTGAATGGTTAGGCGGTAATGGGTTTAGAATTGTTGAATCACCAAACGATCTAACAACAAACAGTGGTGGTAATTTACAATTCGTTAAATCTAGTACAAGAATATTAACCTTAGGTTCAAATGGTCAGTCAGAATTTACTGATAAACTAACATTAACATCATCCACATCGGGATCAACAATATTTGATATCCAAGGTACAAGTGGTCAGTTATTCTCAATTACGGATGATCTAACAGGTGATTTATTTGCCGTCTCTGATTCATCAGGTGTCCCAATCTTTAATGTTAATGCAAGTGGTGCTATTACTATTGACCCACTTGGTTCATTATATGTTGGAAACAATAAAGTAATTAACGGTAACGGTAACATAGAGTTTGATGGACCTGTAACCACATCCAACCAAGGTAGAGGTATCTATTGGACGAGTTATGATAAAGAAGGTACGACAGATTTCTCAGATACCGCACATATCTTACACACAACTAATAGTGGTGGATTAGTAGGTTCTGTTATTGAGATCAAATCTCAGAATGATGTAACTGACGGTGTTAACTTTTTGGTTAACGGTAACAGTGCGGTTAGAATTAATGGTAATATTGTGGTTCACGCAGGTAACTACACATCATACCAACAACACCCAACGATTACCGCGGCAGCTTCTTCGGATAACACAGGTAGAACATATATACAAGATATCTTATTAGATGGTAATGGTCACGTTACGGGTGTTACAACAGCAACAGAAACAGTTACTGATAGTGGAAATGATAATGATATAGATTACATAAGTGGAGCTACGTTTGATGCTACGACAGGTGTAATTACAGGTACAGGAACAGGTAATGCTGCATTTACTGTTGATATTGATGGTAGGTATTTAACCACTGAAACTTATACAGCACACGATAATATTACTGCGGCAAGTTCATCTGACAATAGTGGTAGAACGTATGTTCAAGACATTTTAGTAGATGGTAACGGACACGTTACGGGTATAACTACGGCTACGGAAACAGTTACCGATAGTGGAAATGATAATTACTATGTTGATGGATTAAGTTTTGATACTGGTAATGGTGTCCTTACGGCGAGTGTGAATGGGGCAACCAATCAGACAGTTGATTTAGATGGTAGGTATGCACCTTCATCTCACGATCATAATAGAATTACTGAGAATCAAACAATTACATTCGGTGCCGCTCAACTTCAATGGATGGATCAGAGTGGTAATGGAGGTACAGGTATGGATAATACGGCACCACAAAATCCGAATAGTGATTGGCACTATCAAATGATCATGAACCACTCAAATAGTAATGGTTATTATGTACAAATGGCGTTTGATTTTCATGATGATCAAGTATGGTTCCAAAGAATGGAAAATGGTTCATTACAGGGTTGGAGAGAATTTATACACTCAGGAAATATTGGATCCCAATCAGTGAGTTATGCGGACACAGCGGGATCGGCGGATATGATTGATGGTGTTAAATTTAGAAACACAAATTCAGGTGCAGGGATTGATGCGGACTCCTTAGATAGTGCGGGTATCACATACTACACAGGTGGTGTGACAAACTTCTCAGGTAACGCAACGGACGGAGCACTCTATTCACAAATATATAGTTCATCATGGCAACATCAAATTGCGGGTGACTATAGAAGTGGACGAATCGCGGTTAGAGGTAAAAATAATAATACTTGGCAATCTTGGAAAAAAGTACCGACAGTTAATGTTTCCACATTCGTTAATGTGGGTACCGTTACTTTTACTCATGGTTTAGGAACCGATAATGTAATTGTACAGGTATATGACAGTAATGGTGATTTATTTTTCCCTTCGGCGATAAATTCTTTAAATGGTGTGGTTGTGGTTAAATTTGAAACAAATAGGTCTGGAAGAGTAGTCGTAACAGGATAAAAGGAAGATAAATGATTAGAGAAAACGTAATAGTTAGTGGTTCACTTGACGTGAGTGGACAATTTATCATACCGAGAGGTAGTAGAGGGGAAAGACCCACTTCACCTGAGGTTGGTTCTATGTACTTAGAAGAATCTACAAGTGGTAGTTTCGTTGTTACGTATACTGGGTCATCTAATTATGATGATGGTTGGGAACCAGTGGGTTCACAAGATACTGACAGAACAGGATTCAAATACAGACAAATAATAAACTATTCATATTTGGCAGGTGGATATAAGTCAGGTTCACCTTGGAAGAATGTACACAAAACGGATAATTCTACAGATCAAACAACTCACATTGGTGAGTTATTAGATTATCCAGCAAACTACACTTCAGGTGCATGTGGTAAAAGTAAATTATTTCTTTGGTCCACAAATACTGACGGTGGTAATAAAGGAGCCACTACCATACATTCAACCCACACATCTGGTGTTGATATGGTAAATGAGACGACATACGCCCACCAATCTAAATGGGATTTATTAAATGCGAGGGATGATTGTGGGACTTTATTTAAGGAAACTGAATTTGCATACGTTTTTGGTGGATCTGTAGCAACAGTAGAGAAATTCAATTTAACTAACGAGACAATGTACACCACTTATTACCCAGGTGGATCACCTTATGTTACAACAACACTATCCATTACAAGTACATTAGGTTCTTCAGGATTTTCTGATGAAAACTATGGTTATGGGTATGGTTCCCAAAGTGGGAACAAATGTCACTTTGCAACTGATGTGTTCGAGACAAGAGCATCTTCATGGGCGTCTAGTGGACAACAAAAAGGAATTAGTTCTAAAGTTGGTAAGGGTTATTGTGGAAATGAAGGTACATATAATGGAGGTTACAATTTAAGGAGGTGGGATGTTTTCACCGAAACTAATATTGGTAATGTTCCTAAACCACACGCAAACTGTGGGGAGGAGAATTTCACATTGGGACAAGACCACCAA
>Ga0181377_1000799_pt1 | contig 11016 bp, 10 predicted proteins | sample LowvirmetaG_9_FD_130160 | JGI IMG/M metagenome (GOLD analysis project Ga0181377, IMG submission 130160) | Marine viral communities from the Subarctic Pacific Ocean - Lowphox_13 viral metaG | ecosystem: Environmental > Aquatic > Marine > Oceanic | place: Subarctic Pacific Ocean | collected...
CCGGTCCGGGGAGAGATCGAAACGAATCGTTTGCCGCTCACCAGGGGCCAGGTCGACCACTTCAAACGACACCAGCTCGATCCGCGGCACGGCCGCATGCGCCCGGTCCTTGTGCTGGATATAGGCCTGCACCACTTCCCGGCCCGGCATGTCGCCCGTATTCGTCACCGTCACGCTGACCGGCAGGGTCTGGGAGGCGTCATGCGTCTCCGGCACCGACAGGCCGCTATAGGCAAAGCTCGTATAGGAGAGACCGTGACCGAACGGATAGAGCGGTTCGCCCTCGTAATATTTGTAGGTTCGGTTCGCCATCGAATAGTCGCCAAAGTCCGGCAGGTCGTCGACCGATTTGTAGAAGGTCACCGGCAGGCGGCCCGACGGGCTGAACTCGCCCCAGAGCAGGTCTGCGATGGCCTTGCCTGCCTGTTCGCCCGGATAGAAGGCCTGCACGATGGCCGGCAAATTCTCATTCTCCCAGTTCAGCCCCATGGCCGAGCCTGAGAAGTTCACCATCACGACGGGCTTGCCCGTGGCCTGCAGCGCTTTCAGCAGCGTCTCCTGGCTTTCCGGCAGCTTGATGTGCGTGCGGTCGCCGCCGAGGAAGCCGTCAAGCTCAACGCCCATTTCCTCGCCTTCCAGGTTGGCATCAATGCCGCCGAAGAACAGAATCACGTCTGCCTCTTCCGCCGCCGTCATCGCTTCGGCTTTCAGGTCGCGGGAAACGTCGGTCCAGTTGAGATAGGCATATTTGTCCAGCTGGTCACGCGGCCAGCCGCTGTCGAATTTCAGCACTATATGGACCGAATAGGCCTCGCCGGCCTGCATCTCGATGCCGTCCATCTCGCCAACGGGCTCGCCATTGATCTCGACCTCGCTCCAACGCGAAGGCTGGAAGCGATAGACGCCATCGTTCTCGGGGACGATCACGCCATCCCAGGTCGCACTGAATTCATCATTCAGGCCGTCCGTGCTCGGTGTGCGGTCCCAGTAGAAGTCGATCTTCTCTTCGACCTGTTCCAGTGTCGGCTCGCCTTCGAGCGTCTTGTTGGGATAGTAAGCGGCCTTCACGCCAGGCACGAGATTGCCGTCCGCATCCTCATGGAACAGAGCGGCAGCCGGAATTGGCTTGTAATTGGAGTAATTGTCGCCCGCGATGGTCGAGCCAAGCGCATAGGTTACGTTTTCCGCGCCGATCCTGGCCTTCACGCCTTCCAGCGCCGTGACGGGCTGGGTTGGGCGGCCATAATAGTTCGCCACCAACGTCCACCAATTGTCGGCATTCGGACCGATCACGGCAACCTTGGTCTCCGGAGCCAGCGGCAGAATGCCGTCATTCTTCAAGAGGACGAGCGACTGGCGTGCGGCCTGTTCGGACAGGGCGATGTGGTCGTCATTCGCCACGATGTCGATGGGCGTATCGGCCCACGGCACCATGGAGGGATCATCATACATGCCGAGGCGGAACAGCGCGGTGTAGAGCCGCTCCACCGCCTGGTCGATGGTGGCTTCGTCGATCAGGCCCTGCGCCACGGCGTCCGGCAGGGCGTCCATCTTGTTGCCCTCGCCATCGCCGCAATTGAGGTCCGTACCCATCTTCACTGACAGGGCTGCGGCTTCGGCGCGCGTATCGACATAATCATGCGCCGCATAGGGTGCTTCGCCTGCGGCCTTTTTCTCTTCATCATAGTAGAAGTCACCAATCGCGCCGCAATCGGAGACAACATATCCGTCGAATTTCAATTCATCCCTCAGCAGGTCCACCATCAGGCGCTCGCTGCCACAGGCCGGCGCGCCCCAGACCGCATTATAGGCGCACATCACCGAGCCGACATCGGTCTCGTCGAACGCCATCTTGAAGGCCGGCAGATAGGTTTCCCAGAGATCGGCATCGCTGGCGTGATAATCGTCGCGATGGCGCGACGGCTCGGGGCCGGAATGAACGGCGTAGTGTTTCACCGTCGCGATGGCCTTGAGGTATTTGTCGTCATCGCCCTGGATGCCGTTGACGAAATTCACCGCCATGCGGCCCGTCAGGAACGGGTCTTCGCCATAAGTTTCCTGTCCCCTGCCCCAGCGCGGGTCGCGGAAGATGTTGATGTTCGGCGACCAGAAGGTCAGCCCGCCATACATGGCGTAGACGTCTTCGGAGGCGTAATAATGATGCTTGGCGCGGCCCTCGTCGGAAATCGTCGTGGCGATCTCCAGCATCAGGTCTTCATCCCAGGTCGAGGCCAGGCCAATCGCTTGCGGGAAGACCGTCGCATGGCCCGCGCGGGCGACCCCGTGCAGGGCCTCGTTCCACCAATTGTATTCGTGCAGGCCAAGGCGCGGAATGCCGGCGGCCTTGTCGTACATTTGCGCGGCCTTCTCTTCCAGCGTCATGCGGCTGACGAGATCTTTCGCACGCGCCTCAGGGCTCAGGGACGCGTCCAGGTAAGGCGGGGTTTGCGGCGTTGCCTCGGTGGCGGCATCCGCCAGCTCGGCCGGGGCCTCTTCCGCCTGCAAACTCGCGCAGCCTGCCAGCAACGCAATCGACGCCGCAGCTCCCAAAAGGTTGAATTTGTTCAGAATTCCACGCCGGCGCATAGCCATGTCGCTCTCCCTGTGACGTTTCTCAGGGGCCGCGATCATGCGCAGTCGCCCCCTTATTGAGGCGCATTGTTGCACGCTAACATTTTTTGCGCCAGACGCTTTTTAGGCTTTTTTGGCCCCGGTAATCTGCCCCGTAATCAGACCGGCTTCAGCGTCTTCGGATCGAGCCCGCCCATGCGGCAAACTTCCTTCCACTCATTCGGCCGGACGGGCTGAACAGACAGGCGGAACGAGGTGACAAGGCTCATCTCTTCCAGTTTCGGATTGGCCTTCACATCCTTCAGCTTCACCGGCTTGGGCATGTCCGCCAGCGCGCGCAGGTAGACGCAATCCCAGCGTTCATCATCGGTCGTGGAATCCGGCGCGCTCTCGGCAGAGACCTCCACAACACCAACGACCTCCAGCCCCTTGTTGGAGTGATAAAAGAAGGCGCGGTCACCGATCTTCATGTCGCGCATGAAATTGCGGGCCTGGTAGTTGCGGATGCCGGACCATTCCTCGCCTTCATCGCCCTTGGCCTTCTGCTCGTCCCAGCTCCAGGCGTCGGGTTCGGATTTGAACAGCCAGTATTTCATTTATCCTGCCTCGTATTTGTGCTGCCTTCGGAAGTAACGGGATTCCGGCGCGCGTCCAGTGCAGCGCCCACCAGCCGGTCATAAGCGGCCCAGCCCTTGTAGCGGTGCATCGCCGGATCAACGCCCTGCCACGCGGCCGCAAAGGCCTCCACATGGCGCGGGGTGGAGAGCCCCGCGGACAAGGGATCAATCACGATGCGGATGGTAAAGAGCAGCGCGCCAGTCTGCGGCAATTTCCGGATCGTCTGGCGTTCCACACGCAGGTGCAGCTGGTCCAGCGCGTCCGCCTCTTGCATCGCATGCGCGTGTGCTTTCAGGGGTGCAGAGCTGGGCGTGAACCGCTCATCCCCTGGCTGGACCGACCAATTGCAGCGTTCCAGCACGAGCCCGGGCCTAAGCCCATCAAAGATGCGGGAGATACGCGCCGCAAGGCCAGGGTCCCCACCCGGTACAGGCGCGTGTAGTCCGCCAAGCGGCTTGCCAAACTTCTCGGCGAGGCTCCAATAGGTTGGCGTGCAGAGGCTTGCGGCCTTCAGTCTCCACAGCCCCTCAGCGTCGCGCATCATGATGCAGAGATCATCCGAAACCATCGCGGAAGCCACTTCCAGCGGGGTGGACCATTCGCCAACTGCCGGACCAGTTGCTGCCAATACAATCGTCGCCGCCTCGGTCATTTCGGCGTCTGCTTCGTGGGCTGCAAAGACGTCTGAGCGACGCGATCGCATCAGCTCGCGCTTGGGGGCCAGCCATGCCGCGGCCTCGGTGTCCGGCAGCAACCACGCCTCCGGCGCAATCGGCTTCAGCCCCGGCGCGATGCCAGGCGGACCGTCAAGGAATGGCAGGTAGGGCGGCGTCCGCATCGCCGCGTGTCAGACCGGAACCGCGCTGCCCCAGCTGACAAAGCCAGCCACTTTGGGCGTTGACGGCAAATACATCGTCTCTGCCTCATCCAGCCGAAAGCCGGCCGAGGCAAACATCGCTTCGGTATCGCGCGTCAAATGGCAACCACCCGCCAGGGGTTTCCAGATCGGTTCGATCCGGCGCTGCCATTTGGCGACGCCTTCATCCGGCGCCAGCCCATGCTCGGAGAAGAGGATCTTCCCGCCGGGCTTCAGCACACGGCGCACTTCCTTCAGCGAGGATTCCCAATCGGGAATGGTGCAGAGCACGAAAGTAATCACGGCGGTGTCGATGGAATCATCTTCCAGCGGAATGGATTCCGCACCCGTCTGCAGGAAATCGATATGATGGCCGATGCCAAGACGCCCTGCCTCGCGGCGGGCCTTGCTCACCATCACGTCGGAGGGCTCCAGCGCATAGAGATGGTCCACCTTGTTACCATCATAGAGCGCGAAATTCGTGCCCGAGCCGGCGCCAATCTCCAGCACCTGCCCCTCAGCTTGCGGAACGACTTTCTCGCGCTGTTTCATGATCGGCTTCGTGCTGCAGGCGCACGACACCAGATGCGGTACGACGTAGCGGTCCCACGGATTCACTGTCCCGGCTCCTCGGTCATGCTGTATCCCGGATAGCGCTGTTTCTGGATCAGAGTCTTGGTCGCCTCGGTTGGCCGGGCGATCAGCGCATCCTGCGTGATGTTCACGACATATTCGAACCGGTCACCCATGGGCTGGTAGGAAGCCGACCCATATTGCGCATCAATCCCGAACCGGCCCCCCTGCTCCTGGGCCAGCCGGTGCACGTCGAGGCCCGGATTGGTCGCCAGCGCGATGCCATTCGTCGTCGCCTCGGTCACCGCATCCGGCGTGAACCGACGGGACAGGCGGCCTTCGATGAAATCGAGCCGGTAGATCGAGTCATAACCGAGCATGTTGGCCACCGGTTTGAACTTGATGACCTGTGCGCCAATCTCGAATTCATTGCCGCGCAGCACGGGCTGGGCGCCATTGGCTTCGACCAGCTTGCGACCATCGGAAAAGGTCAGATCCAGTGTGTAGGCATTCTCTTCGCCCTCAACCGCTTCGAATTTCACATTCGCGGCGTAGCGTTCCTTGGTCAGGCGCTTGTAGGTCTGCAAATTGAGGCCGGCAAAGGCCACGACGCCTGCGAGGGCGAGGAACCCGGCGCCAAAGGTCAGCCGTACCGCGCCGGAACCGGCTTTCAGTCGCGCAAGTTTCCCGAAGCCTGCAAACAGCAGCATCAGGCCGATCACAGCCGCAATTGCTGGCAAAATCCACCAGATCAGTCCCATACAACCACACCTCCTGATAACAGGTCCGGATCGGCCCCGCCTTCCACCTGCTAATGACTATAACAGCTTCTTAACGATTGTTTAGCGCATCCCGCAGCACTCGGTTCCCTCGCAGGCCGCATCTGACCCCAAGCTGAATAAGGCGATTTCCCCTGCGATTGGCTGCGTGGCAAGAGAAAGTTCAAAGCCCCTGCCCAGCCCGGATAAATCCTGCTAACGGCGAAGATATGTCCTTTCGCGATTTCGTCCTTCTGTTCGCCGTGTGCCTTGTCTGGGGCCTCAATATTGTCATCACCCGCTGGGTGGTTGCGGACGTGGGCGTGCCGCCGATCTTCTTCGCCGGCATCCGCTTTGCCGGAGTCGCCTTGCTGCTGCTCGCATTCCTGAGGCCGAAGCCCGAAGACCTGAAAATGCTGTTCCTGATCGCCATGTTCATTGGCGCGGTGCATTTTTCTCTCCTCTTCATGGGCTTGCAGAACGCAGAAGCGTCCGCAGCCTCCATCACAGGCCAGCTCGGTGCGCCCTTCTCGACGCTGATGAGCATGGCGTTCCTTGGTGAAACCATTGGCTGGCGGCGCGGTCTCGGCATCATGCTGTCCTTTGCCGGCGTCGTGCTGATTGCATTCGACCCGGCGAGCTTCACCATCTCCATCGGCCTCATCTACATCACGATCGCCGCCTCTGTCGGCTCGGTGGGCGGCATCCTGATGAAGCGTATGGCGCCGATCAAGGCGCTGCGCCTGCAGGCCTGGGTTGGCCTGTTCAGCTTCGCGCCCCTCCTGATCACGTCCAGCCTGGTCGAGACGGGTCAGCTAGAGGCGCTGGCAAACGGCGGATGGAAGCTGGGTGTGGCCTGGTTGTTTGCCGTGGTCGGCGTGTCGATCTTCGGTCATGGCGGCTTCTATACGCTGATCAAGAAATATGACATTTCCCTGCTTTCGCCGCTCACCTTGATGACCCCGGTCTGGGGCGTGGTCTTCGGCATCGCCCTGCTGAATGAACCCATCACCGCACGCCTGATACTCGGCTCGGTGATCTCCCTGTCCGGCGTTTTCGTCATCGCCGTGCGTCAGAACCGGACGCTGCCGGACGCGGCCATCGTCAAGAAGATCGGGTCAGGAGGCAGCTGATGGACATCACCCGCGCCGAAAGCCCGAACTTCAATGAGCGCAAGCACACGCTCGACATGCTGGTGCTGCACTATACCGGCATGGCCAGCGGCGAAGAGGCATTGGAGCGCATGTGCGATCCCGTCGCCGAAGTCTCCGCCCATTACATGGTCTGGGAAGATGGCCGCATCACGCAGCTGGTCGATGAGGACAAACGCGCCTGGCATGCGGGCGTCTCCAGCTGGCAGAGCCAGCAGGACCTCAACTCCCGCTCCATCGGCATCGAGATCGTCAATGGCGGGCATGACTACCCCCTGCCTGATGGCAGCCTGCCGCCCTATCCGCGCCCTCAGATCCATGCCCTGCTGGACCTGATCCACGACATTCTCTCCCGCCATGAGATTCCGGCCACACGTATTCTCGGCCATTCCGACATCGCGCCCCTGCGCAAGCAGGACCCCGGAGAGCATTTCCCGTGGGAACGGCTCGCCCGCGCCGGCATCGGCCACTGGCCGCAGATCGAGGGTACGACACAGGAGATCATCGGCAAGGGGCTGGAACGCGGTGCCTCCGGCTCCAGCGTCTGGCGGATGCAGACCATGCTGTCAGAGATCGGCTACGGTTTTGACGTCACCGACATCTATGGCGAGACCTGCGAGAAAGTGGTCACCGCGTTCCAGCGCCGCTGGCTGACGGACCTCGTCACCGGACAGGCGGGCCTCGACACGCTGCGCCGCATCGGCGTCATTCACGCGCTCTACACGGCCTGAGTGACTTCGGCGTCCAGTTCTTCTTCGTCAGCTTCTTCAATCACTTCCTCGCGCTGCATCCGCGCGGCCCATTCAACCGCCAGCGCGGCGCCGAAGAGAAGTGCCGAGACCGAGACTGACAACCAGATGAAGCCGAGGATGACCGAAGCCAGCGCGCCGTAGAACGTATCGAGCGCGCTGAATTTCAGGTAGAGGTGATAGCCCCAGGTCGCGACCAGCCAGGCCAGCGCCCCGGCCGCCGCGCCCATCGCTTTCGCCCGGTGCCCCTTGACGCGGCCATGCAGGGAAAGCGCGATGATCAGGTAGAACACCGCGAAACACGCAATCCCTTTCCCGAGCCAGAGGGTCGAGGCAATGTCGGAAATCGTCTGCGCTACATCATAGGCAACATAGCCTTCGCGCTCGGTAATCAGCGACAGGATCATCTGCAACGCCCCGAGAATCCAGACTGACAGGATCAGCAGCGCCGTCATCAGGATCGAGACGCCCTGGAAGCGGATGATCCGCGTGCGCCGCTCGCTGCCGGCCACCATGCGGATGCCGGTGATCGCGGCCTTGGCACCGGAACTCGCCGTATAGAAGACCACCAGCACCGCCAGCAATGCCCGGAACGTCACGCCCTGCGGCGTCGATTCATGGATCACATCCAGATCCGCCTTGCTGAGCGGCGCCACAGCCGAGACCAGAACCTGGTCCACCGTATCGCCCAGCTGGCGGCTGAGATCAGCCGGCAGCAGCGCGAACAACAGGGTCAGCGTCAGATAGATGATCGGGAAGATCGAAAACAGCGCATAGAAACTGATGCCCCCGGTCACGATCCTCACTTCCGGCTTGGACAGGCGCACGATGGCACACCAGAGCGGCGAGATCACCCAATGACGCACCGGCTGGGGGACGGGCAGCTTCTTGATCCAACTCAGCATGCGGCCTCCATTGCACCTTATCTATATGGGGCAATTCGCGCGCCCAACCCAATATTTCCTTTTGGCGTTCGCTGGCTCTGCTTGCCGCTAACCCCCAATCCGGGGTATATGCGCCTCACTCCTCGTATTGCCGCGGCTGCTGACCCGCACACTATGAGGACCAAGCATCATGACACACCCACAGGATCGTGGGGCGCGTCGGCGTATCGATCGCCTGCGCCCGGACTCCCACCTTTCCCGCAGCCAGCGGATCGACCGCTATGGCGTTGAGAAGCAATGGAAACACCTTTATGGGCGGAGCGTGAAACTTCGCCGCGCGCAACAGCTCGGCAAGCTGTGGCCCCGCCGCGAATGGGAGAAGCTGATGGCCGAGGCCGACCCGGTAAAGGTGCTGTTCGTCTGCTCGAAGAACCAGTGGCGCAGCCCCACCGGCGAGGCGGTCTTTGCCAAAACCGACGGCGTCACCACGCGCTCTGCCGGCACCGCCCGCAGCGCACGTCGGCAGGTCTCGCTGGAAGACATTCGCTGGGCCGACCTGATCCTCGTCATGGAAGACAAGCATGCCGCGCGCCTGAAAGCCGATTTCCGTCAGGACATCCGCTTCAAGCGCCTGCACGTGCTGGGCATCCCGGACGACTATCAATTCATGGCAGACGATCTGGTCACCCGGCTCCGCACGGCGGCAGAGCCCCTGATCTTCGGGGCGTAAGGACACGGGGGACGTTACGGACCGCAGGTCCAGACGCCCTCATAGGCCTGCCGGCTGCCTTCAGGCCGTTGCACTTTCAGCGTGGCGGCCTGAACAACGCTCTCACTCATCTCTCCCGCGACCTCTTCGCCGGGCGTGATCGTGACGGTGACGTCCTCGCCGGAAAACACGCCGCCGGTTTTCTCAAGCGCGCCGAAGCCCCCTTCGCCCCGCCCGGCAAGTTTGCGTCCCATGCCCTCCAGCGTAATGGCAGCGCTGGCGCGTGCCGCGTCACCCACATTTGCGGCCGCCATCAACAATACCGTGTTGTCGTCGCCGCGTTTGAAACTGCAGCGCAGCTCCCCCTCCAGCTGGTTCACACTGTCCGCCGTCACCGCCTCCAGCTGGATATCCGGTTCATCGGCGGCAGGGTCCGGCGCTGATTGGGGCGGGTCCGCGGGCGAACAGGCCGTGGCGAGGGCGAGCGACAGGGCGAAGGCGGCAGCAGGTTTCATCATCCCGATGAAACGCCCCGCGTCCGACCCGGTTCCCCGGCCCGATTGCCTGATCGGCTCAGACCATGCCCGCATCCGTCGGCAGGTCGAGCAGGAGCCGCCCGGTCAACTCCCATGTCGCCGGCGCCGTCACGATATGCTGCGTCATCGCATGCGCATCGCGAAAGCGACGCTGCAGGTCAGAGGACTCAAACAGGGCCGCCCCGCCGCCAAGATCATACAGGGTACGGCAGATATCCGCCCCGGTCCGCGTCATGTGCGTACAGGCCATGCGCAGAGCCGCGCGCCGCTCCACCGGGATGCCCTCGCCCGGCTTCACGCGGTTCGCAATGGCCCAGGTCTCGTCCAGTTCGGCCAGGAGATAGGCCCCCGCCGCGCGCCAGCTCGCTTCGGCTTCGGCAAAATTCGCCTGAATGGTCTGGCGTTCCGCAAGCGTCTTCTTGCTGCCCTGGCTTTTCTTGGCTGAGGCCAGCTCCTTGAACGCATCAAGGCTTGCCCGCGCATTGCCCATCGCCACGGCCGAGACGCCCAGCGACAACAGGCCAAAGGCCGGGAAGGTGTAGAGCGGCCCAGCCTCGCGGGGAACATCCGTGATCAGAGAAACCGAGCGCGCGCGCGGCACAAGGATGTTCTCGACCGAAATGTCACCGCTGCCCGTGCCCTTCAGGCCCATGACATGCCAAGTGTCGTGCAGGGTCGCCTCGCTGGCCGGGAAGACCATCATGCGCTGGTCCGGCGCGCCGGAGGGCAGGCGCTTCAGCTCGCCATCCTCGAACACCATGCAGCCGCCCGCCAGCCAGCTGCAATTGGCCGAGCCCGAGCCCCATTGCCAGCGCCCGGACACGCGATAGCCATCGCCCTCGATGTCGGCCCGCCCCATCGGCGCGAACACACCGCCGGTGATCGTCAGGGGCGCGCTGTAGATCTCCGCCGCCACCTCCGGTGCCATGTATGCTGCATTCATCGATGTGGTGCAGGCAATCATCGAGCACCAGCCCGCGCTGGCATTGGCCTCCGCAATCTGCGCAACGCCCTCGACGAATTCCCGCGCCGTCAGCTCCAGCCCGCCATAGGCCTTGGGCGTCATCATGCGGAACGCGCCCGCCGCCGCCATCTTCCCGGCAAGGTCCGCCGGCAGCCGCCGCGCGTCTTCCATCTCCGCCGCCCGGTCCGCCAGTTCCGGCGCCAGGGCGTCCAGCGCCGCCTGCAAGGTCTCGTAATTCGTAATGTCAGTCATAGGTCACGCTACCCCAGCCCGCCTTCCCTTGCCCAGTCCTGACGTGGCGCGATGGAGGCCTGCGAGGGGGTGAGGCGCGTCCGGCGCCAGCAAGTTGCGTCACTCCCACGCCCCACTGGCTATTTCAGGATTTCGGGCTTATATGCCCGTTAGACCAGACGGCCGGGCAGCCGCTGGTGCGCGGGTAACTGCGTACTGGAGGAAAGTCCGGGCTCCAGGGAAACAGGGCGACGGCTAACGGCCGCCCGGCGTGAGCCGAGGGAAAGTGCCACAGAAAGCAAACCGCCTCCCCTTCGGGAGAGGTAAGGGTGAAAGGGTGGGGTAAGAGCCCACCGCAGGCCTGGCGACAGGACTGGCACGGTAAACCCCGCCCGGAGCAAGACCGAATAGGGGGC
>Ga0181377_1000800_pt1 | contig 11001 bp, 12 predicted proteins | sample LowvirmetaG_9_FD_130160 | JGI IMG/M metagenome (GOLD analysis project Ga0181377, IMG submission 130160) | Marine viral communities from the Subarctic Pacific Ocean - Lowphox_13 viral metaG | ecosystem: Environmental > Aquatic > Marine > Oceanic | place: Subarctic Pacific Ocean | collected...
AAGAAAAGTAACGCTAAAGTAGGCCAAGACGTACATCACAGAAACGGGAATCCATTAGATAATAGGGCATCTAACTTGGCTGTAACTACGCCAAGGGCTAACAGGTCATTCCCTCGTAACAAAACAGCAGGAAAGAGAGTATAATAAAATGAGCGCATTTGGTGACGCCTTTAAGAAGGCACGTAAGAAGTTTGAAAAGTCGGGTTCGGCTAATGACTACGTATTTGAGTTTAACGGAAAGAAATATAGCATCCTTAAAAAGGGTGAAACTAAAAAAGGTGTTATGAAGAAGTTTTCTGCACCTGCAAAGTCTTTAAAGCCTAAGTTACGTCCAGCAAAACCTGCTGCACCAAACGTTAAAGACAAAACAAAAACAGGACCAGACGGAAAACCTCTTGAGAAAAAACCTATTACTTCTAGGAAGCTTTCTCCTGCCACTGTAGGAAAAGGGCGTGGTGACGGCAATTATGAGACTATGCGCCGTACTATTGATCGTAGTAGTTCTACAACAAGCAAACCTAAAGTTACGGCAAAAGCTAAACCTACAACAAATTCAGCAAAGCTTGACGCTTGGAAAGCAGGAGATAAAAGTCTTAGTTCTAAAGAGCAATTTCGTTTAGCTAAATGGGCTGAAAGAAACGACTTAAGTGTTCCTAGAGACTTAGCTAAAGATCGTGTTAGACTTAGCCTTAAGACTTCTAAGAACAAAGGTGGTCCTGTAACTAAGAAGCCTAAAGGTGCTTACGCTGCAGGTGGTATGCCTATGGTTATGAAGGGTGGCAAGAAAGTACCTGCTTTTGCTGCTGATGGTAAAGGTAAGATGAACAAGGGCGGCATGGCTGTTGCCAAAAAGAAACCTGCTGCTAAAAAGATGATGGCGGGTGGTATGACTAAAAAGTCAGGCTATATGTATGGCGGCATGGCTGCTAAGAAAAAGAAGAAGTAATAATGCATAACGGGGTTGCATTCTTGTATGTAGTCCTTTAAGGTAAAACATGGTATAACTGTCTGTGGTAATACATAGAGGAGTTATACCATGTTCAAGAAACTTATCAAAGCACTACAAGAGGGTCAACAACGCAGAGTACAATACTGGCAGCTTCAACATATGTCAGATGCCTCTCTTAAAGATATTGGAGTCACACGTGGTGAAATCAAGCAAAAGTTCTACGGCAAAGACTGCATCTAAAGCGAAACCTAAAAGAGGCTACGCTAAGGGTGGGTCAACAGTAAATGCGGCAGGTAATTATACTAAGCCTAGTATGCGTAAGTCTCTTGTCGCATCCGTTAAGGCTGGCGGCAAAGGAGGAAAGCCCGGCCAGTGGTCGGCTCGTAAAGCTCAAATGGTTGCCAAGCAATACAAAGCAAAAGGTGGAGGATACACGTAATGAAAGTAGAAGCACCTAAAGGTTATCACTGGATGAAACAAAAAGATGGCAGCTTAAAACTAATGAAGCATGATGGTAAGTTTGTTCCTCACAAGGGGGCAAGCCTTACCGCTAACTTTGCTGTGCAGAAAAAACACAATGCCAAGCAAAAGTAAAACAACTAAAGCTAAGAAAAAGCCAGCCGCCAAGATGAACTCTGGCGGTTTAGCTAAAAGTCAAAAGAGCCTTAAGTCGTGGACTAAGCAGGATTGGAGAACTAAAAGTGGTAAACCTTCTACGCAAGGTCCAAAGGCTACAGGGGAGCGTTACTTGCCAGCTAGTGCTATTAAAGCTATGGATTCTAAGTCTTATGCTGCGTCTTCAGCGAAAAAAAGAGCAGATACAGCAAAAGGTAAGCAGTTTTCTAAGCAACCTAAGAAAGCGGCTAAAGCTGCCAAGCCGTACAGGAGAGTAACATGAGTAGGGTACTGAACGAAAAACAACAACTCTTTATGCAAGTCTTGTTTGACGAGGCTCAAGGTGATGTTGTACAAGCTAAGAAGCTTGCAGGTTATGCTGATGGTTCATCTACAAAAGCTATTATAGAAGGCTTAAAAGATGAAATATTTGAGGCTACAAAGACTTACATGGCGCGTCTTGGGCCTAAAGCTGCGGTTGCTTACGGTAGTGCTTTGGTTGACCCTACTCAGCTTGGCATTAAAGAAAAGATGGTTGCAGCAGGACAAATACTAGATCGTGCTGGTGTAGTTAAAACTGAAAAGGTTGCAGTAGAGGCTAGTGGTGGTTTGTTTATCTTGCCCCCTAAAGAAAGTACTGATGACTAGACACTTTGCGTTTACTGACTTAGGTTATTGGATGCTACCTAAGCCTAAGAAGCTACGACATTGGGAGAGAATACCAAGGCTAGTTAAGTTTGTACCTTTTGGTTACGAGATAGACCCAAACGATGAACGTTGGTTAAACCCTATTGAGAAAGAGTTAGAACTATTAGAGCTTGCAAAGAAACATTTAAAGCAATATAGTTATAGAGAAGTTTCTGCTTGGCTCACTACACAGTCAGGCAAAAGCATATCTCATATGGGCTTAAAGAAAAGAGTAGACCTTGAGCGAAAACGTAAAACAACTGCTAGAATCAAGCGTGAGCTTGCCAAAAGGCTCCAAGAAGCGATCACGCAGTACGAAACGCTTGAAAAAGAAAGAACAGGCTACTACACCTGTCCAGCCGAGTAAAAATGTTTCACGTGAAACAATTCCAGCTACAGTAATACCTGCGCCATTTGATGTAGAGGAAGCGCAAAACATTGTCTTTCAGCCTAATGCAGGGCCACAGACAGACTTTCTAGCTTCAGGTGAGCGTGAGGTGTTGTACGGGGGTGCAGCAGGTGGCGGTAAAAGCTACGCTACACTAGCTGACCCCTTACGCAACCTAAATCACCACGCTTTTAGTGGTTTGCTTGTACGTCACACTACAGAGGAACTAAGAGAGCTTATACAGAAAAGTCAAGAGTTGTACCCTAAAGCAATTCCGGGAATTAAGTGGTCAGAGCGTAAGTCTCAGTGGGTTACACCCAGAGGTGGTCGCATTTGGATGAGTTACCTAGATAAAGACCAAGACGTTATGCGCTATCAAGGACAAGCGTTTAACTATATTGCATTTGATGAGTTAACTCAGTGGGCTACACCTTTTGCGTGGAATTATATGAGGTCACGTTTACGTAGTGCTTCACCTGAGTTAGGCTTGTACATGAGGGCTACAACAAACCCCGGTTCTGTTGGGCATCAATGGGTTAAGAAGATGTTTATTGATCCATCTAAGCCTAATAAGCCTTTTTGGGCTACAGATATTGAGACAGGAGACCGTTTAGAGTACCCTAGAGGTCACACTAAAGAAGGTCAACCTTTATTTAAGCGTAGGTTTATACCTGCCAGTTTGTTTGATAATCCGTATTTAGCTGACAGCGGCGATTATGAGACTATGTTGTTGTCTATGCCAGAGCATCAACGTAAGCAGTTACTAGAAGGGAACTGGGATGTTAATGAGGGTGCAGCGTTCCCTGAGTTCAACAGAAAAGTTCACGTTGTTGAGCCTTACGATATTCCTAATAGCTGGGCGAAGTTCAGAGCTTGCGATTATGGGTACGGCAGTTGGACAGGTGTTGTGTGGTTTGCTGTGTCTCCATCAGAGCAGCTTGTAGTTTATAGGGAAATGTATGTCACCAAAGTTACTGCTACTGACTTAGCGGATTTGATATTAGAGGCAGAGGCAGACGATGGCACCATAAGATACGGCGTGTTGGACTCGTCCCTCTGGCATAAAAGGGGTGACACTGGCCCTAGTCTAGCAGAGCAAATGATTATGAAGGGCTGTCGCTGGAGACCTTCAGATCGTTCTAAAGGTTCTAGGGTGTCAGGAAAAAATGAGATACACCGTCGTTTGCAGGTAGATGAGTTTACTGAGGAACCCCAACTCGTATTCTTTTCTACCTGCACCAACTGCATAGCGCAAATACCTAGTATTCCTTTAGATAAGCGTAACCCTGAAGATGTAGATACAAACGCAGAAGATCACTTGTACGATGCTCTTAGGTATGGTATCATGACAAGACCTAGAAGTTCCTTGTGGGATTTCAACCCTTCAACACAGAGAAGCGGTTTTCAAGCTGCTGATCCAGTATTCGGATATTAAATATGGACCCAGATGATTTCACAACAGACTTTGAAACTAACTTAGAGTCAGGCGAGTCCTCTCACATTGAGGACGTTACCTCTGAGAGTATGCATGATCCTAAGACGGGTCACATTATTAACTTGGTAATGGATCGTTACAAACGGGCAGAAGATGCACGTTATACAGATGAACAGCGTTGGATGGATGCGTACCGTAATTACCGTGGTATGTACAACAATGAAGTACAATTTACTGAAACAGAAAAGTCTCGCGTATTTGTCAAGGTAACTAAGACTAAAACACTGGCAGCATACGGTCAGATTGTTGACGTACTATTTGGCAGTCATAAGTTCCCACTAGCTATAGACCCGACTACATTACCAGAGGGCGTGGCTGAGTCCGTACACTTTGATGCTTCACCACAAGCAGAACAAGGCATAGAAGAACTAAAAGAGACCTTTACACCGCCCATGTTTAGCTCTGAGGATGCAAAGCTGCAACCGGGAGAAACAATGGACGGATTGCGTGAGCGTCTAGGTGGTATGGCTAAGAAGCTAGAGCCTGTAGAAGATAAGTTGATTGAAGGGCAAGGTACGCTACCTACAAGCATTACTTTTAATCCTGCACTTGTTGCAGCTAAGAAGATGCAAAAGAAAGTACATGATCAGCTAGAAGAGTCAGGCGCTAATAAGCAACTGCGCCTAGCTGCTTTTGAGACTGCTTTGTTTGGAACAGGTATTATGAAGGGTCCGTTTGCAGTAAATAAAGAGTACCCTAATTGGGATGATGAAGGCGAGTATAAGCCAACGATTAAGACTGTACCATCTACTAGCCATGTTTCTATTTGGAACTTCTACCCTGATCCTGATGCTGCTAACATGGATGAGGCTGAGTATATCGTTGAGCGACACAAAATGTCACGCTCACAGGTTCGTGCTTTAAAAGGTAGACCTTTCTTTCGTGATAACGCCATTGATACGGCCCTTGGTATGGGCGAGTCCTACGAGAAGAAGTGGTGGGAGCAAGCAATGGAGGATGACGCTCAAAGCGGTAAAGCGGAGCGTTATGAAGTACATGAGTTTTGGGGCTTTGTAGATAGAGAAGTCTTAGAAGAGTACGATGTAGATATTCCTAAAGAGTTAAAAGATACAGAGCAAGTAAACGTAAATATTTGGGTATGTAACAACCAAGTTTTGCGTCTTGTTATGAATCCATTTAAACCTGCACTTATTCCTTACTACGCTGTACCTTATGAGCTTAACCCCTATAGCTTCTTTGGTGTAGGCATAGCTGAGAATATGGATGATACACAGACTCTTATGAATGGCTTTATGCGTATGGCTGTAGATAATGCAGCCTTAAGTGGTAATATGCTTATTGAAGTAGATGAAACTAACTTAGTTCCCGGCCAAGATTTAAGTGTGTATCCCGGAAAAGTCTTTAGAAGACAAGGGGGTGCGCCCGGACAAGCTATTTTTGGCACTAAGTTTCCTAACGTGTCAGGCGAGAATATGCAGATGTTTGACAAGGCACGTGTATTAGCAGACGAGAGTACAGGCTTCCCTAGCTTTGCTCATGGTCAGACAGGAGTTTCAGGTGTCGGACGTACAGCTTCTGGCATTAGTATGCTCATGTCTGCTGCTAATGGTTCTATACGGAATGTAATTAAGAACGTAGATGACTACATGCTTAAGCCTCTAGGTAAAGCGTTCTTTAACTTCAACATGCAGTTTGACTTTGATCCTGAAATTAAGGGTGACTTAGAGGTACGCGCACAAGGCACTGAGAGCTTGATGGCTAACGAAGTGCGTAGCCAACGTTTGATGCAGTTCTTGCAAGTAGCACAAAATCCTGTACTAGCACCGTTTGCTAAGATGGATTACCTTATTCGTGAGATTGCAGTTAGCATGGATTTAGACCCTGAGAAGGTTACAAACAGCTTACAAGACGCCGCTATTCAAGCGGAGATACTCAAGCAGTTCCAGCAGCCTCTACCACAGCCACCAGAAGACGGAGTTCCCCAACCAAGTACTACCCCACCCCAAGGAGCAGCACCCACAGGACAGGCTCCTACGGGGCCACAGGACGCATCAGGTGGCGGTGGTGGTAATATAGGTATAGGCTCTGCACCTGCGCCGGGAGAACAAGGCTTTACTGGAAGGCCACAATAATGAGCATAGGAGTTTTACTAGGTAAACAGCTTGCTAGAGCTATAAAGGGTACAGGCGATGATGTAGCTGATGAGACTGTTGAAGCTTTGGGTAAGACTTCTGCTAAACCTGAACGCTTTGATCCTGAAGCTTTAAAGAGGGCGGCTAATCAAAACGACAAGTCAAGAGAAATACTTGTTGATATGCCTATAGAAGACTTTCTTAGGGTTTCAGAAAAAGTAAGTCCTGACGATCTGGGCAGGGCTGACTCAAGAAAAGTAACAAAAGAGCTTGTAGAAAAAGGTACGCCTTTTAGGTCTATTCCAAGTCTTACATTTGAAAACTTAGGGGATGGTACAGCAAAAGCTACAGGGCATGAAGGGCGTCACAGAGCTATGGCTTTACTCGCTGCAGGAGAAGATACTATTCCTGTAGTTCTGCATAGTCATGGAGGTAAAGGTGGTAGTATTCGTTGGGGTCAACAAAATGACCCTGACAGTTTTGACTATATAGATGTATTACCTGACAGGCTAAAGAGTGAAGACACTGACGATGTAGTGCCTATGCCTGACGCTGCAAGAAACATACGTAAAAAAGCTTCAGCAGAGAACATCCGTAGCTTAGTACAAAGGCCAACTAAAAATAAAATAGTAGAGTCTGAGTTTTTTGACTTTATGGGTGAAAATGGTGCTTTAGAAGAATTTCCTGAAATAGCTGAGTACTTAAATAAATATATATATGATATAGATTTTAATTCTTTATCTAAAGCAGAAAAATCATATGATTATATATCTTATTTTAATACGCTACAAAATAATCTTAAAAAACTTACAACTAATAATAAAGTAAGAGTTAGTAGAACAGAAGGTTATGCAGACCCTAAAGCTAAAAAGAAAAAAACTTATTTAGAGGTTCCTATAAAAGATGTTGCATTCTCTGGTAATGCTGATGAAAAAGAATTAATACTTAAAGTTTCACCTAATCGTTTTCAGTCTGTAAGATTGGAGTCAAAATGAGCCAACTAAAGAAACTCGTAAACGATAAACCTTTATGGGATGCTTTTGAGGCTGAACTAGAGGACCGCATTCAGAGTAGCTACAAGACGTTCTCACAAACGGATGACCCTATGGTTATGCAAAGAATGCAGGGTGCAGTACACGCTTTAACTGCGCTTAAACAATTAAGACTAAAGGTAAACGCTAATGGCTAGACTTGAAAGTGAAATGGAAGATATGATGGGTTATCCTGCTGCTAGAGACCCTAGTATTATAGACCCTACTACAGGACAACCATATGATGATTCAAGTCGTATGCGTCAGCAAGCTGAGATAACTCGTCAAGCTGATGTTAAAGAAGAGTTTCAACCTGTAAAACTTCCTAAGTTACTTGAAGAGAGAGTAGAAAAAGCATCTACTAAAGAAGTTAGTACAGATGATTTAAGAACTGCCTATGATGATTATAGGGGTTCATATAATAAGATTGACGATGAAGGTTTTTTGCTTAACCCTAAAGAGCCTTTAAATCTTTCTGATGGTGAAACTCTTAGACCTGTACTGCGTACTGATAACTTTAAAAGCCCTATTGATAAAGTAGTAGAATTAAATTATTTATTAACAGACCCTAGCATTAGAGATAAAACAAAAAGAATTGTAAGTGGTCTTGATGAAAACACTGAATTTGGTGAAAGCGCCATTCAAGGTTTTTATGATAGCGTAGCAAAAGGTCAGGGTCTTAGTGCTACAGAAAATGCATGGTGTGCAGCTTTTGTGCATTACATTCTTACAGAATTAGGTGCAGATACAATAACTTCTGATGGCGGGTATGATGCCCAGAGAGCTAGAAAGTACGTAAATTACGGTTCGCCTGTAGAAAATTTTAAAGATGCTAAAGAAGGAGATATTGTAATTTGGGATTGGCCTAGAAATGAACTAGGTGAAGTTGACTACGTTAATGGTAAACAAGATGGTGTAGGTGATCATGTAAGTTTTCATGCAGGTACTAGAATAACAGATCAAGCTAACCCAAACATGATATCAGTTGTAGGTGGTAATCAAGGTAATAAAGTAACTTTAATGACCAGACCTAAAAAATACGTACTAGGTATTAGAAAAATTACTAAAGATGATATTAATGTAAGTTTAAGTAAAGACTTAGCAAAAAATAATCCTATATTTAAACAATTTGTTCCTAAATCTACGCCTGTTGAAGATATGAAATTAATGCAAACTCCACCTCTTGCCAATACTCAACAAACAAATCAGTTCAGCATTATTCCTAGTAGTTATAATGAAGGGGGAATGGCAATGGACGATCAAACACAAATGGCTTTTGCGCTAGGCGGCGAAGCTGAGACAGTAGACCCTGTATCAGGCAATGATGTACCGCCGGGATCGTTACCAGAGGAAGTAAGGGATGACATTGATGCCAAGCTATCTGAGGGGGAGTACGTTGTTCCTGCTGATGTTGTTCGTTTCTTTGGGGTAAAATACTTTGAAGATTTACGTACAGAAGCAAAAATGGGCTTGCAACAGATGGACGCTGATGGTAGAATAGGCGGTGAACCTGTACAAGAACAAGAGCAACCACAAGGGCAAGAGGACAGTATGGACGTAGCTGAACTAAAGGCTGCACTTTCTGAGTCAGGCATGTATGCTGGTGGTTTAACTGACGGTGGTAGCCTTGATACTTTTATTGATGACGCTTCGCGTGACCCTATGGTTAACGGACGTATGAGAGCAAGTGGTGCTACAGTTAAGATGGCTGTTGGGGGTTTAGCTATAGGTAACTACGGGGATGTTACCAAGGTAGATGGTATTATCAAACAGCTTATGACTGCAGCTAACAAAGACCCTGCGTTAATGGAGAAGCTTGCCAGTAAAGGCATTATGGTTAACAAGACGGGTGCAGATAAGAAGTCTGCTGAAATGCAGCAAGCTAATAAACCTCAAGAGCCTATTGAGGCTGCAGAGGGTACGTATGTTAATCCTTTTGACATGGGTTCTTTTGATACTCTAGGTGCTAACTTGTTTAAAGCTGCAGGTATTAAAGACCCTGTAAAAGTTATTGAAGATACTTTTATTAAGCCTGAAGGTGTAATAGAACAGATTGTACTTATTGGTCCTGATGGAATGGAGATACCTGTAGCTTGGAATAGTGCTACACCTATCCCAGAAGGTTTCACTAAAAAGGCAACAAATGAGTATGGTGTACAGGCGAATGTCCCTACTACAGTCTCACCTGTTGCTATATCTACGCAAGGCTCAAGACAGACAGGGGATGAAGGTGATAATGGTGGTGGGGAAGATGAACCTACATCTACTTCTACAGGGTCTAGCTTTAGTTACACTGGGGCTAATCTAAGAGAGTTAGAGGAAAAGTATGAAGAAACAAAGAAGTATGCTAATTTAAGTAATTTGGCATTAGTACTTGGTCCTGTAGGTGGTGTAATTAAAATGGCTGTACAGGCAAATCATGCTATTGTAAAAAGACGTATTGAAAATGAGCTAGAAAGAAGAGAAAAAATTTCAGTAAATGAAGAAGGTAAGTATGATCCAACAGGAAACGCATTTACTAATTTAGAAGGTAAAATATCAACTTTAAAAGAGTTAAAAGCTAAAGTTGGCACAAAATCAGCTAGTACTAGCCTTTTAGGTTATCTTGCTGGTGATGTAGTTGATAAGTCCTTTGATAGCATTGCTGAATCTAAAGATAAAAAAGCTGCAGCAGATTTAATACAAGATGAAGTTATGAAGCCTCTCAAGGGTTCAGGCTTTGAGGATAGTGGATTACCTGCGGCGTTTTCTGATTCCTTTTTATCCTCAAAACAAAAAGGTTACACGTACAATACGGCTGACGATGGTAAAGGAAGGGATATTACCGTCAAACCAGAAACAGGTCTTGAAAAAGTAACACGCCTCAAACGAGAACAAGAAGTTGCTACTGCTAGAAGGCTTGAAAAAGAAAGAAAAGAACGAGAAGCTAGAGAGGCTGCACAAAGGGCTGCTGCTGCTACTGCTGCACGTAATTCAGCAGCACAAAGAGAAATTGATAGGCTAAACAGAGAAAATAGGGATGACAGTGATCCTTGGGCTTTTGATATAGGAAGTGACCCTGCTTTTACATCAGGGGATGCAGACTATAATTCTAAGCCGTCCTATGGAAGTATATCAAGTGGGGGCTTATATCAAGAAGGCGGCTTAGTCTCCATGCCAGCAGCAGCAAAGAAACAAAAGAAACGAAAAACCCAGCGACGAAAAGGCTTAGGCACTAGGCCATAACTACAAAAAGGAAAACTAATGCCACCAGAACTAACAACTATGGAGAAACCTAAGACAGCAGGTTTTGTAGATAGCAACTACCGCAATGCCAATGCACGGCGTATTGCTGAAGAAGAGGCTGAGATTGCTAAACTTAGTGATCCTCAAGCAGAAGAAAACGAAACAGAAGAACAAGCAGAACCAGAAAGTGTTGCAAAAGAGCAACAGGTTGATGCTAAGGAGCCTGACACAGGGGAAGAACGCACATACAAGAAACGGTATGATGACATTCGTAAGCTTCAAAGCAACACTGCAGCAGAACTAAAGGCTATCAAGGCTCAACTAGAGAACGCCAAAGAGCAAGGCATTGTACGTCCACCTAAGAGTGATGAAGACATTCAAGCGTGGGCTGACAAGTACCCTGACGTTGCAGCTATTGTTGAGACTATTGCTGAGAAGAAAGCACAGGAGAAGTTTAGCGTTGCAGAGGAACGTCTACGTGAAATAGATGAAATGTCTGCAGAGGCTAACCGTAGTAA
>Ga0181377_1000802_pt1 | contig 10998 bp, 14 predicted proteins | sample LowvirmetaG_9_FD_130160 | JGI IMG/M metagenome (GOLD analysis project Ga0181377, IMG submission 130160) | Marine viral communities from the Subarctic Pacific Ocean - Lowphox_13 viral metaG | ecosystem: Environmental > Aquatic > Marine > Oceanic | place: Subarctic Pacific Ocean | collected...
AACACGATCATAACAAAGATGAAGTCTTAATGGACGGAATAAAAATGGCAGGCAATTGGGCCGATATAGTTGACATGATTGTCAACAGTTAATTTATTCTTCGTCTCCGTAAATAGTTAGAACTTCAGTAACAGCGACATGTCGTTCAACATCACCTTTGGTGAAACTGACAACTCCAATTATATCACTACCTCTTTGTTCTAGTAGTTTTACGAAATTTTTAAGACCGTTGTCTTCGAATCCACGGTCGTGTTGTGCTAAGTCTCCTGTTACAATAATTTTAGAATTCTCGCCAATGCGTGTTAATAACATCTTCATTTGAGATGGTGTCGCATTTTGCATTTCGTCTGCTATAATCCAAGAATTCTTAAAAGTTCTACCACGCATGTATGCCAGTGGTGCAATCTCGATAATGTTCTCATTAATCATATGTTCGATTGTGCTTGGTGACCAATATTCTTCCATTACGTCAAATATAGGTCTTGTCCATGGTGCCATTTTTTCTACTAGTGTTCCTGGTAGAAATCCATGTTGTTCATCAACACTGACAGCAGGTCGTGTAATTACAATTTTACTACATAAGTTTGAATTGTATGCGTCAATAGCCGCTAACACGCCTAGCAATGTTTTACCTGTACCTGCAGGTCCCATTGCAAACACAATGTTACGTTTTTCATCGTCAAGAAGCTCTACATAATCTTCTTGTGCGAGATTACGTGGAACAATTTGTACATGTCGTTTTCTGTGTGCGTTGAGTTGGACTATCTTATCCTGTGAATGTTCTTGTTGATATTGTTGTTTTTTTGTTTTTCGAGCTCGTTTAGCCATGTGTTCTCCTATTTGGATGCTTGGGCCCTTTACTGCCTGCTCATAAGTATTTAATAATATATGGTATAAGTTAACTTAGTACTAAAAGAATAAAATAGTTGACACTACGAACCAACTGTCATAAATAAGTATATATTAAAGGAATTCACAATGGATCAAAATTATATTTTAAACAACCTAAGAGCAAACACTAGTAGAGATAGTGCATTAGAAACACTAATGGACTTTGAACGTGTAATGGATACTGCTAACATTTATGCATACAAAAACTGGATGGAAGGCGAAATTGTCGAAGGTCCACATATTGATAGATATTGGGTAACAGTAACATTAATGTATCACAAAGCACAAATGCCAGATCCAGAAGGTGCAATGCGTTTAACAAAAAATGGTTGTAAAGTATATTTTGCAGAAGAAGAATACATTACGGCAGCTAAATTAAAAAGTCCAGACGATAGTGAAGGACAAGACAATGCGGACGGTAGAAGGCCAGGTCAATCACGTGCTAAAAGAGTTATTAAGCCTGTTTGGCTAGTAACAATAGTAATGCCTAGAAAATACATGGACGATGTAGAGTCTAGCAAATTACGTGTAGATGACCAAGACATAAACAGCGGTGCAGTAGAACAAGCATACACAGATGAAATATCAGCAGATAAAGAACCAGGATTAGACCTATGAGCATACAACAAAACGACTTAATTGACTTAATACAATCAACATTTAGTGTTGATCAATACAAAAGCAAAGTAGGTGATGATAAAAATGTTGTTGTAGTTGCATTTGATATCAAAGACGGTGATCCTGCTAGAGATTTAAGTCAATTTATTGAATCAGGACATGACACTATTGATGTAGATGTGTCACCGGGTCCAGACAAAGATGGAAACTATAAAGTATTTGTTGAGTTAGAAAGAAATAGTAAATTGTTTGAAACAATTGATGCTATACTAAAAGATATAACTCGTGTAGATGAATCAGCAAATAGTTTTATGTTTAATGCATATAAAAGCGACATGCCAGCAAAATGGAGTAAAGAAAACTTTGAAGAAAGTGTTTACACAAGCAGTTACGATTACACAATTGCTACTGATCCAGAAGCACATGCCATAACAGAACGCATTAAATTCTTAAACAAGTATTAATGGCGAAACAAGAAGCAGTTAAATTACAAGGAACAGTTTTAGATTCGCTACCAGGTGCTTTTTTCAAAATAGAATTAGAAAATGGGCACATTGTCACTGGTATTATCAGTGGGAAGATAAGAAAAAACAGAATCAGGGTTTTACCCGGAGATAAAGTTGACGTAGAAATGTCACCATACGATTTAGAAAAAGGTCGTATAACATTTAGGTACAAATAAAATGTTTATATTAGGAAAACTTAAGACATATTTAATCCTTGCAGCCGTAATGGGTGCAGTAGGATTTGGTGCATGGAAATATTATACATACACACAAGAACAAATTCGTGTATATGCCACAAACGCCGCAAATGCCGAACAGGCAGCAGAGTCAACACAAGCCGCACTTGACTCAGTACGAAAAGATTTAGAACAAGTGCAGAAACAATTTAATGAGGTGACAGAAGAGTTCAGTAATGCTCAAAAACGTGTCGATACACTAGAAGAAAAATTGAGCGAACACGACTTAGGTCAACTTGCACAAGCCAGACCTGGATTAGTTGAAAAAATAATCAACAATGCCAGCAATGAAGTAGCAAGATGTGTGGAGATACTAAGTGGATCACCATTAACGGAGAAGGAAATAAATGCAACAAAGCCATCAAAAATCAACAGTGAGTGTCCTGATATTGCTAACCCTAACTATGTTCCTAGGTAGTTGTTCTACCTTAACACCAAACGTAGTATCGTACAAATCAGAACCAATTGAAAAACCAGCATTAGTACTACCTGACACATCTGTGTTGGAATTAAGAAATGCAGACTGGAATATCATTACACCAGAAGAACTTAATGGTATATTTGATAAACTAAAAAAAGACGGTGAACCTGTAGTTATATATGCATTAACTACTGAAGGGTATTCACAACTTTCTTTGAATTTTGCTGATATACTTAAATTAGTATCACAACAAAAAGCAATAATTGAAGCATACAAAGAATATTACGAACAAACAGAAAAAAATATTAATGAACACAACAGTAAAGCAAATACTCCTGTCGAAAGTTCAGAATCACTTCTCGACAAAATCTTTTAAAAACACTAGAGTTTAAGGCTCTTCATTATGTCAATAAATACTACGATGAAGAAGTTTAAAAACCCTTGGTTTATTCTTGGCCTAGAACCAGGTGCTACTTTAAAAGAGGTCAAACTAGCATATAAAAGATTAGCTCTTAAAAATCATCCTGATAAGGGCGGTACCATTGCCGAATGGCTTGCTATAAGTGATGCATATGAATCTATAACAGAAAAGAAACATATACCTATAGTAAAGTCAACAGATACACAAATGATAGACTTACCACTTACTATTGAACAACAGATTAATGGAATTAACGATTATGTTCAAATTGACGATTTATACTTAAAATTAAATATTCCACCCGGTGTTTTAACAGGTGATAAGTTTAAAATAACTGACAAGCGAAAAAAATACATAATAAATGTGAAAGAAAAGGCAAATAAAGTCTTTACAAGATCGGGAAATAATATTATAATGTATAAGACTTTAGACGTTATTGATGTAATGAAACTAAATTCGTTTATGATTATTACACCAACAGGAGAACGAGCTGAAATACAAATACCACCAGATACAGTAACAGGTAGTATTATTGTATTAAAAGGACACGGGCTTTTAAATAGAAAGAGTAAAAGAAAGGGAAATTTAAGGATACATATTAAAGTATCCATTCCATACTTAAATAGTACTAACATGGAAGAATTTATAACGAGGTTAAGGACAAATGACTGATATAGAAAAAATTGTAATCACTGCTATTAATCTAGCAAAAAAATTAAAACATGAGTATGTAACAATAGAACATATTGCGGCAGTTCTCTTAGATGATCCACATATTCAAGCAATGTGCTATGAAGTAAATGCAGATCATGAACAATTACAAATTGCACTAGTAGAATATTTAGAAAAACAATGTGCAGAATTAGTTAAAAATGGAACTGAAGAACCCAATCCATATAAAACACAAATGTTAGAACGTGTGTTTAATAGAGCATTAACACAAGCATTATTTCAAGGTAAAAAACATCTTAACCAATTAGATCTAGTATTAAGTATACTAGGCGAAGAAAATAGTATAGCAGCTCAATACTCTGAACAATTAGGACTTAATAAAAACAAAGTTATTAAATGGATGCAAGATGCAAATCAGCAAGAACATGAACAAATATTTGGACCTCCTGATGGATTGAATGATCCACGCCGAGCAACTGGAATGACACCAAGAGATGTATTGGCACAGTTTTGTACTAACATGAACGAGGCATATGATGAATATGATGACTTAGTTGGACGTAGAAGTGAATTAAAAGATTTAGTACAAACAGTAGCACGTAAGAAAAAGTCTAATGCTATTTTAACAGGTGGCAGTGGTGTTGGTAAAACAGCAGTTGTACAAGGACTAGCAAAACTTATTGTAGAAGGACATGTTCCTGATATTATTAAAGACAAAGTTGTATGGGAATTAGATATGACTAAGTTAGTAGCTGGTACAAAGTATAGAGGTGATTTTGAAGAACGCATGAAACAGTTAGGCGAAGCATTAATACAAGAACCTAACATTATTTTATTTGTAGACGAGATACATACAATCATTGGTGCAGGTAGTACAAATGGTACTATGGATGCAGGTAACATGTTAAAGCCAGCATTAAGTAATGGTAAACTAAAAGTTATTGGTGCAACTACAGATGAAGAATATAGAAAAGTATTTGAAAAAGAAAGTGCGTTAGCACGTAGGTTTACTAAAATTGTAGTAGACGAACCTAACACAAAAGATGCAAAAGAAGTTGTATACAATTCTTTAGTATCATATGAAGCATTTCACGATGTTACTATTAGACCAGAGGCAGCAGATCTTTCAGTTGAATTAAGTAATCAATATATCTTTAACAAGAAACTTCCAGATAAAGCATTTGATATTATTGACAGAGCATGTGCATTTAATAGAATATTACCACCAGAAGAACGATTAGACATATTAGGTGAAGATGAAATTAAAGCAGAGGTGGCAAGATTAACTGGTATTCCAAAAGAACATTTAGGAAAAACAGATGATAAAGAAACTGCAAACAAGCACAGTGAAGTAAGAGAATTTTTAGAAAGTACTGTATTTGGGCAACAAGCGGCAATTGATTGCGTAGTTGATAGTATTACAGTTAGCATGGCAGGATTAAAAGATCCAATTAAACCTATTGCAAGTTATTTGCTTACAGGACCAACAGGTGTTGGTAAAACAGAACTTGCTAAACGTTTAGCACAATCAATGAGTATGAAACTATGTAGATACGATATGGCAGAATATCAAGAACGCCACACAGTATCAAAACTAATTGGTTCACCTCCAGGTTATGTAGGACACGCAGATGGTAAAGCAGGAGATGGATTACTTATTAATCAATTAGAAGATAATCCTAATTGTGTATTATTATTAGACGAAGTAGAAAAAGCACACCCAGATTTAATGAGTGTATTGTTAAGTTTATTAGACGAAGGTACAATTACAAGTAGTACAGGTAAAGTAGTAAGTGCCAAGAACGCTATTATTATTATGACAAGTAACTTAGGTGCCAGAGATGCAGCAATTAAGAGCATTGGATTTAATGAAGAAACATATAATGCAAAAGCAGTAGATGACGCAGTAAACAATTATTTTGCACCAGAGTTCCGTAACAGACTAGACGGTGTTGTTAAGTTTAATTCTTTAACAAGAAACGACATGAAGCGTATTGTTATTAAGTTCTTAGGTGAACTTGAAACATATGTAGAAGGTAGACATATTGTAATTAATTGGGGTCCTGAATTAGTAGCAATGCTAGAAGATAAAGGATACGATCCGACAATGGGTGCAAGACCGTTAGCAAGACTAATCAATGAAACTGTAAAACTTCCGTTAGCAAAATATTTACTTGATAATAACAAAGATTATACATTGGATATTGATTGGAAAAAAGATAAGTTAACAATCAATGCAAAATAACAAAATAACAATTTTACCTACAGAAACTGTATTTTACAGAGAATTTGATACACGTATCAAACTGATAAAATTGCCTCGTAAATTTCATTTCAATTATGGTAGATTTGATGATAAAGGCAATTCTAGATTTAGGGTAGTAAAAATATATAGAAGTAGACATGAATATGATTGTAATCTTTACACATCTAGTCTTGATATTATACAAAATATACTAAATGATCCTGAACTAGAAGTAACAGAAATAACACAACCTTTAAACGACACTCACAGAGAATTATTACATAAACGTGACAGAAAAGTAGTTATCCGCAATAAGTTATGGTTTAATAGATACAAGCATAAAATATCAGCATGGCATAATTGGGATAAATCAACAACCCGTGATGAGAGTTTGACTATGATTAAATGGGTATACGAACATTTTCCAAAAGGTGAAAATAGAGTTGTATCAACCTCATATGGTTCATATTTTGGTAGTACTAGAGTAGTACAACCACCAACAATCTTTACAAATAGCGAAGATACTATGATGTTATTCAAATTAGCATATAGCGACATGCTTAGAATGACCATGGAAACCTGTATCACGCTTCAAGAACTTGATAATTGATAAATACTTGTAAGATTAAAGGAGATTATTAATGGCTAGTTCTAATATAGTTCTAACAAATAAAAACGAACTTTCATATACAAGTGACGCTGTAAAAGGCGATGGTTACTATGGATTTGCTGACGGTTTACATACAATGAGTTTTCATGTAGTTAATTTTACAGGAAGAATTCACTTGGAAGCAACAATTGTAGAACAACCAACAGAAAACGATTGGTTTCCTATTGATTTGGATAACATAACATCATACTTACAATATACTGCAGAAACTAATACCAAAGGTACAAGTTTTGAAGGTAATTTTGTTTATTTACGTGTTAGAGTTGACAGATCATATTTAGGTGCAGGATCATATGATGTTGCATCACACGGCGCAATTGATAAAGTAGTCGTACTAATATAAAGGAGAAATACACTTGGCAATTCAAGCATTCAGTGGTGGTATACAGCAGTTCCCCATACCAGATTTTGTTTTAAATGATAGCATAGCTGATGGCGATATTTTAGTTTACAGAGATGTAGACAAAGCCTTTCATAATGAAACTGGAAATTTTACAACCTTAGCACAAGTTAATGCCTTAATAGCAAATATACAAAGTGGAGGTAGTGTTGATTTAAGTAACTATGTTACGACCACAGCATTAGCAACACAAGTAGCAACACTTAACACATCAATTGGAACTAAAGCAGATAAAACATATGTAGACGCTCAGATAGCCGGAATTGATTCTCCGGATTTAAGTAATTATGTTACTACCGCAGCATTAAGTGGTACAATAGCAAATTACGATTTGTCTTCAGAAGTAACAAGCAAAATTAATACTGCAATAGCAAACGCCACATTCTTTGATGGTGACTATAATAATCTAACTAATACTCCAGCAATTCCTAGTTTAACAGGATATGCAACACAGACTTGGGTACAAACACAAATAGCAAACACAACACTTGGTACATTGTCTGATGTAAGCAGTACTGCACCAAGCACAGGTCAAGTACTTAAATGGAACGGTACAACATGGGCACCAGCAGCAGATGTTACATCTGGCGGAGGTGGAACTGATGCAGACACATTAGATAGTCAAGATGGTACTTACTATTTAGATTATAATAACTTTACTAACACACCAACATTATTTGATGGAGCATATAGCTCTTTAACTGGTGCACCAACTATACCAGCAGATATAAGTGATCTAACAGATACAACTAATTTATTAAGTGGTGCAGCTTATACTGATGCTAGTGTTGATACACATCTTAACAAAAGTTCAGCAACAACAGGTCAAGTATTAAGTTGGAGTGGAACAGATTATGCCTGGGTTGCTCAGACAGGTGGCAGCGGTGGAGCAACTACATTAGGTGGATTATCAGACGTAAGTAGTACATCTCCAACAAATGGTCAAGTACTTAAATGGAATAGTACAAATTCAGAATGGGAACCAGCAGTAGATGCCACTACAGGTGTTGGCGGAAGTAGTTATGCCACAGAAGCATATGTAGATCAAAAATTATTAGAACGTGGTGAACACTTTAGTGGTGACTATAATGATTTAACTAATGCACCAACATTGTTTAGTGGAAACTTTACAGACTTAAATGGTAAGCCAACTACAATAGCAGGATATGGAATTACAGATTCACCAGATAGTCTTTTAGATTTAAATATAATCGATGGTACAAATGGGCAAGTATTAACAACAGACGGTTCAGGAAACTTTACATTTACAAGTGCAGGATCATTTAACGGTGATTATAATTCATTAATTAACTTACCTAATTTGTTTAGTGGAAACTACAATGACCTAGCAAATCAACCTTACATTCCAAGTATAGCAGGATTGGCTTCAACAACATATGTTGATAACAAAGTACAAGAACCTAATGTAAGCAGATATGTAAAAGTGTCTAATGTAGTATTAGCACAACATGATAATTTTGTTATGTCAATTGAAACAACAGATGCAACTCCAACAGAAGCATTATTAACTACTGGAAGCAGAATAGTAATTGATGACGATAGTACAGTTATGTATAATGTACACATAATTGGTGCAGATGGCACTGATAATTATGGTATTAAACTACAAGGTATTATTGATAGAACTAGTGGAACATTAGCATTAATTGGTACTCCAAGTAAAGAAACCCTAGCAGATACTACAAATAATACGTGGTCAGGTAGTGTTTCAGCAGATACTACAAACAATAGTTTAAAGATTTTAGTAACAGGCGAAGCATCAAAAACAGTAAATTGGACTATTTTTGTTGAACAAAACGCCGTAAAAAGATAGAAATTAGATAAATAAAAGTAGTGCAACAGCACAGAACTTTAAAAAACATTATTAGGAGAATATATAATGGCAACAAGAAATCCAGCAAACTTAATTGAATTTGGTAAATTTAACTACGGTGCTCCAATTACTTCATGGACTATCACAGCTGCAGCAGACGTTTCAGCAGAAACAGCTCCAGGCGAAGAAATGGAAGCAATTCTAGAGTGTGTATCTCAAAAAGGTACAGTAATCGGTCTTTCAGACCACGCAACAGGTGGTACTGTATTTACAGTAGCAGTTGAAAACAGCTCATGGGCTGATGCAGCAGAATTACAAGCGGCTCTACAAGCATTATCACTAGGCACAGCCGGTGCAATGACAGTAGCGTAATTTACGTTTCTAATTGAAATTAAAGAAAACCCAGTTTTAGAAATAGAACTGGGTTTTTTTGTGACCAATATTATAATTTAGATAAATACAATTATACAAGGAGATTAGCAATGCCTAATACAGATTTAAACAACGACGGTAAAATATCATGGATGGAAGCATTTCCATATTGGTTTGATAGATTACGTTTATTCCCTCGTGCATTTATTAGTATGTACATTTATTTACTATACAGAGTAACAGAATGGTTTATGGCTCTACCAGACCCAAGTATGCCACAAGCAGGATTAGTTAGTGTTGTAGTTGGAGCAGGTGCGGCATGGTTTGGTCTTTATGTAAACAGTACAAGCGAAAACAGTGGTAAAATTGTAGTACAAACTGATACTTCAGCTAATGGAACACGTGGTAGTTATAGCGGTTCAGCAAGTGCAGAAGCAGATTATTCTACTAAAAAGAAGAGCAAATACTAAATGTATCAACATCATATATTATTAAAAACAGCAGAACCTTTAGACAGTGAAACTGCAATGGACTGGTTGGGAATTTGTAAACGTTTCGCACCAGAGGGAGTTGTTTTTTCATACAATAAAGTAGTAAACGATCACTTAGAAGTTGCTATGGAATATGGCACAGATGATAACTGTCCGGAATTTCCACACACATACATAGTTCCACTAACAAGAGATTTAACTCAGGAAGAAACTGCAATAGTTGTTGCGGCTTGGGATTATAAATTTATTCCTGATTTTAATATTGAAATATCAAACATGTACGATGAAATGCAAGACGTAGAACTTGACATAGATCCTGAAATAGTAGAAAGTGCTACTGTAGATTTAAACAAGTGGCATCACAATAGATGGCGTGATGAAATGCTTAGAGAAGGATGGCACTATGGATTGTATTTTAGCGAAAGTAAAAAATCACACCCAGCTCTCAGAGATTGGGATTCATTACCAGAAAGTCATAGACGCAGCCCACAATTTAATAACAAAGAAATATACGAATGGCTCCGTAAAAATGGCGTCAAATAACAGGTTGACATAGCACACTAACCTTGCTATAATATATACATAATTTTACAATTAGAGGTATATATGGTAGGCAAAGTAGGTTTCGCGTGTAAGTATTTGCACCCCGATCAAACACAAAAGAAAAAGATACTTGAAGAAATTCAAAGACCTCTAACAGAAAAAAGCACAACTATTCGTTGGCTTAATGAACAACATAAAGATGTAGCAGAACAGCGTTTGTGGGATATTATGGTACATAATACACAAGCAGTTTACAATCTTGTAGAGTATGTAGGTAATCTTCCAGAGAATCAACGCATGGTACGTTTAGGCAGTAATCAATTACCAGCCGCAACACACCCAGACTGGAGTTGGTATTGGAAACGAGCAGATGTAGTAGATTACGCATCTAAGCATTACGCAAAAGCAGGTGAGCTTGCACGACAACTAGGAGTGCGTCTTAGTATGCACCCAGGTCAGTTTGTTGTACTGGCAAGCGATACACCAGAAATAGTAGAACGCAGTATAGAGGAGTTTGAATATCATGCGGATATCATCAGGTACATGGGTTACGGTAAGGAGTGGCAAGACTTCAAGTGTAACGTCCACATCTCCGGTAGACAAGGTCCAGCCGGTATCAAAGCCGCACTTCAACGATTGTCTCCAGAAGCACGAAACTGTATTACTATCGAAAATGAC
>Ga0181377_1000803_pt1 | contig 10998 bp, 11 predicted proteins | sample LowvirmetaG_9_FD_130160 | JGI IMG/M metagenome (GOLD analysis project Ga0181377, IMG submission 130160) | Marine viral communities from the Subarctic Pacific Ocean - Lowphox_13 viral metaG | ecosystem: Environmental > Aquatic > Marine > Oceanic | place: Subarctic Pacific Ocean | collected...
CAGCTCAAACAACAGTGAAAACCAACTTCTCCGGTATAAATAATACCGACCATGTCATGTAACAAACTCAAGCCTCCAAGCCCTCCGTCACTGGAAACATTACCTGACAACATAAAGGCACCTCAGGGTGGTTCTCTGGATGGTATCAAATCACAAGCATCTGGTAAAGGTCTGAGTGACGCCATGAGCAATGTAGGAGAGCTTGTAGGAGACAACATAAAATCCATGGCAGAATCCATGGGTCCAGGCGCGATTGTTGACAAAGTTGGAGAATTTGTATCTGGTATAGTCGACACTGTGGGTGACACTATAAACAGTGTTGTTGATGGTGTCGCGGGACTCAAAGGACAGTTGAAGTCGTTGAACCCTAAAGCAAAACTATCACCTGCTGACAAGCTCAAGGATACCGTCACTGGCAAGTCTGGTGGTGCTGATGAAATGAAACAACTAGCATCTAAAGTATCAAAAGATGGATGTGACAAAAAGTACATATCACAAGCCGGTGAAGTTAACAAGAACATGACAGGCGCAGCTGGCACGGCAGCAGCAAGTATATCAAAGAAAGACCGCGCAAAAATGGCAAAAGATCCTGAATTCAACAAGCAAATCAAAGAAAAAGTCACAGAGGATGTCAAAGCTAAGACCACTGAAGATATCAAGAGTAAAGCAACTGCACCAGACAAAGAGAGTATAGATTTACAGCAAAAAACACAGTCTGTCGAGATTGAAACAGTCAAACGAATCCCACCCCCACCACCGGTACTATTTGCGGATTCATTCATAACAGATTTCCTCCCGGGATGGCAGGGCAACACCGGGCTTTGGCCGAAGTTCGAGAAATATATAATGTCTCCACTAGAGGAATACATTGACAAACTACAAACCGGTGAAAATAAACGCTTATCAGATGTTGAGTCTGTCACTAATGGTGGTCCATTGAACCCTGAATATACACCATCCTCCAATCAGTATCTATCTACAGACGCAACTAGTTGGTCGGCTGCAAACAACTCTATACACAATAAATTAGAATATAGAAATATATGGGAAACTGCCATGGGTAAGGATGACAATCCGAATTGGGACCAGGATGATGCATATGTGGATCAGACATATTATATGATGTATATAAAATCGCAAACCATGGAGAATACTATATCTCAGGTTTCCGGATATAATATAGTCACAGTACTCACAACTGTATACATGACACACACTGCACCTATTGCTGACGGTCATATATTCGGTAACTATAACAACACAACAGTCGTTACAGATAGTACAAGGGCAATGTCAACGATTTCCGCGGCAGATGCTTATGTAAAGGCCGTGAAGAAAAGCATCACTGAGCATATGAAAATACGATTAATACAACTTATAAATTAAAATATGAAACAATACACTGGCATGTACCTAGGAATAGTGGTACAAAACAATGATCCTGAATATCGAGGGCGTGTGAAAGTATATGTACCACATGTTCAAGCGAATGTGTATCAAAATTGGTATAAAGAGATATCTGATAAAAGTTTCAGTTTCATCGGCAATAACGTGCAGAGTGATTTAAACAAAATATTACCAGAACTGAAAACTGTATTACCATGGGCTGAGAACGCCATGCCATCAGTTGGCGCATCCGGGAGCGGTAGATACAATGCACATGATCAACTGGGTACCATATCTGACAGTAATCGTAGTGAAACACTAAAACCGCATCAAACTGATATACAGAAGAAATACAAATTGAATGATGAACATTTAGGCGAGAAACCTGGTAAGGTGTTTGAAAACCATGAGACATGGGTGCATGACGCTTTCACAAACGTTGACGATCCTGATAAGATGTCAGAAGATGGCACCAGTACGTTTGAGGATCAACCAGTCGGGATGAGATTGAATGGTGTGAACAGACCAAATAAATTCGCGTGGAGTTACAAGCCAAACACTTATAGCAATTGTGCGAAGGGTAGCTTCAGTATACCGAATGTTGGTAGCCATGTTTGGGTGTTCTTTCAGGCTGGTGATCCACTAGAACCTGTGGTGTTTGCTGCGATGCACGGTAGCGAAGACTGGAAGGGTATATATGATAGTAATGACTCACATGGTATTGACTATCCAGGTACATATGAGAATATAAGTAGTGATGAAGAGAAAATATTTCATAATAATACCGAGACATACAGAAACAAATATGTGATAAACCAGAAAGGTGGATCATTAGAATTCGTCAATACAGACAATAGAGAAATATTAAAAATGACACACTATAGTGGTTCATTTTTCGAGATGAACAATCATACAAATATATCATTCGCAACACAACACAATCAGAAGCTTGTACAAGAGGATGAATATGACACCGTGAAGGGATTTAGAAATGTATACACAGAGAGGGATTTGGATTATATAGTACGTGGCGATCACTACCACAAAGTAGGATATCAAAATTTCAATCATATGTTGGAATGGCGTGAAGCGATGCAACCATTGGCTCACAACAAAGCATTGTTCGAGATCCAACGCATGACAGGCACACCAGGACAGAATGGTTTGATTGAACAGAAAAAAACCGGAAAACCTATCGCATGCCCAGTTTGTAATGACACGGGTAGGATTAGTTACCATAGATTAAACAACAGCTTCACATTTACAGGCATGACTGACACATACTCAGTATATGATGGAGCATTCCAAGCGGCATCCGGTAATAGATCACAAGGATATTTTGACCCACGTGGAAAATTTGGATTTAAATCAACATCTATAAATTTTACAATCAACCCCAACACATATCAGAGTGCGTATGATCACATCGGGACGTCAGGGATGATATTTGGCGATACCTGTCCAGCATGTGGTGGTGATGGATTGAGTCCCAGTAGTATGGAGGGTGAATGGAGAGTCGAGGAAGCAAAGAATGATAAAAATTTCAAAGAATTATTGGATAGTGTCACACGAGATCTCGCTCCTATAGAGAGCAAGTTGGGATTAGGTGGTAGTGAGATAATCAACATTTCTAAACATAAGATAGAGAATGTCGGACTCGTCATGAACAATTTTCCAAGTATACGTGTTGACCCATCCGGAAAAATGTATAGAGACAGCGTGATTGTACACAAACAAGGAGTTCTTGTGAGTCAATCTCCCACACCATTGATTGAGACAGTGCATGTTGATGATTTACCAGGAGGTACATGTAGCTTGAATGTTGCTAATAGGTGGAACGTGCATGTTGGTGCTGGAGGTGTCGCGATCAAAAGTTATGGTAGAGTTGAGATTGGAGGTAGTCAGGTCAATGTGGCTGGCGATCAGGTGAATATAGGCAGTCAAAACGAGGTAAACATTGACGGGGGTGAGCGATTGAGTGTTGTTGCAGATATAATCAGCATTCGACAGAGGAACAGAGGTCAAGTGTTGGTTGACAGTAATTTAGGTGTTAGTCAGAATGTTGTTGTTGGAGGTGGTTTGCATGTTGAGGGGGAATTGAGTTGTCAACATATCACCGCTCCAGTCGAGATACATGAAACTGAACGAGCCAGAATTTATAGTAAGTTGCTGGAGGGATTAACTTTCAAGTGTAACATAATAGGGGGAAGCCATGCGGTTAGTCCTCACGGAACATCACATCCTAGTTGGACAAATGGAACATTGACATTAGTTAGCGACAGTAATGATGATCATGTAGTAGATTACGGCCACAGTCACCTGTTCAAGAATGCTGCCATGCACTTGATGGAGAGTAACGATCTAGTCAGAGAGGTTGGTAAAGATTGTAATGTTCAAAATGAACGGGTTGCCGCAAGAGGTGTGGAGGTTGTCACATCTAGTGACAAAGTGAAGAAGATCAAGCCGTGATGTTGAGAACTATTTGATTTTTTTTATTAATACTCGCGAAATTAGGTAACACGCTCACCTCACTTGTGCGGTCCAACCATTTGTCAGCAAACCTATCATAAAACAATATAGAAAGGATAGTCAACCGGTTGCTGTTCGCCATGTTTTGAACAAATGCATAATGAAAATCAGCTAGAGCTTCATCACATGAAAATGCTGTGTAATATCGAGAACTTTTTGTTTTCCATCTCGACAACCTATACACTATTTTGTATATATCCGGTGTTGGTTCTTTTTTTATATTTTTCAATTCAATTCATCACATTGCTTGATAAAATCTTCCATGGATATTTCTATTATATTATCCTTGTCTTTTGCTGCAAATTGTAATTGTTCGCTTTCATGCAACACGCTGTTACGTGTTCTTCCCCAGAATGTAATCTCATACAATATATGAGCCAGTCTATGCGATAATCGGTCACATGTGTTATCCTTTATTGGTAAATCTACCAAGCCATTCCAGTCGGTCATGTCAATCGCCCACTTTTCACCATCTGAATCTAACAGATGTACATCGGTCCACTTCTCTGTAAGATTTGAGAATGTATTTGAGATCTCCTCCACGACAATAACATGTCCACTGAGCTCGTCATCTCCCGGGAGATCTTCTATCTCCTCAGATACGTTTGTATAAACTCTTAGTACATCACTTTCTAATTGATCGGCCCAATCTGGGTGCAATTCTATGATCTTTTCAGCCAATGATTTCAATTCACCCAATCGAGTGACTTCTTGTATCAACTCTCTTAACGTCATCTACACGCCAGGCTCACGAGGAGGCATGTCACTCAATCTACTATCATCTCGTCTGATATCCGCATCAACACTCGCCTCAAAGGATGCTTCCTCAGAATCATGGAGTGACATGGTATCAGTCAAGTGTGATTTGACCTCACTAAATGAGATGTCCTGTAGAGCATCTCTTATAAATTCCTTGGCGTCATCAAACGCGGTACTCATGCTGTAACCCTCGTAGTCTTCAGGTGTCATCAGACCTTCTGTATCAGCCTTCATCCAGCTAACCACAGCATTGAAGATTGCCTGTTCTGGGGTCTCTCGATCAATTGCAGAGAACTCTAAATTATCCATTTCTTCCTGTACATCCTTCTCTTCTTCATCTAGATCATCCTTCATCTGTTTGAATTGACTCTTCCTGCCTCTGTCTTTTTGTTCATCTGTAAACTCGGCACTCTCTTCCTTCATCGCCTTCTTGATAGCTTTATCCTTACTACCCTCGTATTCATCTTCAGCGGATTCTACTTCACCGTCACCGTCATAATCTTTGTCTGCTTTTTTTTCCGCAACGTATGCTTCCCATAGTAAGTGTTGATCTTTGTCTATCATAATATTATTTATCTATTTAAATGAATTTATACAGTATTTCCAGTTGTTTTGTCCCTAGATATTTACAAAAATACGTGCAGAACTCAGCGGTCTCACGTGGGGTCCACCCTACAGTTCTGATATAATCACCAACCTCGTTGTACATGTGATCTTGCCACATCTCTGTAAGATCTATAAACTTCATGAGATTATATCCATTATAGGTTCACCCTCATTGGCCACTTTGAATGGCCGGCCACTTGGAGAGTAGTGTATATCCAGGGTGGATATGCCAAGCATTCTGGCGATGGTGGCGTTTAAATCTTCTGGTTTTACGGGATTCTCAGCAACACGCTTACCATGTTCATCACTGGATCCATAGATTGTACCTCCCTTGACTCCAGCACCAGCGAACATGGCACTGAACGCGTTGGGCCAATGATCTCTACCATTACGTGGATTGATATCTGGGGTCCTTCCGAATTCAGATGTGAGAACCACAAGAGTTTCACTCAACAATCCTCGCCTCTCCAGATCCAACAACAACGCGCTGATAGCTTTGTCAATATCCGCGCAATTACCTTCAACTCGTTCAAAATTGTTGTCATGTGTGTCCCATCCTCCTCTCGTGACCTCAACATAACGAACCTTGTTTTCTATCAACCTCCTAGCAAGCAAGCAACCTTGACCGAAGTTTGTATCCCCGTACATTTCATGCATAGACTCCGGTTCAGCAGTGATATCAAATGCATTTATGTCTTCACTACGCATCAACCTCACTGCATCCTTGTATAAATCGGAATATGCTCGTACCTTCTTCACTGGGTACTTCTCTCGGAAGCCTTTGTTCATCAGCGCGGCTGCATTCAATCGTTGTTCAAACGCACCGTCAGTGATATATTCTGCCTTCTTGCTATTCGCTAGACCTGCACGTGGGTTCATTATCGGTACTGGACCGTATTGACTCTCCAAATAACCTGGACTACCATAACCACCACCCACCTTCACAAACCCAGGGATAGTGCTGTTGATTTTGCCTTTGAGTTTACTCACCCAACTACCAAATGTGGGGTGACTAATTGTGCCACGCTTTTGATAGCTTGTGTGCATCAGATAACCAGCTTGCATATGTGCCCCTTGATTGCTTGTGACTGATCTGACAACTGCTGCGTTGTGCATGTGCTGTGCAATCCCTGGTAAATACTGTGACAATATAATATCATCAGCTGATGTTCGTATTGACTCTACAGGGCCAGCTTGATCAGTCCCAGGCTTGGGATCGAAGGTGTCCACATGGCTCATAGCACCACTCATGTTCAAATAGATCACTGATTGTGCTCGAGACATCAGCTTGGACGGACTTAGATTGTCTGCATGTATGTAATTACCAGTCAACGGCAACAATCCTACACCCAAACATGTTTTCGCTAACTCGCTTATAAATTGTCTTCTCGGTAATTCGTTCATTATATGATTATATATTATTTTTTACGTGTTATCCACGTTTTATTAAAAAAGTGGTGGAACTGGCGGGAGTCGAACCCGCGTCCGTTAACATCTCTGATCAACGCGTCATTCACAAGCTTAGTCGAACATTCTCGGACATCGACGTCCTAGCAGAATTGTATTTGTACAGCGTCGATTCTACAAATCGCTGCTTTTGCTCGATAGTGTCGTGTGTTGAAATATCGAGCGTCAATCAACACACGAGACAGCGCTTAAGCTGCCATTGCGAGTCCTGCTTCAACAGTCTCGAAGTCGACCATGTTGTCGTACTCTTCGCGAGCTGCTTCTAGCAGATCCTCAACGGTGTAATAACCTTCGCCATTTAATGACTTTTGTGCCTTTTTAAAGAGCCAGGCACCTCTCTTGCTTGCCGCAATTAATTTTCAATGAACGTCGAATCCAGTACAGTCCCGAATTATTTATATATTATAACATGTGTAATGATAAAAGGCCACAAAAAACCCCGCCGGAGCGGGGTTAACATATTAATGTTGGGTATTGTTACTTCTTCGAAGTGGCGTTGTTTTGTAGCAACCAAACGACCAGTAGCAACGTGATGATGCCAGTGAGGCTAGCGCCTGCACCTACAAATCCGTTTACAACCGACTGAATGTTGCCGATGACGTTGAGACTAGCGGATGGACCGAAAACGACCTGTCCGACTACCAGAAGACCTAACACAGACAAGAGCAATACTGTTACTCCGCCTACAAGACCTCTAATGTTATCTAGTGTATCTTTCATATACCAATATTATAAGATACATCAAACCACAAGTCAACTATTATTTAGTCGTGTTTCCAGCGATTGATCTCGCGAGACACAGCTGTATTCCTGGCCTGAATTCCTTCTGACTTCGGTTCGATAAACAACCTGACATCAGTCTGTGATTTGAACATATCTTGCAATTCTGGGGTCACCTTCAATGGTCCATCATGCTTCGCTAATCTGTCCTCTATTCCCGCCTCTGTATCCATCATTCTCTGAATGAACGATTGTGTCAAGTGTTTGGATCTACCAGGTGCTTTATGTGAATCGTTGAAAAATGTGTATAGTGAGGAGCTTGGTGAATATTTACTTGGTTTGTTTTCCCATGTTGCACCTTGTAATCCAAATTGTTCAGCCGCCTCTTCACTCTCCCATATATTATTAAGAAAATCTTTCAATCCAGCCCAGGTCCGAGGAAAATTGGCTGTTTCTGGAGTCACGCCAGTTTGATTGCCATTGCTCACTTGCCAGTTTACATCCACTTGAGGCATCAACTTCTCGATCTCACTCAACAAACCTAGTATCGATTGTTTGTTATCGTTTTGTTGACTATCATCATATCCTTGATCAGAATACCCATTGGGTTGCTCCTCTTCTTCCTTGTTGACCTTGATACTAGTTGGTTTGGGTGTTTTCTTATCCATACCCATCAGCTTGTCAATCTCTTTACTAGTGAACTTTGGTTTCGATACCGGAATGCTCTTGTTATAGTTCTCCCAGATTAATTTTTGATCCTTGTCTTGCATGTGATTATTTATGTAGGTTGCAGTTGTTTTTGTTCGGATTCGATGATGTGTTGTATCGCGTAATCCTTTTGCTTGATCTCGATATCCCAATCGATATCCATGACACCAGTGTACGACGACTCATTATCCATTCGCCATTGTTTAGGGGTACTAGTGGCAAAATCTAGATGAGCTCTAGGATTGTCATTAGCGCCACCCTCACTGTAATGAAACAACGGGGTAACTCCATGAGTTTTCCAGGTGCTACAACACACCCTGAATGCTTCTTTGGAGTCCCATTCTCCCGGATTGCATGCGTGATGCAACGTGTCGAAAGTTATAGGTATACCTGTCTCGAGATGTATCAATTCGAACAACATGTCCGGTGTCCACACACCCTTGTCTTCATTCTCAAGTACCAAACGACTCTTGGCACTCTCATCAAGCCGATTGTAACTCTTTATGAATTGTGCAGCAATCTCTTCTGGATCACCACTGCTACGACTCATGTGTATGTTCAGTGGATGCCAGTAGTCACGAGAGTCTTCACCAGCGATTCTGTCCATCAACCAACCATGATGCTGCAGCTCATTTATACTACGTTCAATCACACCAGGATTGGCACTACACAACACGTTGAAATGATCCGGGTGAAAGCTGATACGAAAGTCTTGTGGAGTTTGTTGTTTGACAAATGTTTGTATCTCATCAAACTTGTCATCAATCGCGTTCTTGTTGGGTAGATCATCTAGACCCACTTGAGCCTTGGCTAGATTGAACAACGGAAACAACGTGCTACTGATACGATATCCCCAGTTGTTATCTCGAGCAAGCTTCATGGTATCCAGTGTGGTCTGTAGATTCTCAAGTGATCTCTCTCCTAAAATCACAAGAGCCTCATCACGAGCCAGTTTTTCAAATTGAGTGAACCTCATGGCTCGATGGTTACTTCCGGATTTTTTGAGCGCGATGCTCATGCAACATAAATTATACATAGTGTTTTATTGTTTGTTCTAATAATATATCGAAATTGTCAGAAGGGCACCAATTTAGTTCGGTTTTTATCTTGGTTGCATCCACAGCATATCTGAAATCATGTCCTTTACGATCCTCAACAAATAATATTTGATTTTCATAAGGTGCACCTCTAGGTTTGAGCTTGTTCAGAATACCACATATTTTCTTCACCAGATCGATGTTACTCACCTCGTTGTCCCCTCCAATGTTGTATGTTTCACCAGCATCACCATGTCTGAAAACCATATCAATCGCACGGCAATGATCATCCACATGCAACCAGTCCCGGACATTTGTACCATCACCGTACACAGGTATTGGCTCACCACTGAGTGCGGTTGAAATCACCGTGGGTATCAACTTCTCTCGATGCTGATGTCGTCCATAATTGTTGCTGCAGCTGGTAGTCACTACATTCAGTTTGAATGTTTTGTGATAACTTCTGACCATCAACCCGGCGGCTGCTTTGCTGGCACTATATGGGCTGTTTGGAGCGATTGGAGAGGATTCCGTGAACACTCCAGTTGGTCCTAGCGCACCATATATCTCATCTGTAGACACGTAAAGAAACCTACCAGAGCAGAATTTCCGAAACGCTTCCAACAACACCATGGTGCCGTTGATGTTGGTGCTCACAAATTCTGATGGATTGTTGATCGAATTGTCCACATGGCTCTCAGCAGCAAGATGTATGATTGAATCTATTTCGTGTTTCTTGATCACCTGTTCAACTCGTTTTTCATCTCGAATATCATCCATCACTAACACGTAATTATCGTCAGTATAAACACTCTCCAAATAACCAGGATTTGCTGCGTATGTCAAGCAGTCCAAGTTGATGATGTTCATGTCCCTGTGATTGTTCAGCAGATGTATGATTAAATTACTGCCAATAAAACCGCAGCCTCCCGTGATAAGCACATTGTTCATAATAAATAAATATATGAACAAAAACAATGATAGTCAACTTATTTGGGAGTGTTACGTGACAAAAAATGAAGGTATTGAAGATGAATTTATGGATTTTGCGGATGATAATCCTAGCAAAAAACCACAACCAACTAAATCCACGGATTTAAAATTGAGTAGACCACCACAAGAAGAGCTAGACGAATATGGTAGAAAGTATCTATACAAAGGACCTAAAGATGGTGCGTTTGAGAGTGAAGAGCAGATGAGACAAGCGCTAGCCAATCTCCCTGGTGGTATGAGCGACAAATTTCAACCTGGTAAGGAAGGTTCGTTCTATGTGTTAGAACCAAATGAGAACTTCAAATCATATGGGTCTGACGGTGATGGTATGGGTGGTACGGTCGAGCATGATCTCGGATACGCAATTGTGGGTTTAGCGGATGGTAATTTTCTAGATTACATCAAACACGGTCCTCCAGATGAAGAAGATCCAGATGATGATGTACATCACCAAACAGTCAAAGACTATATGCGTGGCGAAGGATTATAATAGTGTGAAAAGTTTCAAGCAATACTACAACGAGAGTCTCTGGGCTAACATCAACGCCAAAAAGAAGCGCGGAGGCAAGAGTGCTAAAAAAGGAAGTAAAGCTTACAAGGCTGCCAAAAAAGCCGGTGACAAGTTGCATGCCACAAAAGAGAGTGTGAACACTGAAGAGAAGTTCACACCTTGTGATCATTGCAATCATCCCGCTAAATGTGAGTCAGCTGGTAAATGTTTAGGAGGTGAAATACAAGAAAAAAACGCCACATGCACCAAAACCACAGGAAAAACTAGTAGCACCAGCAAGGG
>Ga0181377_1000805_pt1 | contig 10990 bp, 4 predicted proteins | sample LowvirmetaG_9_FD_130160 | JGI IMG/M metagenome (GOLD analysis project Ga0181377, IMG submission 130160) | Marine viral communities from the Subarctic Pacific Ocean - Lowphox_13 viral metaG | ecosystem: Environmental > Aquatic > Marine > Oceanic | place: Subarctic Pacific Ocean | collected 2015-12-10
ACGGTGACTGTTGCAATTCCTGATGAAATTTCAACGTTGTTCAATCCATTTGATGATTTAAAATCAACAATAGTTGCACCAGTTCCAACAAATGTTCCTTCAGATGAAACACCAATAGAACTAACTAAATTTGTTGCAATACCAGAGAGATTTGATCCATCCCCAACAAAGGATGTTGCGGTAATAATACCAGCAACATTTAATCCATCTTGAATGTAAACATAATCACTGAAGGTTGTATAACCAACAAATGTGGTCAGTCCAGTTACATGAAGAGTATCAGTAACTGTTAAGTTTTGAATTGATGCATCATCAAGTGTGATGTCATCCAAGTTGAGATCACCAGTGACACGCATGTCACCATAAACATATAATGCAGTTTCCCCTGTAGAAACAGGACCTTTTACTTCTAATGTATATGCAGGAACAGAAGTTCCCACACTAACCATACCAGTGGAGTTACTTACATAAAATACACTACCAGAAGATCCTACCTGTACATCTTGTGTAAAAGTAGAAAATCCAGTGACCTGCAGGTCAGTAACACCAATTCCACCCCTTACATCTAAAGTAAATTCTGGTTGAGTAGAACCAATACCGACATTTTTAGTAGTAGCATTCGCCAGAATTACATCTGTTGCTACTTCTAGTCCATTTTTGACAACAAAATTCTTATTGACTGCCATTTCGGGTTCACTCTCCCCCGTGCTTATTTTTTATTATTTATACAATCAGAAGTCTGGAACACCTGGGGGAAGAATCCAGAAATTAATTCCAGTCTTGTATCCAATAGCTGTTGGAGTGAAGAATGAATTGGAAGAGTTTTCATAGAATCCATAACCATATGCAGATGCAGGAGACCATGACAACATAGAGTAATCACCACCACTGACAGTTGAACCAGTAGTTTCATCCCACGCAAGCATTCTTAAGTCATAAGGATAAGATTTATTATACCAGTTAGTCAAACTAGTGCTCAAAGGATGTTGATTGGCATTCATCATCTTATAAATGTTCTTCTGAGTTGCATTAGTAATTTTGACAGTGCTGTTATTCTCAGTAGCTGTTAATCTATAATCTTGAGTACCATCCCTTGCAAGATCAAGGAATCTCTGCCATCTTGCATCATCAATACACGCATTATCGCCATAATTAACAACTTCTGTGGTTTTAGTAATTCCTGTTTCTGGATCTCTTGTATCTGTTGATGCGTAGATAAGAATTCTACCTTCATCATCAATAAAGAAATTACTAGTAGAAAGTTTGATGTTTATTCTTGCAGGTCCAAGACTACCACCAAGTTTAGTGCTAATAACAGTTACGGATCCATCAGTATATCCTGATCCACCTCCTCCACCACCACCGAATTGACCGCCCGCTCCACCTGTGGCTCCTGATCCACCATTTCCTCCTACGAATTGTATATAACCTTCATAAGCCCCCTCCCCCGTAAGGTTTACTCTACCAGTGAAGAATTTATAACCATCTCCCTGTCCTTTTGTTTGAATAATATTATATCCAGACTTATATCCTCTAACAATTTCTGCAGTGTTGGATATTTCTGTTCCATCTGGAGTTCTAAACTTAATGATTCCAAGATCCTCGCAAGGTGATTTTCCCTGATCTCTCCAATAAACTCCTCTAGGGCAAGGTAGAGTTCTGCCACCATCTCTATCTACTGCTGCTGTATCTGGAGTAACTGGAGTGATAGATGTTGCAGATCCAAAAATACCATTTGACGATAATGCACCATCAACAATTCTTTCTCCACCATTCCCCCCCAAACCAGAACCTTGACCTTTACCATCTTCTCCTGCAATACCTATACCCCCACCATCTCCACCCCATATATTTTCAGGGTCGGATTGTACACTTGCTTGGGCAATACCCCTGTTACCAGAAGCACCAACAACTGCAATCAGAGTTCCTTTTCTATACAAGAAAGGTGCATTTATTGCATCAAATAATCCAGTAAGTATATACTCCTCATTTCTTACCATCGTGAATGTAATTTTTGAGTATCCACCTTCAGCACCACTATTTGCTCCTTTACCACCATACATATCTACTTCAACATCAATATTTTTTTCACCTGCATATAAACAGATAGCATTTCCAGGATGAGAATTATAAGATAATGATAAACCACCACTACCTAAATCATTTTCAGATAGAATTGCTGTTCCATCTGTATAATTATATTGCTCAATCTTAACCAAATTTCGTGTACCTATAACATAGTAACTTACACTTCTAGAGAAAACAGGAGATACTTGAACATTATCTGCACTCACTTTACAACGAATAACTCCAGCACCGACGGCATCTGTAGTAATTTTCAAATTGTCAGTTTGTGATCCAGTGATTGTTGTGGTAACTTGTTTATCACCAGCAAGTACACACCTTCCAACATCTCCAATAACTGTTATACCATTAAACCTTAAGTTACCAAGGGCATACCCATCCAGACCTTCAATCTTAATAGACCTAATATCATATGATTTTGGTAATGAAAGAGTATCATCCGACCATAAGTAAACAGTTGATCTATCAGAAAATACTAATTCGTCATTTATGTAAAAATTATAAAGTTCCTGATAAGTATACGCTCCTCCATTCATTTTTATTTCTGTAACTCCTTTTTGTATAGTTTCAAAATTTACTTTAATAAACTCCTGAGTACCAGTATATACTGTATAGATCCCACTTTCAGTACTTCCTGGATTAGTTCCAGGTATTGTGGAGTCGGTAATTCCACTTATCCTGCCGTTATTGAGAGTACCATCATTACTTGTTGTTATACAAATTTCGTCCCCTTCTGCAAAAGCAACACTACTTGTGAATTGTATTCTAAATGAACCATCTCCACCAACTTGGCTTATCAGATTGCTGTACTGCACCACACCACCGCCTCCATTACTAGTTGACCCATCAGTTACACCACCAATATATGATGATCCTCCACCTCCTGCTCCATCGGCACAACATCCATCATATGAAACTCCACCACCACCACCAAAATATCCTCCTCCTCCACCTGCGGCACCTGGACCACCTTGGAGTGCTCCTCCATGGTTTCCAGAACCAGTACCTCCACCACCACCTCCAGCACCACCATATGTCTGGCCACCACCTGTGCCACCTCTTCCAGGAGCATTACTACCATTACCACCGGTAAGACCACCACCAGCACCACCAGTAGCGGGGTCATTAGCACCACCCCCTCCTCCACCAGCAATGATAATAGCATTTTCTTGTGCGATTGAATCAATAAAAAGTCCGGTGAAACCGCCACCTCCACCACCAAATGAAGTATAAATTTGTCCACCATCTCCACCACCAGAAAATCCACCCCTACCCTTCAAAGGAGATCCCTGACCAGCACCACCAATTCTAAGTTTATATACCTGATCTTTTACGAAAGTAAATGTTCCATTAGCTGATCCACCTGGCCCACCAGGCACATTTCTGCCACCTGATCTTCCTCCACCACCACCAGTAGCAAAAAGTTTTGTTGTTACATTTGTATTTGCAATAAGAGTATATGTTCTATCACTGAAAGAGTTAAATGAATCATATGAACTTACCTGACTAAAATCAATTATCTCTATACCACTGTCAACGTCATTAGTAATTTCTATCTGTGCAAATACTCCTTGGCTGACTGTATTAGTAGTTTCTCCATCATTCAAATCAATACCATCTAACTGCCACTGATAATCTACAGGTCCATCTCCAGGAATTGTCTTTGCTGCAATAGAATAACTTGCTTCAAAAGTTCTAGCAACAATTTGATCTTCTGGTTGAGATGTGATTACAATAACAGGATCTATTGTTAAATCAGCTTCATTGGATGATAGTGGTTCATTGAATGCATTACCAGTTGATCTAGCAGTTCCTGCTGTGACTACAGACCCTGTAGGTTGAGAATACGCAGTCGGAACATAATCTACTTCAAAATAAACTTTTTTGTTATGATCATCTTCAGTTAACCCATTAATAGTAATTGTAGATCCATATCCTAATGCATCATCAAAAAACTCAATTGATGCGTTACTGTTTGAATCAAAAAATGTATCTACAATTTGTGATCCATCAAAATACCATTTAAATTCAATAGATCCATCATTTGCACCATCAGTAGGATTTGGAAATGATGCAGTTGCAATACCAGTAAAAGTAGCTACTCCAATTCTTTTTAATTGATCTTGAGGATCAGAAGAGATCCCCAGTTTTGGTCCGTTGAGAAATAGGGATGTTGGAATCCCCCTAAAGTTAATATTTTCCATTATGCGAAGTTCTGTCCTCCTACAACACCATATAAACCAGCAGATGTAATACTATCACCATCAAATGTCTTGAACGAGTAGATGTCTGCCCTATCCGCAGTTGTAGTAACGATTGGTAGGACTCCACCACCAGGCCAATAAACTGGAATTGATGTTCCACTGTTGTTCTTAAAGGTATCTATACCGACAGAACGACCACCAGTTGAGTCTTGTACAATTTTAATTGTAAATGAGGTTGATCCTGAAGGAGGATTAGTCAGAACAAAAGCATTGATGGTATCTGATGCAGTAACTGTAAACGATTGTGCTACAGAAAGATCAAGAGTAACTTCATTTCCAGTAATTGTGGGTGATGCAACTGTTTCTGAGTAAGTTTTAAACTTAGTGTGGCCACCAACATCAAGCATTGCAGTTGGGAGTGTAGAACCAATGCCAACCGATCCAAATCCAACTTGCGTAGTAATAATTGTACCTGCAGTGCCCACATTTAGTGTGGTTGCAGTAACAATGCCTGCAGTAATTTGTCCAGAGGAATTTTGAATATTAAAGTTTCCAACAACTGTACTGAATCCAGCAACTGTTAGATCATTTACAGTGGCAATACCAACAAACTTTGCTTCAGAGAAGACGTGCATTGTGGTTCCAGAAGAACCAACAGCACCAACAGTCAGGTTGACATTATCAAGAGGTCTAGTAGTTCCAATTCCGACATTCAATACATTAAGTGGTGAAATACCAGTGCCGATACCAGCTGGAACCGTACCGAATAGAGAGTCATTTTGAAGATTTGACAGACCTGATCCATCTCCAGTAAATGCTGTTGCAACAATAGATCCACTAAATCTAGATTCACCAACAACACGAAGTTTGAATCCATTTGCAGTTGAACCAATACCAACACCATCAGTATCTACACAAACAAGTGAAGTTCCAGATCCAACTTTTAATTTGCAATTACCAACACTTGTAGTTGCAATTCCAACAGTATCAAACAATACATCACTTGTGCTAGTTGCAGTGCTGACAGCACCAAAACGATTCCATGCATTGTCAGTTGTATAAATCCAACCAACATATCCACCTTTATTTGGATTTGCATTATAAACGATATCACCTGGATTTCCTGCAAGAGCAGGAGTTGCGATTCCAACTGTATACTTTCTAGAAACTGTGGCATCACCTTGGATAAAGATGTTATTAGTTTCAAATCCTTTGGGTGAATTGACAGTTAGTTTGTTATTAACAATAACTGGTCCATTGAATTTAGAAACAACTTTATTATCAGGACCACCTTCAACTTTGATTGAACGACTTGCGATAAGTTCAACTGGAGTTGTAACATTAAGGTTTGGTATCTTACTGATATCCTCACCTTCAACAGTTTCAACTGGAGTATCAAATATTTCTTCTCTACCCGTAATAGTACTGAGTCGTTTATTACCAGAGTATGAAATGCCCTTATCATTCATTCCAGTGTAGAAGTTAATTCCACCTTCTCTCTTATTAGACTGAGCTAAGAGTTCTTCATCAACAGTAATCGCACGATCCTGCTTATCAGGAAATGCTGTAGAGTAGTTGCCAGGACCAAAACCAACATATTCAAATGTATGCCCAGAAGCACGAATGATTGAGTGTCTTCTAAATTCAACAGGATCTACTTTTACCTTTTGGATAACAGAGTTAATTACATGAGATTCTGCTTTTGTTCCAAGAATTCCGCGGAATACATAAACTGGATTAGATCCAGTAGTAGTTTTCTTGACTCTCATGATCTCTGCATCAACTGTTAAATAATCTCCAATATTAATATCAAGATCTTCAATATTTTGAATATTAATTTGATCTATTGCTGCATTGGTAATTGAATTTGAAATAGTTGTCGTAATTCCTGCATAAGTAGGAATCATTCTTCCAGAAAGATTTTCATCTTCGAGAGTGATATTTCCATTATTGGAAGTAAATCCTTCTGGGAATATAAAGATAGATCCTGTTGCAGTTGGAGATAAGGTGCTAACACCAAGATTTGCTTCAAATGATGTAAGTGAATTGACCTTAGTGACAACAAACGATCCATTATATTGATCTTGATCTGCACCAACAATCCTTACCTTTCTATCAACATTAAATCCATGACGATTGGTAGTTGTTACTGTGGCAATACCAGAATTTCCAGTATACGTAAAAGTATTAACGTTAATTGATTCACCTGTCACATAGAAATATGCGTCAGATGTTAATGTAATTCCAATTCCTGTGACTAAATTTGATATTTGATCAGTAGAAATTGAAGATGCTGCAGATACTGTAATTGTTGTTGCAGATCCTATCGCAACATCAGTAATTCTGTATAGTTGATTATATGAATCATAAGAGTCAGATCCAACTCCAACAATTCTAACAACATCTCCTACATTATTATAAATTTTATCAACTTCAACAACTGCTTGAGAGAATGAACCAGTGGTAGTAACTCCAACAACGTTCATAGTATTACCAATACCATAAGCAGAACCACCATCCATCACTTTAACAGAAGTAATTGTTCCACTTCCATCAACAGTTAATTTTGCAGTAGCGTGTTTACCTGTAATTGAAGATCCAATAGATATTAGTTTTGCATTATAAATGTCTCCTGCGGTTCCAGATCCATAACCGGTACCTCCATCAACGATAGAGAGTTTAGTAACTCTATTCAGACCATGATCATACTCAGAGTGAATAGTATGTGCTGTTCCAGTTAATGAGAAGATATCAGTAATGCCTACACCAATATTTTTATCATTATTAATTTTATCAATAGTTTCTCTAGTAATGCTATTTTTTGGATCGTCAACATTTACTAATCCTATGAGACTAGAATCTGAGAAACATTTAGTTGACTTAGGATCAGAAACAACAGTATCTCTACTTGTCTGTGGGAATAAAGATTTAACTGGTTGAGAATATTTGTCTACAGTAAATGGTGCAACAGTAGGACTATTGGATGCATTAAGAACACTTGCATAATAAATGCCATCCTGTTCTCCAGAAATATATTTTTGAGATTCAGAAAGTCTATAGACATAATAGGTATTAGAATATCTCTTACGTTTAAAGAACGGTAAAGAAGTTGTTCTATTATTTGTGTCATTAGTGAATGTTCCTGGATCAGTTGTAAGTCCAACATTAAATTGTTTCGCACTTGAAATTCCAGTAATGACAAATTGTCTGTTAAATCCACTGTTTTGAATGCCAGTAGTATTATTTGTGCTAGTAATATTATTAAGTTCAACTTTAGATCCGATCATAAGATTATGAGGAAGTTCTGTATCAATAGACGCAGAGGTTCCATCCCAAGATGCTCCAGAAATAAATCTGAAATTTCTTTGTTGATTTGCATTAGTGATAGATCCGGAACCAAAATAGGTTTGAATCTCAGTATCATTAGCTCCAATTGATGTATTTGATTCTTGAAGAATAAATCCCTCTGTTGGAGGTCTGCCAACAGAAGCAGTATCTTTAGGAATAACATACCTCATTCTGTAAGTTTTATCAAGTCCAGATCTAGCATCAGTTCTTCTATTAAAGAAAGTTCTTGGTGTTGCACTTCCAAGACTTGTAGTGCCAAGACTTACAATTGTTGGATAAATTGAATTCTCTGTTGCTGCAGTTGCAACTTTGATATACCACTGAGAGTTAGTGGTGTCATACTGAATTGGATGTCCAATATCTCCAGCATTCTTGTCAGATACTCTACTTACAACCTTAAGTTCTCCACCTTTACTGTTAATTACAATAGCATTTCCATTTGGGTTTGTCGTTGCATTAATAGCAGCATTAAGAGTTTTTGCAATTCTAAGGTCAGAATTGCCAATTCCAGTTCCTGTAGTAACAGCAAAGGCAACAACATTAGCAGATATTCCATCAGGGAGTTGCCCGTTATTACTAATAATACGAACAGTTTCTCCAGTAATAAAATTGTGTGCCTTAGTTAAACTAATAACGTTTGCTGATCCACTTATACTTGCAGAACCAATACTATTAATACCTGTATTACTTCTCTTTACATCAAATACTTTTTCTGCACTACTAGTGGGATTGTCAGTATTGTCTGGCATAACAATACGAGCACTATATTCTTCTGAAACTCCAGATTGAGAAATTAGAACCTTTAAAGTGTCATTCTCTCTTGCACCAAGTCTATATCCCTCAATAACATTTTCTGGGGGAGCATCGATATTAGTTTTATCAAGTAAGTAGAGATTACCAGTAGATCCAACACCAGCAACAACATCAGTTTTTGTTACGTCAATTGAATTAAATTCAATTGCAGTTTCTGATAGTGAAACTTCTTTTGGTGGAATAATGTGAGTAATATACCCCTGATTGTCTTGACTAAAAGTCTCAGTTCTAAATCCAACAGAAGTTAAAGCATTTGCACCAAAATTAGAGTTTGAGTTGGTTAGTGAAATGTCACCACCATTTTCAGTTACAAAGTGCTCAGAGAATCCAATAGCAAAAATAGAAACTGCCTGAATAAAAGAGTTATTGGATACTTTTACATGGAAGTTACGATATGAAGGTTTATATCTTGCTTTGGAACTATTACCAAGATTTTCATTTCCTGCAACTGTGTTATCATCATAGTTTCCGGTTGGAGGAGAATCCTCGTTATACTTAACAAATGCATTATCATCCTTCTGTAGTCCAATTCCAGTAAATTGAGCCACAACCATAGATCTAAATCCAGTTGCTTTATTACCATCTGCTTCCATTCCACACATACCAAATACAGATCTCAAAGAGATATTGAAGATGTATGGAGATGCTGAAGTTACAGTATCTGTTGATAATGAAAGAGTTGATCCATCAACATTAGGTAATGGATTTGATGGTGCATTTTGAACTTGATATTTAACTTGAGTATCACTTAATTTTTCAGATACAACAAACTTTCCATTATAACCAGTTGATACATCACTTACTCGGAAAGGTGTGTCAACCTCAAGACCAGTTATCGTCGAATCAGTAGTTACAGTAATTATATTAGTCGCAATAATTCCATCACCTGCTTTGATACTAGAAATTCCTACACTACCACCAGTTGATCCAACAATACGATATTCATCAATTTTTGGTTGAATATCAAGACCAGTTGATGGATAATCTGGTTCAATTGCACGACCTGAAGATTGTCCGTAAACTAACCCAACTTTTTCATAATACATTTCCAGATCAGTTCTATCTGTAGAATATGTCTGAAAAATATCATTAATATTAACGTCATTTACTCCATCAGCATACTCAAAACATGTAAGTTTATGGTGTGAGAAATTTGGAACAAATGTATTTGTAGTATAATCTTTATAAACAACCCCATTTGGATCGCCATCAAATAAACTAAATTGCCATAAGTAACATCCACCAGTTACTCTGAATACTGCACTTCTTTCAATATTATCATTTTCTGGATCTGGAACATACTTAGGTCTAATTTTAGTCTTACGGAGATCTAAACCAACAAGTGAAGTTCCTCTAGGAAGGATTACTCCACCATGTATGCTATTGAGTTTAAAGAGTTCATTTGTGGGTGAAGAAAGATCAAAATTAGATGTTAAATCAAATGCAGGAAGATCGTCAGATGTAGATCCATTTCGCAATCGATAATTATTTACACCATCTGGTATAAATCCTGGTCTATTATCTACAGTATGTTCACCCGGATAAAGAAGAATAGTTGTTTTTCCGAACCTATCATTACTCAATCCTCTCTGATATGAAAATCTTGATGACTCAATTAAAGCACGTTGAATTGTTTTAAAAGGACGAGTCAGTGAATTACCCTGATTTTCAATACTATCAGTAGCATCTAAACTATTCGGGTCAACGTAAATAATAGTACCGCGAGTAGATTTCAAAAAATTATCTAATCTGGAAAGACCCATCTTATTACACTATAAGTTCTGTTAGGATTATTTATCAAACGAAAAAAAGGGCAACCCTATAGGGTCACCCTTTTCGCACTTCCTTCACACCTTTATATATTACTTCTTTTTTCTCTGATGTCAAGTATGTACTCTACTGTATTTGCTACATCATTCATTGCATCACGAAGTTCTTCCTGACTTCCAGAGTGTTGTTCTATTTTTGTAGTGCCATTTCTAAATTCTTCACATAAAGTCCATCTCCATACACTTACACCTTTTGAATACCATAAGTTAATTTTCATAATAATCCTTTTTTTAAATAAGCCACTTACCCGACTTGAACGGGTGACCTGAGCTTTACAAAAACCCTGCTCTATCCAGCTGAGCTAAAGTGGCATCAATCTACAGGCAATAATTCTGGATTTTCTAGTTCTAAATCAAAGCACATAGGATGACATTCTTCTGCCATTAGATACATTGAAGATTGATACATCTTCTCTGCATTCCATCTTGGACCAGAATTAGCTAATTGTATGACGCTTGGATTTGATCTAGCAAGTTCTGGAAGTTCATCAAAGGTAAATGGAATATTCTGAATTAAATACAACAATACAAGATGTTCTCCCTCATGATCATACCAAGCATACTTTGTTTCTATGCGGTATTTCATGGGTTTAAATTTACCCTAGACGTATTTAGGATAATGCGAGTAGGGAGACTTGAACTCCCACGGGCATTATGCCCAACAGATTTTAAGTCTGGTGCGTCTACCGATTCCGCCATACTCGCAAGGAA
>Ga0181377_1000806_pt1 | contig 10989 bp, 24 predicted proteins | sample LowvirmetaG_9_FD_130160 | JGI IMG/M metagenome (GOLD analysis project Ga0181377, IMG submission 130160) | Marine viral communities from the Subarctic Pacific Ocean - Lowphox_13 viral metaG | ecosystem: Environmental > Aquatic > Marine > Oceanic | place: Subarctic Pacific Ocean | collected...
CCACCTGCCCATATTCTACCATTACTTCCTAATGTGATTGATACATGATCATAACTGGAAATATTTCTAATATACAATGCACTACCACCATTTCCTCCTCCGGCAGCACCACCCTCACCATAGATTGCACCACCATTTGGTACATTAATTGTTAGGTTATTATAATCTCCATCATCAAACTTCAGTGCATACTTATTGACCTGATTCGCATATATTGTTCCTGTAACATTCATCTGTTTGGTCACATTCTTTGATAAATTAGAATTCCATTCTGATGTATCCGTATCGGCAAATTCTAATTCTTCATTGTTTCCACTTTGTGTGATATTATATTCTACGATCGAATCTCTTAATTGTGATGTCTTCCAATTAGATGATGTCGCAACATCCGCATTCTCTGTTGCATTCGGTACTCTGGGACTAATATCAGGATCATCAGACCAGTCAACATCATCCCCGGCATTTCTTAGATAATCAGATGCACTTATATTCGTTCCTGCCAAATCACCAAAAGTATCCCGAATGGCACTGAACTTAATCTCTCCGGAAGTAAAGTATTTGGTTTGTGTTTTATTAATTGCCATTACAGAAACATTTTTTACCCATATTTATTTATTCACATATATTTAATTGCGACAGTGAATCGATGGTCATTTCTAAATGTTGTGGCACGATGCCATAGATTCGCACTAAACACAACCATACGATTCGGTATTGGTAAAATACCATACAGTTCATCATTTATTAGAAATTGTGTCTCTCCTCCATCATCTTTGTCCCATCCCATATTTGGATAATACAGGAATGTAATTCCATTATCACCATCGGTATGAAAATATGGACGCTCACATGGTACAAAACAATTCACATACATTCGGTAGAGTTTCTTACCCTGCACTTGCTCTGATGAATCTTTTAACTTCTTTTTGATCAGTTTATATACAAACTCTGTTTCTGGTATATTATGAATCATACCCGTCACAGGTAAATTTGCATCATCTCTCTCACCATATGAATACTCTGCACTCACACAATACTCATGAATAACCTGATGCTCTTCTGCAGAAAAGAACTGATCAATATAATTAAGGTCCATACAATTTGTCCTCTCCGTATTCTGTCAGGATAATATTAAATGCCACACTGATTCTTGGATTGTCCGGTGTTGGTTCTGATTTTGGTACATAGTGCTCCAAATACGGAGGGAACATAATAATACTACCCTCTCTTAATTGTGGTTCATACTTCTCCTCATAGTTATTCGAGTCCAGTTCAATTGAATTAGTCTGCCTCAGTTCTCTAATTGGATCATTGAATACTACTGGTTGATGTACCTCAGGGTCAAACTTTAAGTAATGAATACATGAGAAATGTGGACGTAGTGAAAACATATCAGGTTGCACATGTGTATGCACTTCCTGATACTCACCATCACTATAATAATTAAACCACATATCAAGCACATTCACCTTTGTGGGTTTATCAAAGAACTTAAGAATATATTTTTCATACAATCTTTGTGTCACCTGACTCTCGGTAAAGAGTTTGAAGTTAAAATTATCTGCATCATATGATGTCAGTAGATTATCAGTCAACCATCCTTCGGGTACTTTTAAATCTCCCTTATCACGATAGTTCTCAATCGCATGAGACAATTCCCTCTTAATTAACTCATTCTCCTTGATATAAGACTGAAAGATGTGTATTGGGAATAATACCTTTTTATATGGGTTCACAAATTTAATCTACCTCAACATTATCAAACCGATTGTATGTATCCATCTCATCTAAGGTTTTGCCGTACTTATTCTTCCTGGTATAAACATACTTCAATTCCTTCCAATACTGTGGATGACAAACTAAAAGTGTATGAATATATTTGTGCCTCTCAATCTTTGTATATTCACAATTTAGTTTTGGTTTGACACCAGTCTCAATCGTAATATACAGTTCATCTACAAAATATACCCAACCTTTGTGAACTATATCATTTTTATTCCAAATAACATAATCATCAACTTTTGGAGTATAGTGCATATTCAAGAGGGTTGAGGTTGAGTTGCATTGCGGTGTATGGAGTCGTAGAACTAATATCTACCTTATCTCCGTGCTTGGTGGAGTTAATAGGCGCATGATAGCATCTCTTCTTTGTACCATAGAATCCCCAGATTGATCGGGGAGGTGTATCAGTATAAGAGAACATGCCATGGTTGATAATCCAAATAGCAAGCATATTTTTTCTATGCTCTGTAACTTCATATGAGAAACCTTCTGGAGATTGATGTATGAAATCACGCGGAAGTTCAATCGTTGTCAATAACTGCTCTGAGTCTGTCTGGCGCGATTCCAATTCCGAGATAGTCTTGCAGTTTGGCATTACATTGTTCCTTGGTCAATTTGCGATTAGAATTGTCGTCCTCAACAACATCCTCCCACCCGACTGTACTCAACTCTTGAATTTTGTAAAGTCTTTCTTCCATGTGGTTCACCTCAAGTGTGTTACTATTTTACTTTAATTTATACCACATGTCAATGGAGGAACTTCAATCATAATCCACTCAGAAGAGAATAGGTCAATCGTGTTCCCCAATTCATAAACCACATGAAAGATGCTATGAAAATTAGTTTGTGTGTGGCAGTCATGCTGGTGTTACATTCCATTCATCTGTGGGAACCATTGTGTTGATGACGTGCTCAACATTTTCGATCCCATAGACTACAACCTGCTGGGTTGAAGTGTAACCATTTTTTTTCTCACGTTTCCATGAGACAACCCATCGATCACACGATACTTTCATACCCAATTCCCCATAAACTCTTCAAGTGTGTAACCCTCTCCAGTTGATGTTTCTTCAATCAATTCTTCGATTGTAAGTTCTTCCATCTCCTTACGATATTCTTCTGATGTTAGATCTTCTGGATCATAATCATCATGGCAGAGATAGTCCCACTCTGCCACAAGTGCATCAATCAGTTGTGCTTTGGTGTAATCCATAATCAGCGAACATAAAGATAAGAACCTGCCCAATCTGCATTTTTCAGCAACCATTCACGTTGCTCAATCAATCGAAGATCGAAACGCACACCCTTAGCAGGTGCTTTGACTGATGCAGGTTTATAAACTTCACCAGTCTTCTTGTCAATGAAGGCATGAACTGATTCAGTCTGACCATCCACACACTGCATCACTTTGTGATACTTACGACCAGAAATCAGTGCATAAGAATAGTTGCGACCATTTGGATATTGACGTTGATAGTTTTGTTGTAGTGCATCACAAAGCATGAGAGCATACTTGGTGACATTCAACTGAATGGTGTTCTGAGCGTCCTTCTGAGCAACGTAGTCGGTGAAGGTGGTGGTCATGGGTGGTTTCCCTTGTATGAATGTATTATAGGGCATCCTGAAGGAGTTTCAACATGCCGTGTGACACTAGTTAAACTGGCACCTTGGACTTGAAATAAAGACCAGCAATCTGCATCATATCAATCAATACCGATTGAATTTTTTCAAGTTCTTCTGGATCAATTTCAGAATCCCAAAAATCTACAATTTCAAACTCCTCAAAATTTACACCACCATTTTTATACATTGGAGAGTAAAATAATTCTCCCTCAGTACAAACAGAATAGACTCTGCCATGATTTTTAATTGTTACAAATACACCAGAAAATTGTGGGTTCATGATTCAGGAAGAGTTAGTTGTTCAAATCGAAGATGATCATCACAGGAGTCATCGTCTTGCAAATCAATCATCTCAGTATCAGTGAGGGAAGTGAGTTTACCGAAGAGAAAATCGATAAACTCATGATCTTCTTTAGAAAACATAATCAGCAACTCATTGGCATGTACTCGGAACGATCCATTTTGTCGGTGTTGTAGTTAGTAACTGTTGCACCGTTAGCAATACGCTCTGCCCACTCATTCTTGGCAGTGAGCATAGTCACAGTGCTATAAGATTTTTGACCATTAGCACGGAAAGTGACACGCTTCTGGAAACGCTTGACGACAGTGCCAGACTCTTCAGCGATGAATGCCTCAGGGAAGAAATCAACGATACAGACGGAGTTGGTGAGTTGCATGGGGTGGTTTCCCTTGGTATGAATTAATTATAGCATGGGGAGAGGCAGTGGAACGCCCCTTGTGTCACTTCCTGAACTGGTTGAACAGGATAGACTCTAACCCATATGCCTCCTCCTCTCTCTGAGTGTCATCAAACTGACCATTTTCATTCTGAACAACATGAACAAGTTCATGCAATAGTGTGGTAATGTAATCCTTCTCATTCAAATCATCGTGAATCTGAATGAATTGCTCATCACCATTGATTTCAGTAAAACCAAATGCATTGTCATCAGTGAGATCTGTATGAAATACTTCAACATCACTCTTTACACCATAGAGTGATGTAAAGAACTCAAATACACTTTGAGCAAGATGTGAGTGTGATGATTGTCCGGAAGTGAAAAGCATTGATGTCATACTGCAAGTGCTCCTTCTGGAATCTCAGTCAGTTTTCCACTAATATCGTGCAAATCGTAGCAGATCCACTCATCAGCACGAGTGAAAATATAAGAATACTCTTCACCATTGTCCAGAAATTCAATGATGTCATCATCAAGACGGGGAGGACAACTCTCACCACGAGCAGAGTAATACTGAGGACCATATTCCTCAACCTCAACATTTTCGATCACATATTTTGCAACTTGCTTACCAGTCCAGCGATCCTTTGTCCAGCAAGATGACATATCACCACCATCAATCAGTTCTGCTACTTTCTCCTTTGTATTGTAGTGCGTCTTGAGAATCCGACCCAACCAAGTAGGATAACCATCCCAGTGATGATAAACAGAAAGAATAGAGTCATCTGAGAGTTGAATGCCAATGCGTGAGCGAGTTGCCATGCTAGAAAGAGAAGGTGGATGAGAGGCGGCAGAAGTTTGTCTCTGCTCTTATGTGTGTTGCCTCTGGGTGTGTTGTGTCAGGTCTCCCCTCCACTCATCTAATATACATGAGATGGGGGTGCAATGCAAGTCCCTTGTGACACTTATTCAACTGTCCTAATTAGTCTTCACAATAAGAATTTCGTGCGATTCTTTTTTATTATGCTCAACACCACGTTCTTTTTTATGTTTCCCTACACGTTTTTCTCCTGCCTGATATGAATAGTGCCACTGAGGATAGTAAAGATCAAAGTCTTTATAATACTCACGGATTGTCTCACAATTATTATACGACAAAATGAAACTACCTTTGTGATTGTGTAGTTGATCTCTCAATTTCTCATGATCAAATCCCTTGTGATGCACATCAATGTTGCAATTAGGATACATTCCCTTCAACATTTTATTATCAGAGTCTTTATCCAAATAATATGGAGGATCTAAGTAAATCAAATCGTTTGGATGATTCGGAATAACTTGATCGAAAGTTTGCTCCTCTATATGCAGATTAGGATTACGATAAGACCTGATGTAATGCACCATCTTATCCCATTTTGTCTGACTCTCATAGATCTTACTCATCCATCCCATATACATCGGACCATAAGAAAGATTGTGGTTGAAGTAATAGTATGCAGCAGCAGTGATATTATCTAATTGAATTGGTTCACGTTTGTAGTGATCTGTGCTCCAATCTTTGAGCATCTCTTGTGTATAATCCCATCGAACCAGTTGCTCTTTTATTTCAACATAGTTCTCTTTGGTAGGAGTCAATTTCTGAAGTGCATCTGCAAACTCATTAGGTGAGTCCAACAGTACATTCCAGAAGTTTACGAGTGCATGAAAGATGTCAAATCCATACACGGGGATGTCAAGTTCAGACGACCACTTTGATTCTAAAGAACCTCCCCCAATAAAGGGAGAGATAATTCGCTTAGGATATGGAAGTCTAGGAATATATTCAGTTATGATTTTATATGCCTTAGACTTACCACCAGCATAGCGAATCGGTGTCTTCATAGAATATCTTTTGCGTAAATTAGAGTGCCTTCAGGTTCATTCTCAGAGTCTTGACGGAGGAAGACATGCTGAGCATCAGCATGATTGTGTGCTAGCATATCTGCAAACTTTATGGAATGTCCGAACATTCCACAAACAGTTTCTTCAAGTTTTCTAATATCCCCAGTTAAGATGTTAGCACGTTTTGAAGTAATTGTCGCATTTTTGCGTTTTGGTGCCTTTGTTGCAATAACAAAGCAAGCAGGGAGATCTCTTTTTTGAGCAAAATCAAGTTTTCTCTCAATGTATTGATAAGAACCAGAGATGCCATTACCTGCCATATTGATAAAGATTAGAACAGCATTAATGGGATCATTTTCATCATATTCATCCCAGTATTTTAGTGCCCAATCATGTTCAAATTTAACCAGAGAATCCAGTTCTTTTTCCATCTGAATATCGTCATATCGAATATATCGTTCAGAACTTTTACCCTTGCTTTGCAGTGCAACTAGAACTTTGGCAATAATATCTCCCTTATTAGATGGTGTGATGTGAAAATTATTCTTAGTTTTCTCCTCTACCAGGTCAGAGATTTCTTTTTCACTGATGTCAGTTCTACCTGTTTTTTGAAACCTATCAACAACATATGCGATGGTATCACCCTTTGTGGGAAGTTGATGAACCAATGTAGCATCTCCATCAACGGGATTGTTGCTAGCATAAGCAAAATCTGCTTTAGCAGTTTCGTCTCGGAACCTTAAACCAACAGATGGCCATCCCTTAATACCCAATCTATTGCCAACAATAGATCTCTTAATGCCATTTTTCTTTTCACCAGTATCTATATCATAGTAAATAAATCTGCTGCCTTTCGTTACAACTCCCTTAGATTTAATACATGCTTCAAGTGCATCTACAGAATTGTAATCAATCTCATCTCTTCCTGGATTATCAATTCCACCCTTAAAATCATCAAATGCCATCATATGTGCATCGGTGGCGATTTCTACACCATCTACACCATAGGTTGAAGGTATGTAATCCCAGTTCTCAACATTAGCTGCATATTCAGAAAAATATTCATTAACAAAATAATTTGTAGTCCTCTGCTTCAAAGACTGATGAAAATTAGATGTTGTCATAATAAGTGTTCGTTGATTAAATTTTATCAAATAAGAAAAGAGTTGTCAACCTTTAGCACTTTTTGTCAGGATGGCAGCGTGTTCTTCTTGAATATACTGCTCCCATGCTTTACCTGCTTCTTGATAGTTCCAGGCAGGGAAGTTATCCTCTGAGGCAACATAATCAGCAATGCACTTCTCTTCCATTTCTTTGAATGCAGAGATTGACATTTGCTCTGTTCCAAAAAGTCCCTTAACAGGAGCAGATACCTGTTCAGAGGTAATCATGTAGACAGATACTTCTTCACCTTTCAGTGTTGCTTCGTACACCAGTTGATTGATACCGAAAGAACGGATTGATGGGCGTCCGGTGTTAGCAGACACATAGAAGGACATGGTAGACTTAATACCACCTTTGGAAATACTACCTCCAATCTTCATGATTTTGCCATCTTTGACAAGAAGATATACACGACCAGCATCATCCTTGAGAACTTCTTTAGAAAGATTCTCATAGATCAGTTTCAGTCGTGCTTTGGAAGTTCCATCATTCAATGCAAACGTACCAACTCGAATGGCAGTCTTGACTGTTGAAATGTTCATAATAACCTCATTTGTGATTTGGGAGAGTCTTTAGGGCACTGCTCATTCCCACTCATGTATTATAGCATAAAAAAAGACCCCGTGGGGTCAGTGTGCCACTTATTCAAGTGTCCCAATCAGTCTTCATAAACTAAACATTCAGGTTCTGATGGGTTAGAATCACAATAAAGTTCAAGTGCAGTGGGATCATGATGATCACCTGCTTCAATTTCTTTCTGATGATGCTCTACATAATCTTCCAATTCATGTAGTTCACCTTCAATGTGACGACGTTGATTAGGAGAAGTTAGAGGGTTGTCAAGGATTTGTTTATCTACCTCAATATGCTGCTCGATTGTGTCCATGCGAAGTTTTGTAATTTGTTTTACTTATTTATTTTGATTAATGGTTCAAAGTGCTACATTTGCACTATTCTTGAGTCTTTGAACCATAGAATCTGCGAGTGCTTCCATCCTTTCGGGATGAATTGCACGGATTCCTGCCTCTTTTAAGGCAATTTCCATACTTTTCTCCTCTGTTTCTGTCAATTTCTTGCCATTTTGGGGAAGAGTCATAGGTGTCTTGCTTTTACTGCGATATTTTAGCGTTTCCGCACAAAATTAGTTAGTAATTTAAGATTTTCTTTGTAATTGCTTTACAAATATTGTGCTAGGTTCCTGGTGTCCATTCGTATCCACCTTCTTTACCAATTCTATCCATCTCTTGTTTTAAAGAAGAATTGAATTTTAAATGATTCTCATCATACCAAAAATTCTCCCATTGTTTCATGGACTCTGCAGATCCATCTTTTCCTGAAAAAGCAATAGTTTCTTTCTTTGATGTGAGTGCTGATTCACCTTTTAAGAGTTCTAAAAGTTTCTTACTATGTTTATAGCATGTTTCATGATAGTCTCTTCTCTCTCTGACAGTTCTTACAATTGTTTCATACACTTGTTGTGGGGTATGTGGAGACTCTAATGATTCTTTCACCCAATCGGATAACATATTCAGTGAGTAATCTTCGTGCTCATCAAATGGTTTCATCTAGATTATCTTTGACTAGGGTCTCTATCATAGTGCTAATTTCTTTACTTGTCAAGTTATTCAAAAAATTCCACTTAGGGTCATCTTTATCCCATTCTATGACGAATGTACCATCGTTATTCTGGTTTACTTTCAGACTGTCTTCCATTTTTCTTTAATTGCTTTCTAATCATTTTAGCATACGTAACCTCTTCTTGGGAATACCAGTTGGGATGTTTTTTGGATCTTTTGATAATTTTTTTGGTTGCTTTTTTGTCGGATAAATCCACTTTAAGTTTTATTTGAATGTTTTAAGTATTTAACAACTTTGCATTAAAAAACCCTCTTGCGAGGGTTAATCGTATTAAATTCTCTGAATAATCAAGGCGGATGCAGATAAACTAACATTTTTTACCTCTAACTGACTGTGTGCAAACTTAAGCTAGAACCTCCCGACAGATTCTTTTACAGACTGACTGATTATTGTCACATTCTACCAGACATTCGTAATACTCGTTGATCATATTATCAGAAATTTCAGACTTGTTTTCCTCCAGTTTAAAACCTGCTAATTGATTAAATGATATTAGATTGTGCATGATGAACCTCCATGTATTAGATAAGCAAAAGACATAATATAAAGATTTTCAGATCATTGTTCCTCCGAAGTTCTCCCTAATATTTATCACGAATTGCTGACATTTGCAAGTTTCTGAAATAAAAATTTATGCCTAGGATGATGTGCTTATCTTGATATAGTCTTAAGAACTTCTTGTTGTTTGAGGTAAAGTTTCATATAACATTTACATATATCTCTCAGTTCATCAGGAGTTAAACCATCAAGATCGCGAGACATCTTTTCATAGGTGAATTGCCTACTTGTAGTTTCTAAAGTAATTTTTTCTGGATCCATAACTTTAACTATAGTTCTTTATTAGTTATATTATTGCCATCTTTTTGTTTTGAGATAATCCAAAACATCATTGCGAATATCCATTAGTTCATGATAACATTTTTGATTACGAGCACAATCACGGAGAGATGCATCAGGTTTAATCACGGATTCAATAAAGATATCAAGTCCACGATTCCACTTTTCCTGTTTGCTTTCGCAATCTTCAATGCTGTTTTGATCCTTCATCGTTTTTTCTTCATATTTTTTTCTATGTATGAAACAGCAGATGGATAATTTTTTGAAGTGTGAACGATTGATCCGTTGTTGATAATCACAAACTTTTTAGATTTTGCGAGTGGAACAGCTGCCCATACACCATCCTTGGTTACATAACCACTCGGATATCCAACTTTGTTTTCTAAAATGTCTTTATTGGGACAAGTGTAGAACTTTCGGTAGTCTTTTGATTCACTCATTAGAAGACGGCAGTGACACTTACAACTGTTGCTGTAGGATTACGTGCAAGTGCAGTTTTTCTTGCTTCTTCATAGTTCCGTGCGATGACAATCTCATCAAAGACTGTGCCGGACACATAGAGTTGAACTTTGCACTTCATGGGAGGTTCCCCTGATTACTTTTGTATTATAGCAGAGTGGAGCAGCGTTCTACTCCTGGTGTGACAGTTTTACTTCCGGACGACTGAGATTGCAGGTTCACCCTGCTCAAATACAGTGTCAACCACTGCCTGTACGCTCTTGGCAGTGCTGATTCCCACCTTATCAAAGACTGGCACGCAGACCAGTCCAAAGGTCTTCTCAGCACCACCCAGACGGATCACACGACCGATAGACTGACTGATTCCAATGTAGTTCATGTTTCGCATGAATAGAACTGCCTCCAGTCCCTTGACATTGATGCCCTCGGACAGGATAGAGTGGTGCATGACAACAAAACGAGTGCTATCCTGACCCCAGGCATTCAAAGTCTTGAAGAATTCCTCACGGGAAACTTTCTTACCATTGATGATTGCACCGGTCTTAGATGTAATATACATCCAGTTGTATCCACGCTCATGTAGTTGCTGACAGAAGTCAGATTGACTTACCATACGCAGAATCTGCTTGGTAGAACGTGCTGCAATTAGAATCTTATTGAGTGAGTTGGCATCAATAGTATCAAGCAGATTCTTCTCATCAGATTGCTTGAAATCTCCCTGAGGCAGTTGCTGAACCACAACTTTAGGAGGAAGGATATAACCTTCTTTGACAAGTTGAGGTGCAGGAACATTACAGATGACCTGACCATAAACCTCAGGATCATTCATTCCTGGTTTGAATACAGACAACGAGTGCTTAGGAGTCGCAGTGAAGAAATAGCAACGATCAGCATCGCTACTGAAGAACTCAGTTGCAGGAAAGAA
>Ga0181377_1000807_pt1 | contig 10987 bp, 17 predicted proteins | sample LowvirmetaG_9_FD_130160 | JGI IMG/M metagenome (GOLD analysis project Ga0181377, IMG submission 130160) | Marine viral communities from the Subarctic Pacific Ocean - Lowphox_13 viral metaG | ecosystem: Environmental > Aquatic > Marine > Oceanic | place: Subarctic Pacific Ocean | collected...
AATTTGATTTCTTCCCAAGAGTTGGTGGAGGAATTGGAATGACTAGAATGATTTCTGCTTTGGATAAAAATTCTTAGAAAATAAAAAAGAGACAGTTAGCAATATGAAATGAAAGTGAGTAAAATATGGTTTGCTAACCGTCTCTTAATTTTTGATTACTTGGTATTGTAATCAGAAAATATAAGCAAAGTAGGAGGGACTTGGTTACACCCCCAACCCCTCGACACAGATACCATTCTGAATCCAGGGAACCTAATTCCGTTCGGTAGAACGATGTGACTCTTAGCCTCTCAGCTTTGAACCTGGGTACCACCCCTAACTAGTCAAGTTCGACCGTCTGGTAACAGCCTCTTCCTTGCACTACAATAAAACAACCGCTAAATTGTTTTATGCTTATGTTTATTAATATAGCATAATGATTCGGGAAAGTCAACCCTTTTTTTAACTTTTTTTCAAATAAATTAAATCAACCCAATCTGTACGACCATTCATTGGATTTTTGCTGACATGAGCAACATCATATAATTCAAAACCCAAGGGAATCAACGTTTTTTCTATATCATAGAAACTACACTGTTTTTCGTACAAATCATATAGTGATAGTTCAGTAAGAACGATTCGTGTATTTTTTAATGTTTCAATACCATGTTCTAGTATTTCAGGCTCAGCACCTTGAACGTCCATCTTAATTATGTCTATATTTTCTATGTTATGTTGCTTTGTAAACGTATCTAATGTCATAACAGGTATCTGTGTGGGTTCAGATTCTAAGAAGTTCTTATGTGCCTTTTCGGGTTTATTGATAGCAATACTATCTTTGCTATTCTCATTTAGCTTATAAAAACCACTAAGCATAGGTTGATGTTTATTGACATTAAACTCTTGCCAACCATTTACTGAGCCTAGAGCATGATTATACACATGTACATCTGACATTACACCCTTTGTTAAGTATAGTTCCTGATATGCGTCTGGTAAAGGCTCTATAGAATGTATTACTGCATTCTCCCATATAATCTTTAACTTTTCTACAGTTTGACCAATGTTAGCACCAATATCTAAAATTACAGGTGTATCCGTACCTACCAAGTTTTGTAAAACTTTGTTTTTGTCAAATCTAGCTAGATAGTCTTTAGTTCTTTGATTACTATTTTTATATCTCATACAATTACAGACCTATCTCTCCATGATTCATCACAGTAGTTAACAATGATGCTTATTCTATTTTGTGTCAAAGCACTTAGTCCATGAAGTTCAGTTCCTGTATTTGCAAAGAACCAACCTGTATTTTTTCTTGCAGGTGTATCTTTTTTCATAAAACTTGTACTTGTATCTGTGTCTGTTAAATAAATTTGTAAAGTAAATAGTTTTGCTTTATCGTCAAAGTGATTATGTAACCAACTTCCTTTTGCGTCTTTACATAATTCTATTCTTGTACCTAAATTAGTAAAGTCTTTTTCGCACACTTCACTAAATTTTTCTTTCATATGTTTACTATCAAAGTATGTACATACTTCACTAAAAGACGACCACTCATTTCCGATATACTGGTTCATCCAATTTCTTTTGCCTGTCTTATCTGTTCTCTTGCCTTCCATTGGTACAAATGGTAAATCTTTAGACTGTTCTAAAATTACATCTTCAAGACCAGACTCGAATACATTCTCTACTACCCAAACAGGATAACCATAATCTTTTTTAGTCATTATCATAATACTAACTCCCAAAGTCCATTATTATTTCTGAGTACTGTGCTACCGTTTACTTTTACATCATTGCCTACCTTTTCATAACAACGAGGAGGCATGTAAGTAGTAGGTTTCGCTAAGTTTACTGTTATAGCGGCTCCTTGTACTTCTCTATATTTAGCTATTGTATTTTTGGGAGATATTGTTTTAGTGACTGACCTTGGGCCGTCTCCGCCCTGTCCTGTCCAACCTAATGATAATCTTCTACCTGTTACATCAAAATCATGTAAGTGTAGTTCTTCAATCATTGGATAAAATTGTTTTATATAACCATTTGAATAATCTGTTATAAGTGCATTAACCTTGCCTTCATAAACATTTGCTAATTGCATTCTTGTATTGCCAGGATGTAATTGCCACCTGCCAGGAACTGTATTATGATTAAAACATTCTTGTTGCATTTGTTCTATATGGGCTTTCCATCTTGTTTCTGCAATTCCTGTATCAAATCTAGGTTTCCATTTATTTACAGGTCTTATAGGCTGTTGTGTTTTTACTATACCAGGCATAAACCAATCAGGAAACCATACTAAGTTTAGAGGGTCATATAACTTTTGTCCACTTCTTAATTCTTCTAAAATATAATAAAAAGCATTTGGCTTTGTTAATAAATCATCACGTGAATGATTATTAGTAAGCCAATCTTCATTACTCCAGACTTTATTACTTTTTGAAAATAATTCATTTATAATTCCTACAATACTACCATGTATAGTATGGTGAACGCTATCTTCATCAAGTCCAAAAAGATTTTTCCATATATCTTTTATTGTACCTCTATATACCCAAGTTTTTTGATTTGCGTCTGCATCAGCAAGTTTTGTTATCTTAAGATAGTGTTCAAAAGATTTTAAATGATAGTGATGCCAGTGTGGTGCTTCACGCCATAGATGGTCAATCTCATCAGTCATATTCGTCTAGCAACTTTGTTTTGTCTTCTGTATAACCCATTGCTGGATTTACTGAATCTGCATTAGGTAATGCATCTTGCTTTTCTGTAATTACTGGCCATTCTCTTGACCATTTATCATTGATATCGTATAATCGTTGTGTGAATTTTTCATGCGTGTCTGGAATAATTGCGTCTGCTGGACACTCTGGTTCGCATACTCCACAATCAATACACTCATCTGGATTAATAACAAGCATATTTTCACCTTCATAAAAACAATCAACTGGACAAACTTCTACACAATCTGTGTATTTACATTTGATACAATCCTCTGTAACTACATATGCCATATAATATTAATACCCGCTCCCAAATAAAAATGTAACTTTTCTGTTGCCAGGTAAGTTACCAACCCCTACGTGCCTAAACTAGGCCGCCATTGCCATTTCTGGCTGATAATTGTCGTTTGCAATTATAGTTTTTGACCAATAACGAAGTCACTCGGTTAACTCCACTTGCCTATTAACCACCAGTCGATCCTAGTTCAGGCCCATCATAAACACACTAATGCAAACTGATAATGTGTTTATGGTGGACCTGCTCGGTACTGCCCCGAGGTCCTGAATAGTGTTGAACTTGCTTCAACGTTAACATCTATATTTATACACTATAGAGGTGTTTTTGTCAACAAATTAAAACTTAAGTTGTAGACCAATAGTTGACTCAGTTCTATCCCAATCAGTGTCAAAATCATTCTTGATATAGACACTTGCATTGTCAGACAATGAACGACTTGCATTCAACATAATTTTGCTCATGTCAATAAAGTCTTCGCCTGCTTTGTCAATATTCCATAGACCGCCTGCTGATACATCTAGTCCGAAAACAGCCATAGTACCCATTAGTTCGCCTGTGTTTGCTTGTGCTTCTACTTGTCTTTCAAGTTTTAAAGACCAATCGATATTTGGCATTGTTGTTACATTTGATTCTTCTGCCATTGCGTTTGCAGAAAAAAAGACCGCGACTAGCAGTCCAATAATTGATGTTTTCATTACATCCTCCTTAAGTTTATTAAACAATAAAACACACAAATTGTGCATAATATTCCGTATTATAGCATAGGTTGTGTTGATAGTCAATAGCTATCTGCTATCCTATTAAAATGAAATGGATATTTCCATCTCCTGTAATCCAGGTAACGAATGTACTCATTAGTATCATACATAAAGCATATACTAAAAATTGTACAAACCAACCTTTCTTACGTTGCCACCTCTTGAACCGATTGTCCGAATTAGCGGCCTTTGTAAGTAGTTTTTCTTCAACACTAAATGGTGGGGTTTGAAGAAACACTACTATACTAAAGAACATCATCCACCAATACTCGCTCCAGTTTGTAACGACCATAAAGGTCAACATACCTAGTAAGTACCAGCCAATTTGTTTTCTTAAATGTTCTCTGAAATATATGATGAGACCTGAAGTAACGACTACGCTTACTGCAAGGTAGAATAAAAATAAATCCATTACTTCGCCTTTTTCTTTCTTTTTTATTTATCTATGTTTCTTCTTTTTGTTGTTCTCTTTCTGATAGATATCTTTTTTCCATTTCTTCTTTAATATCGACAACTTTTTCCTGAGTGATTATATTGATAATCGTTTCTGTTAGATTTTTTTCTCTACGTAGCCAATATAGTTTTTCTTCAATCTTTTTGAGTTCCTTTTCATAAAAGTGAATTTCATCTTCTTTTCTTTTGCTCTGGTCTAAAAACTCAGACAAAAGTATTAATCTAGGGGGTATGTTCTGTTCCAATTATTTCCTCGTATGCTTCTTCAAATCCTTCTTCGTACTCATAAAGTGGAGCACCGTTACATCCATCTTTCCATAGCCTCGTAAAATAACTATCGTGCATTTTGATAATTTCTACGTCTGACCAAGTATGACACCCAAGATGACCCTTTACAAGCCAAAACATTCGATATGCTTCTTTTCGAAATTCAGGTGTCATACAGAAAATTCACAATCTTACTCTGATTTCCAGATTGTCCAAACGCCCCAAGCAATAGCAAGGCCTGCCGCTATTTTTGCCAGAGGTGCCATGAATAAAATCATAAGACCTAGTGCTATACAAACTGCACCATCCCATGATGTTCTTTCTTTGGTTCTATCTTTTATCCATTTCATCATATTAATCTCCTTTATTTTGCGGGTATATCATAATACCCTATTGTATTTAGTTGATTTTTAGTTAGTTTTGTGCATTTTTGAGACTAATAACTGTCCCAATATTCTCTGAGCGGTAGCATTATAATGTGTACCGTCATGCCATGACATATGTTCTTTTACTGCATACTTATCTTCATTATCACCTGTGCCTGTAAAAAATGCATCTTTGTGTGTCTTACATACATTATGTAAGTAATCTTCTATTGAGTATATGGACCTGTTATGTATTGCTTTTCCAAATACATCTTTACTAAGAGCATTAATGCGATTAATACTTAGGTAGTTATCAAATGTAGGTTCGTCTTCTATTCTTTTCATCCACTCTATAAAGTCTGGTATAATGTCCAAATTATGCCAATGTGTTGATCCTTGGGCTATTCTAAATTTGTTTCTTAATTTATTAACTCTAATATCCATAGGATCAAATGAATGAAATACTAAGTGTTGTAAGTTTCTATACTTCAATACTGAACTTAAATGCTTTCTAAATAACCAGTTGTTGAATGTCATAGTAATCTCAGTATTAATTTCTGTGTAAAAACTCTCTATTGCTTTTTGTGAAAGTCCTAGTGTATGTGTTGAATTAAATACTTCTAACCCATTACTATTGGGAGTAGTATCACCGAAACCTTTTACTTTTGGAAAGAATATTTCTCTTTGTGGATCGGCTAAACTGAATAATACAAAAACATTTTCACCTTTATTTTTGTCTAACCAAGTATTCATATTAAGTAATGCAAGTTCATTACTGCCTGCAGGTGTACCTAAGTTAACAACTTTTCTAAACTTTAAACGTTTACCTACATGTGAAGTATAAGAAAGTTCATTACATGCTTTGCGCCAAACTTCTCTTTCTTCTGGCCCGCCTTTATAATCAGCGACAGTACCCTGACCAAATGTAAAACTACATCCTAAACTTAGTAATGTATAGTTAGAATAATCCATTAATCATTGCTTCTCTTTTTAATTCTCTTTAATTTCTCTCTACGTTTTGCTAATGCTCTACTTAACTGACTTGTCTTTGCTCTCTTATCAAAGGTTATACCCATTAAATGGTCATGCTCATGTTGTACTGCTTGTGCCCATACACCATTAAATAAACGAGTTTGTGTTTCACCTTGTAGATTAGTAAACGTACAATGTACTTGATTATATCTTTCTATGTGTAATGCTAGATGAGGGAAACTTAAACAACCTTCTTGAAATTTTTCTAACTTAGCTTCTGTAGTCGGAACCCAACTTGGATTTATACAAACAACAAATCCTGCGTCTTTGTGTCCTATTACGAATATCTGTTCCATCACACCTAACTGCGGTGCCGCAAGACCTATACCATCATTGTCTTGCATTGTTACAATCATATCATATACTAGTTTTTCTGTAGCATCATCTATTTCATGCTTTGCACATACTTGTTTTAGTCTTTCATCATGTTCATCAATTAGTTTTAATACTGTCATGTATTCTCCTCAGTTAATTCTTTCCAGTTATCAGTAAAATATTTTACATTAGCCATATGATAATCATGAAATGCTTTTATTTCTATTTCTTCATTGTCTTTAAAATATTCACCTTTATCAAAAAAGTCAAATAGCTTATATAATTCTTTAGGATCATTATAAAAGAATAACTTTCTATAATCAAGTACTAAATCAGCCCAACGCATTTCATATGTATTTGGAGCCAATGGCCAGGGTACGGGTGATACATTGTTATCAATATTTGACGCCATATGTTTCATATTTAGTATATCCGTGACAAAGGATGTAGTATTTGCATCTACATGTAATACTCCTATATTGGCCATTTCTGCTATCTTATCGACATCTGATTCATTTACACTTAAGGAATGCTCAATAGAGTGTAGCTGACAATCTTTTTTATAATGCATTAACCATCCTAGAACATGCCAATCTGATATAAATTTCTCTGATTGTATCCACCAATCACTTTCTATTATCTTTAAATTTCCATGAAAATTATTGTTAGTAGTATTATTTCTGAAATAATTCATACCCATTTCCATTACTTCGATCCAGTATACTGGCTGTCTATTATGTTCAATCTTTTCCCAGTCTTGTTCAAGTTTCTCCATTGCCATAGTGTAGTTGGGAGTTATCGGATTTGCGTGATGAGTTCCTGAGACACCATCATATGAATCTAATAATTTAGCAATACGTTTTAGGTTATAAAGAGTGTCTTTTTTCTTAATTGTATTTTCCTTAATATAATCTAATATTACTGTTTTAGACATATCACTATAATCTCTTATAGTGCGATATTCATTAGTACCTGAATCAAGGTCTGTAGGGTTCGTATTCCATATTCTGGAACCAATAAAGTTACTAGCCGCGCCTGGTCCTATTACAAGTAATTTTAGTTTATCACTTTTTGACATCTTCTAACATTCCCAAATTTATAAGATGATAAGTTTTAAACTTACTAACTATATAGTTAGGTCTAGCATCAAATATTTCTTCATTTCTTAAGTGTTTGTATACTTCTCTGATAGCTTCTGCTTTTGGTTCAATAAACAAATCTCTATAATCTATAGATGTGTCAGAATGCTTAATATTCTCTATATCCATTGCCATCATATTAGGAACATTATTAGTTGATATGTGCGGCCGTTTAATACTATGTATGTCATCTACTAATTGTGCGTCTTCTTTTTTATTAATACTAATTGCCATTGTTTTAAAATCTATTCCAGATGGTACTTCAAAATTAAAATGAACAAAAGGATGATAATGTGTTATACTAATTGGGTCTATGCCTGCTTTCATAATAATCATATATCGTAGTTTTATACAATTAGTAATCCACTTATCCATATCTGTCTCTAAGCCCATTAATGAATGCAAGTACATTGATATATCATATAAACCTATTTCATCCCAAACTTGAAGTACTGACTGTCTAGCCTCGTGTCCGGGTTTATGCTTATATTTTTCTATAAATTCCTCAACCCATGCATATTTTCCTGCAAGAAAGGCCTGAGGCATCCCCCATGCTTCTGGATAATCATGTCTTAGTTTATCCAAAAACCATTTACGCCTTGAAATCTTTGAAGTGCTATTATCGTAATGCCCAAAATGTCTATAAGAGTTAGTTAATTCAACTTGACAATTCCAACAACTTAGACCTTGATATTCTTGACTTCCTCTTATTCTTCTTTGTTGCTTATCACCAATAAAAACAAATGGAGACTTTTCTCTCCAAATATCATATTCATTATTTGTACCATGTTTTGGTCCAGTAACAAATTTATCTGGCTCATTGTATAAAGCCATATATGAAATAAAGTTACTCGCCGCACCGGGCAAACAATATAGTTCGGTTACGGTTCTCATTCAAATTTCTCCCTCAATGCCACGTGAAATTCTTTATCATAACCAGGAACGTTTGAAAAATCAAAAGCCTTGATTAAGTTTTCATTAAAATCATTATATGCTTTGAAAGTATCTACAATATCACGTGCATTTGCATTGAAGTAATCTTCATGTCCGAAAAATCTATATAATCTTCTTAACTCATTTATATTATTATGTTTGAATATCTTTGAATAGCTTATATCTACATCTGCTTTAGTATTTGGATCAGTTATAAACATACGTTCTTCTGCTAAATGATCCTGCATAACAGTTTCCCAAGGTGCTGGTGTAGAGTGTTTTACATAAAGTAAATCAGATATATATTCTTCACAATCCTTAAAAGATATACACATTGTATGTATTTCCTTCTTAGTGGTATAATTATCTAGTTTACTATCAGGTCTATAATGAATTAATGATGTTAAATCTTTTCCAGCTATATTATGTACTTCCCAACATTTACTCATAAGTCTTATCAAATAATCATTAATCTTTTCATTTTTCCCAAACATTACTTCAAAGTAAATAGAAAAGTCAAATATAGGTAACCAATACCAATCACGATTAAAAACTTCTAATGCTTGACTGGTTGCTCCTGACTTTTCAGCAAGTATAAGAAATTCATTTTTAGATAATTCGTTTCTAAAATCTTTTAGCCATTCTACGATACCAGGATTATGTGCTTCAAATTCTTCTATATGTTTTGGCATTTGTATTCCATGAAACGGATACAAGGTAGAACGTTGCCCATGTACTGCATATTCATTTACATGTTCTTTATAATGTACAGTCATACTTTTATTACCTTGCCATAGGCAATGTAAAGATAAGAAATTTTTACCTGCTCCGGGAGGTATGTAAGCCTGCTTATGCATATTTACGATCCAAAGTAAAAATTTAAAAGCCCTGAAAAAATTAAAGTTACAAGTACGCCATTAAGCATTATTAATGCCCTATCGTGCCATAACATTCCTACCCAGAACCAGCCCAATGTCCCAAATAAACCAAACCATAAATCAACTTGTGGTATAGTTCCAGTTGCTCTGGCACAAGTTGCAATTAATATCAATACAGAAGCAACCCATTTTACATACCAAGATAAATCATACTTAGGTGTAACTTTTTTAAATACTCTACTAGAGTTAAGTTGTTTAATCTTCTCATCTAATTTTTCTCTAATAGGCTCAATAAGTAATTCTACATCATCACGTTTTTTGTTCATTAAATATCTCCTTGTATGTTTGTCTTATTCCTTCTACTTGATTGATTTTGGGCTCCCATCCTAATAGTTTCTTTGCTTTGCTTATGTCTGCTAATGTGTCTTTAGCATAACCTCTTGGATTTTCTTCATGTGTTACAGTAACATCTTTAAACTCTCTTATAATGTTTACTACATCATTAACTGAAATATTAGTTCCTGTTCCTACATTAAATATCTCGTTTCTTACTTTTGACTCAATACTTGAAATACATGCGTTTACTACATCAGAAACATGAACATAATCACGTTTATACTCTCCGTCTCCGTGTACTGTTAATGGACTATTTTCTTTTGCAAGTCTTCCAAACTTTCCTATCATCAATCCACCAGTATTAGAATTTGGTTGATTTTCTGAATACACTGTAAAGAAACGTAATATGTTATATGTCAATCCAAACATATTCTTATATTGTTTACATAAATGTTCACCAAATATTTTTGTCATTGCATAATAATTTAATGGATCAGGCTTATGATAAGGTTTATGTGGAGTCTGATTGTTGCCGTAGATAGAACTACTACTAGCAAATACAAACTTTCTTACACCAACTGCACTTGCGGCTGTTAGTATATTTTTAGTACCAGTGACATTATTATCAAAGTAATCATCTGGATTAATAAAACTTTCTGGTATGCGAGGCTTTGCCCCTAAATGAATAACAAATTCTTGACCAGCACATGCCATTACGCAACGTGCGGCACTCTGTAAATCTCCTTGAATATATTTTACTCTACTATCTAATTCAGGCTTTTCTTTTTTATCTAATATTGTTACATCGTATCCATTATCCAGTAATTGTTTAACTAATTCTGTGCCTATAAAACCTGCACCACCTGTTACTAATACTTTAGCTTTGAATTTCATTCATATCCTCTTTCGTCATTTTATAAACTTTACGAGTATCAGCATTTAAACAAGTAAAACTGAATATACCCTCAAAACATTTATACCAATCTAAGCCTTTATTTTGTCTATAATTCATAGTGATAAGTACATTTATCTTTGCAGGAGTAACTTCAACTATCTCTGCAAATGATTCTATAAAACCATACGCAAATGCAGGTGCAATAAATTTTACATTTGCACCATTTGTCACAACTGATAAGTCTGGTTTAATGCTAGTAAATGTTTCATTAATCATTGTATAAGCAGAAACATCTGCCATATCAAATAATCTACCACCACTAACTGTCCCGCCAGCATTGACATCAGATGCAGTTATATGTACTTTCCAAACTAATTTTTTCATTGCTGAAATGGCCTACTAAACATATTTTGTAATGGCATAATGTCATATGCGATAAGTCTATCTTCTCCATTATTTTCAATACTGTGCCACGTATTCCAATTATTTAAAAAGAAAACTCCTGTACCCTTACTAGTAGGGCCTTGATACCATGGGCTTATTGAACCTGAATCTTTATGAAATGTAGTACCTGAACCTTCTGGATTGTCTTGTAAGTTGATAAGAAGAACTCCTATGA
>Ga0181377_1000808_pt1 | contig 10979 bp, 14 predicted proteins | sample LowvirmetaG_9_FD_130160 | JGI IMG/M metagenome (GOLD analysis project Ga0181377, IMG submission 130160) | Marine viral communities from the Subarctic Pacific Ocean - Lowphox_13 viral metaG | ecosystem: Environmental > Aquatic > Marine > Oceanic | place: Subarctic Pacific Ocean | collected...
ACTTTGCGTCAATATTATCCAGATGCTATGCGTATTGAAGACTTTGATCCACAAAATGGTGCTATGCAAATGGGACATGGTAATTTTGTATTTACAGATCCACAAACCAATATATTAACTTTGTATGATGAATTTAATCCTAAGTTTTTAGGCGTGCCAGTTCCTACTGGCAGAGACTTTTTAGATGCTGGCCCAGAGGTAGCAGAAACAGTCGGTGCTATTGGTGGAGGTATTGCAGGCGGTGTTGCTGGCGCAGGTGCTGGTTCTCTTGCTATGCCTGGCGGTGGTACTATTGCTGGTGGTACTGCTGGATTTATTGCTGGTGAAGGACTTGGCAGCGCAACAATGAGAGAGCTGTACATAGGTATTGCAGATGTATTTGGTGAAACGGTTGATACCAGAAATCTTGGTGATCGCTCTCTGGACTTTACACAAACAGCTACTTTTAATGCTGCGGGTGGACCAATATTAAGTAAGACCTGGCAAGGTATTAAATATGTAGGTGGCCAACCAATAAGATATATGACAGGGGGTGCTTCGCCTGCTGCTCAACAAACAAAAGAGGCCTTTGATTCGGTTGGTATTACAAATCCAACAGCAGGACAAATTACAAGTAATCCGACACTAAATTTAATTGAGTCAAGTTTGTCTGCAATGCCGACATCAACAAAAATTATGCACCAAAATGCAGCTCAAACTATTTTTGAAATAGATACTTTTGCAAAAGAATTAGCAAAAAAATATGGTGGTGTAAGAACTACAGACGAAGCTGGCCTATCGCTTATGAACTCTGCAAGAGCTGCTAGAACAAGATATACCAATGATGTTTCTGCAATGTATAACAAGGTTAATCAGTACATATCACCAGATGTATCTTCACAAGGCAAACACACACAAGAATTTATAAAAAAATATTTAGTAGACTCAAAAACTGCTACTGGTGAAGAAACACTAAAACCTGTTATGGAAATGGCAGCCAAGTTGATGTCCGACGCAGACGCTGGAGTTTTAAACTACAACACGTTAAAAAACTTTAGATCCTACCTTAGAGAAAATTTGTCCTCGGCTACAGCAGCTGGCGGTAAACTTGATGCTACTGGAACAAAAATGAAAGAGCTTTATGGTTATATAACTAAAGACTTACATGATCTTGTTGAAACCGCAGGCGACGAAAACGCTAAAAAATTATTTGAAGATGCCAATAAATTTGTATATAAAAATACAAACAAACAAGGCGGTATAACATTTATTGATAATGTTCTTGCTAAGGGTGATGTGACAGCAAACAAGGCCCTTAAATATGTTTTAACTGGAGCTAAAGATGGTGGTGAAGATCTTATAAAACTTAAGTCTATGTTAAAACCAGAAGAATTTGATGCTATTTCTGGTTACATGCTAGGCAGAATGGGTATGCCGACTCCAGGTTTAGGCCAGGGTGTAGAGCTAGGAGCAGAAGGTGTAGCTAAAGAGGGCGCAGAATATATAGCAGAGCAAGGCTTTTCTCCAAAAAGGTTTATGACCAATTGGAACTCTTTAAGTAAAGAGGCCAAGGAAGCATTATTTAAAGGTACAGAATACGAAGAGTTAATACCAGAACTAGATAACCTGGTGTTTACTATTGATAAGATTGGTGTAGCAGCACAGCAAATGGCAAATCCAAGTGGTACAGCAAGAGTGTTAAATACTTCTGCTTTATTTTTAGGAGGCTTGGGTGGTGCCGCTACAAGTTTTGATTTTGGGTTGGGTGCTTTAGTTGCGCCTTTTGCAAGTGCAAAATTAATGACTAACAAAAACTTTGTTGGTTGGCTATCCGAAGGATTAGAAAAAGCAGCCTATGATCCGAGTAGTTTTGGACAACATGTAAGAAGGCTATATCAAATTTACGAGCTGAATCCAGAGATTAGAGATGAGGTCAGAGCTGTTATTGATGGCATGCAATTTGAAACCATTGAGCCAATTGAAGACAGAAATGCGGCCAACGTGCCTCCAGTAACTACGCCAGCTCCAAATGAACAAGCATTTAGAGAGGTTTCAAATGCAGAGATTTCTGGCAAACTTTTACCAGACGTTCAATTAGCAGATCAAATAGTTTCTTTTGAGTCACCACGGGTAAGTGATCCAGAAATTGTAATGTCACCATCTATTTTGCCCAATGAAAAAGACAGAGAAATAGCTATGCGCGACATGGGCGGTATTGGCAGCTTAGGTTAATGGCCAGGGACTACGCAAAAGAGTATGCTAACTATCATTCTCGACCAGAACAAATAAAAAAAAGATCTTCAAGAAATAAAGCCAGGCGACTTGCTGTTGCTAATGGCAAAGCAAAAAAGGGTGATGGCAAAGATATACACCACCGAGACGGCAATCCGTTAAATAATAAAAATGGTAATTTAAGATCTATGTCAAAAAGTGCAAACAGATCTTTTGCTAGGACTAAGACTGCTAGGAAAAAAAGAGTTTAAGACTCTGAGGCTAGGATTACAGCTCCGACTACTTCGTAATCAAGATCATATCCCATTACTTTTTCATCACCTACTTCTACTTCCAGGTTCCTGGAGATAAGTCTCATAAGAGCAGCTTGTTGATGCAGTGTTAATCTACTGAATAGATCTATAACTTCTTGAGCTTCCAGGACTGGCCTGTAAGATTGTGGTACTTGTTTTTGTTTCTTAGCCATGGTTTTAAATATCTTCATGTTCACTTATTGCAGCTAATCTTTTGTGTTCTTTTTGTATTAATACTTTAAGCTGATCTATTTTAGATCTGTGCTCGGTCTGGCAGATCTCATTTAATAGATCATAAGTAGCTGGATCCACCGCTAAACTTTTTCTAATTTCTTTGCCTTCGTTGTTCATTTTATATTTCCGTTTAATACATAGTGTATGTTTCGTTTGGTATATTCTATAAAAATTTACACAAATATACAAGAAATTATTAGTTTTTATCTGATATACTAAAAACCATGTACAAACTTAGAGATTACCTCTTAAGCATGCAGTCCAACTGGATGATTAATCACAAGACTCAACAAGCGGTTGAGGAAAGCATGCCGCAGATTATTAAGTATCGTTCCGCAAATGGCCTAGAAGATATGGGCAAAACACCTATACATGATGTTGTAAAGAAGATCTATCCAGAAATCTACAGGTTTCCATTATTTCGCCGACACTTCTGCACGCTCTTGATCAGAGAGATCGAACACATGAAAAAAGAAATAGGGTTCCAGGGCAATGAGGATGAAGATGTTTACCGTCAGATCCCAGAGATTGTTTTAAAAGAACAAGTGCCAGAGCTGTATCGAACTATGTGGTTTGTGGTTCAAACAGTTCTGAATCCTATCTTCAATGCAGTATGGCAAAGAGACTGCCATGATCCTGCAAGCATACAGATTGCAAACTATAATTTAAAAGACAAAAAACAAGGTGCCTGGCATCACGATGAATCAGCAGATATATCAGTCGTGGTCCCACTAAATACTGGCAAGTATAAAGGCGGCGGCACTGAGTTTCATAATTACGGTGAGGTCCCACCCTTACCTACTGGCCATGCACTTATGTTCCCAAGTTTTAATAACTTGCATAAAGGTCTACCTGTTGAAAGCGGTGATAGATATCTCTTGGTTTTCTGGCTTTGCGACAAGCAAAGAACTGTCGATTTATTCCATTATTTAGACTAAAAAATAACTGTTATTATTGTGTGTAAACAGTTGCAAATAGTTGCAACTTGTGGCATTATATCTATGTGGGAATTTTAATTAATAACAAAGAAAAGGAGGTGGCGTAATGTTGAAATGGGGTGACGAAAAAATAACTCCAAACAAGTATGCCAAGACATTGATACTGAACCAAATGGATCAATTGCTTGAGGGATACTGGGAGGAAGGTCTTGAAAACTATGACGGCACATTAGATTGTACTGAAAAAGAGTTGGAAGAGGTGAGAAGATTATTAAGAAAAAGAATCAAGGGTGTTTACAACTACCTTGGTTATACAAGGGAGGGATTATGATTATTAAAGATACTAAACCTGTTATAGATCAACTAACCAAAGATGCAGAGATTACTTTAAATCTTTGGCTTGGTTGTGGTAACGAGAAGGGCCAAGAGATCTACAGAAAAAGATATGCGGATATCGCAGCTGAGATCTTGGAGCTTTTACAACTAGATTATGAAATAGCAAACGGAGGTGCATAGTGAGAGATTTTGAAACATTCATTAATTTTTTAATGGAATGGTATGGCAAGGGCGGTTTTGAAGGACATTATAAAATGACCAAAAGGGAGGCGACTAAATACACAAAAATGTATATAGATTTGTTTCCAAATCTTTGGAGTGGTGGTGACAGCCTGGACAGAGAAAAGGTACTGCAACTAATAGATATGGCTAGGGGTGATACCTTGGCTAAAAAACACAAAATAGAGGAGGTGGCGTAATGGATTATGTAATTAGAACACATGGTAACGGCTGGTTTAACTTTGAGGACTTGCCTCAGCATGGCAACTATATTCAAATTCACAACATGAATTGTGGAACTGACAGAAAAGCTATTAACAGAGCTAGAAAAATAATTGGTGACAAAAAAGCCAAAATTATAATAAAGGAGGTGGCGTAAAATGATTGACGCAAAAGTAACGGGATACTGGGGAGCTGGTATTCCAATCGACAAAGGCAGAGTGATTGCCAACCACAAAGATGGTTATGTAACGATCAAGTGGGGAGACGGCAGAGAGGTTATGCACTTAGAGCACAATATCAGAGACGGTGCTTGGCATAACCATGATGCTAAAAAGTACGGTTTAAGTCCTATCGGTATTTACTGGGGAGCTCACTTAAACTAATAAAGATCCGATAACTCTACAGTCTGGATCCCTTCCAGGTTGTAGGGTTTGAAATCATCCTGCTCTTTACATCTGAGCAATAGATCCAAGGCCTGTTCATTCTTAGCTTGTGCATAAACAAGCGCTTCATCTGATAAACGATAGACTCCATAAGGATAAGGAAATTGTTTTTCCTGGGCCAAGAAGTTAAATCCGTCAGCTCGCAAGCCAGAGGCTCTACAACCGTCGACATATAGTGCTGCTTGCATGTGATAGTTGAACCCATTAATCGCTTGTCTAAAGCCACGAGGTGAAGCATCACGACATGTTTTAAGATCCCAAACATCCTGGTTATCATACCAATCCAATCTGCATTTAAAGGGATGGCCGTGTAATTCAAAAACTAAAGTTAGCTCGGCTCTGTGATCTTCTTTAGGAATATAGTCGGCAACGACTTCTCGACGTTCCATACAAACGTCGTACATGTCCTGGGTGATCGCAGTCTTATCTCCAGCAGTGGCCATAAAGTCTTCATACTCTTCTTTGCCAGCTTTGGTTCTGCGATCAAACTTTGGCATGATCACAAACTCTTCATCAAACTTATGATGTTCCAGGAACACCGTGTGTTGTACTCGGCCTTCCAGGAGCGCTGGAGTCTGGACCATTTCTTTTCTATTCTTCCAGCTGTACGGGCATTTTATGACCGAGGTAAGATCGTGAGATCTAAAGGCTGGGATTGCTGCATACTCTTCATAAGGTATGTCCTCATATATTCCTGGTTTCATTGTCGCTCCTTAAAATAAATGTTCGTCTTTGGTTAGCTCAGTCATTATCAAACTGTAGCCGACCAGATCGTCAGCTGAATCTTCATGCCCTGGATTGTTGACGATACGGCATGATTTAAACGCGATCATCATAGCGCAGCATTGCGATGGCGTTAGTTCCATGCCAAGCAGTGCGCTCCAGGTTTTGGACAGCTGATTAAAGAAGGCCTCTGGACTATTGTAGGCGTTGCCTTTGATGTCCAGGAGGTCTGCTATTTGGTTTGCTTTGTCTTTATACATAATCAGAGTTGATGGGTAGCTATCTCAACTTTTTAGGGGGTTGAGATCGTGAGAAGTACGGAGGTGCTACCCATCAAAAATTGTTAAAACGGTATGTCGTCTTCTGTGATTGTTTTCTTCTCATCGTCGTCCCAATCGGCGCTGTTTGTTTCAGCTGCTGCTTGGTCATTCAACCTTCCTAGCTCCTCATTCATTGAGGGTTCGTCAGAATCGCCAGCTGCTGCTTTGTATTCATAGCTGGATTCAATATCCGTTTGTTGCCAAGGCGGTAGTGAATCAAAGATATCACACATAGCTTTGGTTTCTGGTGAGGATTTACCTTTAAACTCATTACAATATAGATCCATGTCAAACGATTGTTTGTCATTGAATGTTTCTACAACCTGGATCCCACCGTCTGGTCTTTGCAGGTTCATAATCTTTGGATTGCCACCTTCTGAAAATTCAGTCGGAGCTGTATGGCCAACTTCTATTCTTGCAGTACAACCAAGGAGTTTACTTATGTCAAAACCTCCCAGTTCTTCTTCGGTAAAACTTTTACCTCTCCAGCTCTCCAGGTCCTTTCTAAGAGCAGCTGCTTCGAATAAGGATGCAGTGTAAGTCCTAGACACAGCAAAGGGCCTGTCGTCTTGCATCTTACATTCATTGGTTTCTGGATCCAGGGCCTTGGTGATTTCAAAAGTAATGTGTACTCTGGTCTTTTTACTTTTGACACCTTTGTATTCTTGATCAGTCGTTCCCAGATCAATGATACGAAAACAGGTACCTGTGTAGATACCCTTTTGTAATTTTGGTAAGCTATCGCCGCTACCGTCGCTACTAATTGTTAAACTCATAATTAATTTTCCTCCGAGTGTTTGCAAATTATCATAAACTTGGGTAATATTCTATACACTTTTATAAAAGAAGTAAACAACAAAAAACAAGGATGATTGATGTCATTAAAAATAAAGCGACCAAACAATAAGAATTTTGAAACCCCATTTACCAAAGATTACACATCACAGTTTAGAGATTTCCTAGCCACAAATGGCTATGAACCAGATCCCAATAAGGGATTGGTTACCGATGGCTCAATTGGTCGAGCTTACATCAACATTGGTAACCAAAGGAAGCTGGTGGGTTGGTATCAAGCCTGGTTAGATCAGAGTCTACCTTATGGCAGAATTGGCGACTACCGTGTCAGCACGGATCAACCCACAGCAACTTGGAAGCCAGAGAATAGTAAGAAGTATCGTATGACCAAAGAGCAGAAGGCGGAGATCGAGGAATTACGCCGTGCCGCTGAGGTCAAGACAGCTGAAAAATATACGCAGGCCGCAGAGCGTTCGCAGTCTATTTGGGCGGGTTGTGATGATGTGGTGAAGCATGAATACCTGGAAAATAAACAGGTCCTTAGTTATGGCCTTAAAAAAGATAAACATGACAACTTGGTTATTCCTTTAAAAGACAAGCAGGGCACTATCGTTGGTCTACAGTTTATTGCGGGCGATGGATCTAAGCGTTTTCTTACTGGTTCTAAAAAAAGCGGTAGCTTTTTTCTTCTCGGCAGAGAGATCTTCAATAGTACAGATACACTCAATTATGCAGAAGGCTATGCCACTGCTGCATCTATATACGCTGATCGCTCACAGCCAGTGGTCGTGGCGTTTGATGCTTATAACTTATCGCCTGTCGCAGAGGTGATGTACGAGTATTTTCCCAATCACAAACACGTCTTTGTCGCTGATAACGATGATAGTAAAACAGGTGAGAAGGAAGCAATGAAGGCGGCAGCCTTTATCAATAAGAAGGGCGGATACGCCGAAGTCCAAATGCCAGAAACGAAAGGCGATTACAACGACCATAAAAACGAAGTTGCTGTCGTCGAAGGCGAGGTGGTCCTACAAACATTAGACGTACCGATTGAATTTGACTTTGTGCGATCAGCAAGCGGACGCTTCTTGAACACAAAGGACAATATTGGCGGGGTGTTGAAAACACATAACGTGGATGTTCGCTATAACGTCATTAAGAAAAAGATGGAGATAGATATACCGCAGATGAAATTCATTGCAGATATGCACGAGGAAGCCAGTCTGATTGAGATCGAAGATCGTTGTATTAATATGGGGATCCCACACACTAAGGTGCGCGACTATCTTAAAGTATTAGCCAGAGAATATAATCCCGTCAAAGAATGGATCGACTCGGTCCCCTGGGATGGCCAGGACAGACTCCCAGACTTTTTAAATTCGCTGACTACAGAGGAATCCGCGCAGCTTAGAGATATGTTATTAAAGAAATGGTTAATTAGCTGTGTAGCAGCTGCCTATGAAACAAATGGCGTTGAACTCGAAGGCATCCTCGTTTTGCAGGGAGCACAAGGACTCGGTAAGACCTTATGGTTCAAGCGACTATGTGATTACAATAAAGGCTGGCTCTTAGAGGGTGCAACGCTTAATCCTTCTGACAAGGACTCTGTGAAGAGAGCGGTTAGTCATTGGATTGTAGAGTTAGGCGAGATTGAGTCTACCTTCAAGAAGTCCGACATAGATCAGCTCAAGGCCTTTGTTACATCTAAGTCAGATGAACTAAGGCTACCCTATGATCGGGCGTTTACGACCTATCAGCGAAGGACAGCGTTTTACGCTTCTGTTAATGCACGCGAGTTCTTGACGGATACGTCGGGCAATCGAAGATTCTGGGTACTCGCAGTCAGAGATATTAATGTCAATCACGGTGTCAACATGCAGCAGCTCTGGGCGCAGATAAAAGAGACGATGTATGTGCCAGGACAAAAAAACTGGTTTCTATCACCAGATGAGCGTGAGCTCTTGCAAGATAGCAACGAGCAATATAGAACTCAGTCGAGTGTGGAGGATCTTATCCTGGAGCATGTAGACTTTGGTAGCGAACATGCCAAGCCTGTGCAAATGACAAAGCTCTTGCGCGATCTTGGAATCAAGTCACCTAGGATGCCAGACTTCAAAGAAGCGGCCCGTGTCTTACACGGAAAGGGCATCGAGCCTAGACGATCCAATGGCAAGAAGATCTATGATCTGGATTACAGCGCAGCTGAGGGTGATACTTATACAGATTACGCGAGTAAGTTCAATGATTAAACAAATGAAAAAAATAGGCGATGCCACCTTGTACTGTGCTGATTGTAAAGATGTCTTGCCTTTACTGAAAGATATAGACGCTTGTGTAACAGATCCGCCGTATGGCCTATCGTTCATGGGCAAGCAGTGGGATTATGATGTTCCAGGTGTAGATATTTGGACGCAAATACATGATGTGTTAAAGCCTGGTGCACATCTTTTATCATTCTTTGGCTCACGCACTTATCACCGAGGCGCTATTCCTATAGAGGACGCAGGGTTCGAGATAAGAGATCAGTTGATGTGGCTTTATGGCAGTGGCTTTCCCAAGTCTCATAATATAGGTAAGGCTGTAGATAAGTTGCAAGGAAATGAAAGAGAGGTTGTAGGTAAAAACCCAAATTCAAGATCTGCTGAATCACATAAAAAAACAGTATATGAAAGTGGTTTAAAAGATAATGCTGTGATAACTAAGGGCAACAGCGAGTGGGAAGGCTGGGGAACAGCACTTAAGCCAGCACATGAGCCAATCGTTGTGGCTAGGAAACCATTTAAAGGCAGTGTAGCTGAGAATGTGTTAGCGCATGGTACTGGTGGGATTAACATAGATGGGTGTCGGGTTGGTACAGAAACAACAGCTACTGGAAGATTTCCAGCTAATGTCATGCACGATGGATCTGAGGAAGTGCAAGAGATATTTGAGGACAAAGCTCGTTATTTCTATTGTGCGAAAGCAAGTAAAAAAGATAGAGATGAGGGGTTGGATAAGTTTTCTGTTAAACAAACAACAGGTGGTGGTGGTGGTATTGGAGATTATTTAGAAGATGTAAACTCTACATCTGGAAAGTTTGGAAGTGAAAAAGCTCCAGCAAAAAACAATCACCCAACAGTTAAGCCAACGGAGTTGATGCGTTATTTATGTCGCCTGGTCGCACCGAAAGGTGGGGTGATAGTTGATCCATTTATGGGCAGTGGGAGCACGGGTAAGGCGGCAATCATGTCTGGCTACAAGTTCATAGGTATTGAAATGAGCGAGGAATACTTCGAGATAGCATGTGCCAGAGTAGAAGCAGCACAAAAAGAGCGAGGTTTATTTTAAATGATAAGAATACAAATAGATCTCCAGATGGATCAAGATGATCCGACATATAAAGAAGTCGAACAGCAATTGTATGAAATGCTGCTCAATCGCAAGCTGGTCTACAAATCAATTCGACCAGGTGATCCTGGATATTGGAACAAATATAAGGTAAATGACGATGATATTAGAGACGATTAAGATTATTTTATGCAGTGTAGCTGTGACCTTTTTTTTAGTCCTGGCTTGCTCGATTGTTCTGGTCGGCCTGGCTGTGATTATTGCTGACAAGCACATCAATGGCAAATAAAGGCGAAAAAGGGTATAGCAAAGGGTATAGTAAAATTTACTATGCACTGGCTCAATCCCTTGCTACTACTGTCTTTACTATATATAAGGGTATAGTGTATATATATATATTATTATTAGTATTGGCTATAAGAATGGCCTCTTACGCGTTACATAATAGGTATAATAGAACAGCTATGCACTCTACACTCTACACTGGTTTACAATAGGAGAGATTATGCCCAGAAAGAAAAAGGAAGATCAGAAGATCACGAACGCTCCGACTCAGTTTGAGAAGGATGATGAACACGGGTTGACTGAAATGCAGGCCAGCTTTGTGTGGCATTACACCGAAGGTGCATGTGGTATGACTGAGGCTGCCAGGAAAGCTGGGTATCAGTTTCCAAGTGCAAGCGCAGGCAAGCTGCTCAATGGTAAGAACTTTCCGAACGTGGTTAAGGCCATTCGGATCAAGCAAGATGAATTAGCAGAGAAGTATGCGATCACTCCACAAAAGACTGGCACGATGTTGTGGAAGGTGATGGAGAGCGCTTACGAGAATGGCCAGTTCAATGCAGCTGTGTCAGCGATTAAAGAGCTCAATCAGCTCGCTGGTTTATCGGTCAGCAGATCCCAGAATATAAACATCAA
>Ga0181377_1000810_pt1 | contig 10975 bp, 9 predicted proteins | sample LowvirmetaG_9_FD_130160 | JGI IMG/M metagenome (GOLD analysis project Ga0181377, IMG submission 130160) | Marine viral communities from the Subarctic Pacific Ocean - Lowphox_13 viral metaG | ecosystem: Environmental > Aquatic > Marine > Oceanic | place: Subarctic Pacific Ocean | collected 2015-12-10
GCCATGATCCGGCCTTAGACATAGGTTTGTTTATTCAGATCGAAAACCCGGAGGCGCCCTTTTGATGGCCGATACTGACCAGGTAAGTGATGCAATCATCGCAGAAGCCGAATCCGCCGCCGAGACGCTGGCGCAGGTGAAAGCCGAAATTGCGAAAGCCGTGTTTGGCCAGGACCGGGTGGTCGAGCTGGCTCTGGCCGCCGTACTGGCCGGGGGCCATGCCCTGCTGATCGGCGCGCCTGGCCTTGCCAAGACGCGCCTCGTCGAAGCGATGGGCACCGCGCTCGGCCTCGCCAATCAGCGCATCCAGTTCACCCCGGATCTGATGCCGTCCGACATTATCGGCTCTGAAGTGCTGGACGAGAGCCCGACCGGGCAGCGCACCTTCCGCTTCCTGAAAGGGCCGATCTTCACCCAGCTGCTGATGGCCGATGAGATCAACCGCGCCAGCCCGCGCACCCAGTCCGCCCTGCTCCAGTCGATGCAGGAGCGCCATGTCACCGTGGCGGGTGTGCGCCATGATCTGCCCGCGCCCTTCCATGTGCTGGCGACCCAGAACCCGATCGAGCAGGAAGGCACCTACCCCCTGCCCGAAGCGCAGCTGGATCGGTTCCTGCTGAAGGTCGATGTGAACTATCCCGACCTCGACACCGAGCGCCGCATCCTGATCGAGACAACGACCGGCGATGACAATGTGGTCCGCCCGGCGCTCGACGCAGACCGGCTGATCGCGCTGCAAGGGCTCGTGCGGCGGATGCCGGTGGGCGAGAAGATCGTCTCGGCGATCCTCGGCCTCGTGCGCGATGCCCGGCCGGAACAGACCACCGATGAGCGCGTCAAGCGGCTGGTTGATTGGGGCCCGTCCCCGCGCGCCGGTCAGGCGCTGATGCTGGCCGCGCGGAGCCGTGCGCTGCTGCGCGGGCGTCTTGCGCCAAGCATTGAGGATGTCGAGGCGCTGGCAGAACCCTGTCTCGGCCACCGGATGGCGATGCGCTACGACCCGACCGGCGAGGCGCCGAGCCTGACCGATTTGATCAATGACCTTGCCCGGAAGGTGGCATAGCGACCCCTTATATGACTCCCTCCGCCGATCTACGTGCTGAGGCCGAGAGCCTTGCCCGCCAATTGCCCGGCCTGAACTTCAAGGCCGAAGCGAGCGAAGCCGCGCATATCGGGTCGGCGGGCCGACGCCGCGCCGGCACGGGCGAGCATTTCTGGCAGTATCGCCGCTATGCGCAGGAAGACGCGGCCGACCGGGTCGACTGGCGCCGCTCTGCCAAGGGCACGGAATTGTTCGTACGCGAAACAGAATTGGAGACCGCGCGCACAGTGCTGTTCTGGTGCGATGACGCACCCGGCTTCCGCTGGAAGGGCGACGGCGATTTGCGCACCAAGGCCGAAGAAGCCCAGCTTCTGATGCTTTCCATCGGCATTCTCATGTCGAAGGATGGCGAACGGATCGGCATGCTCGGCGCGGGCCGGACAGCCAGCTTTGGCAAGAAGGCCGTGGCCCGGCTCGCTGAAGACCTTGAGCGCGGCACGCATGGCCAGTTCCCCTCCCCGCCGAAATCGGCGGCAACGATTATTCTGGCGTCTGACTTTTACGCGCCGCTCGCAGACTGGCCACGCAAATGGGCTGGCGGCTGGTGACGCATACGGTCGGCCAGTCGAGCCTTGAAGGCGCCGCCCGACTGAAGGCACAGGTCGAGACGTTCGGGGCCAAGGCATGACCTCTCTCGGCCCATTCCTGCTCGGCGCGCCCTGGGCGCTTGCCGCGCTTGCCGCACTGCCGATCATCTGGTGGATCCTGCGGGCGACGCCCCCTGCCCCCCGACATGCGGAATTGCCGTCCCTGCACTTGCTCGACGGGATCGAGCCGCAGGAAGAGACGCCGGCGCGCACGCCCTGGTGGGTCTGGCTGATCCGCACACTGGCGATTGCGGCCGCGATCCTCGGCCTGTCCCAGCCGGTCTATGCGCCGGGCGCGCAGACCGAGACGGTGGAAGGCACCGGCAGCCTGCTGATCGTGGTCGATAATGGCTGGCCGTCTGCCCCGCGCTGGCCGGACCTCGTCAATGCCGCCACCGCTACGCTGGACACGGGCAATCGCGACGCGCCGGTCCATCTGCTGCTGACCGCACCGCAGCAATTCAATCCCGACCCGGCCGAGCGCATTTCCCGCGCGGACATGACCAAGCGCCTGACCTCGCTGAGGCCGCAGGCCTGGGCCCCGGACCGCGCCGATGCACTGGACCGGCTGGAGGCGTCCGGCTTCAAACCCGACCGCATCTTCTGGGCCAGCGATGGCTTGCAGGGCGAGGACGGACAGGCCTTTGCCCGCGCGCTCTCTGATATCGGGCCGCTGACGGTCTATGCCGCCGCGCCGACTGGCCCGGTGGTGATCTCCGGCATTCGCTCGCAAACCGATTCCGTCACCGTCACCGCCCGCCGCGCGTCCGGCCGGGGCATCGCGACGGGATATGTGTCCGCCATGACGATTGATGGCTCCGCCCTCGCCACGGCACCTCTCGACTTTGCCGATGGGCAGGCCGAAGCGTTGGCCGAGTTCACCATACCCGCCGCCGCTCTGGCGCGGGTGGCCCGGTTCAGCGTCACCGGTCAGCAGGGCGCAGGCACGGTCTGGCTCTGGGATTCCGCAGACCGGTCGCGCCGGGTCGGGCTGGTCGATGCCGGCAGTACGGCCCAGCCGCTGCTGTCGGACATGCACTACATCCGCAAGGCGCTGGAGCCGTTCGCGACGATTTCCGAGGGTAGTATCGAGAACCTTGTTGCCGCGTCCCCCGATGCGATCATCCTGAGCGATGTCGGGCAGATCCTGCCGCAGGACGCCGAATTGTTGCACGCCTGGGTCGAGGAAGGCGGCGCGCTGATCCGGTTCGCCGGTCCGCGCCTTGCCGCGCAGGGAGATGACCTCCTGCCCGTGGCGCTGCGCCGCGCGTCGCGCGCGCTGGGCGGGGCGCTGGCCTGGGATGAGCCTCAAGCGATGGCGGCCTTTCCGGAGACTTCCCCCTTTGCAGGCCTGCCCATTCCTGCCGATGTCCGCATCAAGCAGCAGGTGCTCGCCCGGCCGGGACCGGAGCTAGCCTCCAAGACCTGGGCCCGGCTGGCTGATGGCTCGCCGCTGGTGACCGCCGACATGCGCGGCGATGGCACGCTGGTCCTGTTCCACACGACCGCGGGACCGGACTGGGCCGACCTTGCCTATTCCGGCACCTTCTCCCAGATGCTGCGCCGCTCGATTGCGGCCGGGCGCGGCGAAGCGGTGGGCGATGCCGAGGGCGCCTATACGCCCTTTCTGACGCTGGACGGCTATGGACGCCTGTCGACCGCTGGCGCCAATGCCGCGCCGCTGAAAGCCGGGGAGTTTGCGACGATCGACCCGTCCGAGGCGCACCCGCCGGGCCTCTATCGCGGACCTGCGGGCACGCGCGCGCTGAATGCCGGCGCGGGCAAGCGACCCCAATTGATTGCGAACTGGCCCGTCTCGGCGCGCCTGCTGGGCGATGCGGAGGCGCGGTCGCTGCGTCTTGCGGGGCCGCTGCTGACCCTTGCCGCCGTGCTGCTGGCGCTGGACCTATTCATCGCCCTGTTCGTGGCCGGACGATTGCGCCGTTTTGGCAAGGGCGCGGCGATGGCGTGTCTCGTGGCAGGTGGCGCGCTGGTCGCGATGCCGCCGCCGGAGGCCGCCGCCCAGCCCTTCCAGTATGAGCTGCTGCCGGATGGCACCTATCGCCGGATCGACACCAATCCGAAAACGATCCGCCTGCCCTCGAATGGCAATGCGACGCAGAAGGAAATCGATGCCGCGCTGGAAATGCGCCTGGCCTATGTCGAGACGCCGGATGGCGGCCTGAACGCACGTACGCGCGCTGGCCTGTTCGGCCTCTCCAACATCTTGCGGCTGCGCACGTCGGTCGAGCCGGCCGATCCGCATGGCGTCAATCTGGAAACCGACGCGCTGGAGCTCTACCCGCTGATCTATTTCAATGTGCCGGACTCCATGCCGCCCCTGTCAGAGACAGCGATTGCACATCTGAACACCTATCTCCGCTCCGGCGGCGCGCTCGTGATCGATACGCGCGCCGGGGGCACGATTGGCACACAGACGGATGTGACAAAACTGGAAACCCTGCTCGAGGGCCTCGACGCCCCGCCTCTGCAGACCGTCGGCGAGAACCATGTCCTGACGCGCAGCTTCTATCTGCTGGACGATTTTCCGGGCCGCTATGCGCAGCGCAATCTCTGGATCGAACAGGCGGGCGATGCGAGCGCGCCGCGCGGCGACGGGGTCTCGCGCCTGATCATCGGGGATGCCGACTGGGCCTCGGCCTGGGCGGTGGATGAACAGGGCCGCGACCTCTATTCCGTGGACGGCGGCGCGGACCAGCGCGAGATGGCCCGGCGCTTCGGCGTCAATCTCGTCATGTATGTGCTGACCGGCAACTACAAGGATGACCAGGTGCATATCCCTGCCCTGCTGGAGCGGCTGGGTGGGAACGATGAGCCCGAGGAAAGCCCGGTACGCTTGCCAACCAATATTCCCGATGGAGGGCCGCAATGATTGACGCAACGCGGCTCGGCTTTGAGCCTTTCCTCGGCTGGCCGGTCCTGTGGGCCGTCGTGGCGCTGGCCGCGCTGGCCTGGCTCGCCTATGCGCTGCTGCGCGGCAAGGCGTGGCTGACGCGGGGACTGGCGCTGACGCTGCTTGCGGCGGCCCTCTCCAACCCGTCGCTGGTGCAGGAAGAGCGCGAGCCCCTGCCCTCGGTCGCGGCGATCATCCTCGACCGGTCCGAAAGCATGGAATTCGGTGAGCGCGAAGCGGCGGCCTCTGCGGCCTTTGCCGCGCTGAATGCCGAGCTGGAAGCCGACGCCTCGCTGGAAGTCCGCATCCTGGAGAGCGATCCGGGCGCGGACGGGACCAATCTCTATGGCGCGCTGGAAGGCCTGATGGCCGATGTCCCGCGCGACCGGATTGCCGGCGCGATTCTGATCACCGACGGGCAGGTCCATGATTTGCCAGAGCCAGACTCGGACGAGCGCCATATCGGCCCGCTGCATGGCCTGATCGTGGGCGACCCGAACCGGGGTGATCGGCGGGTCTCCATCGTGGACGCGCCGGATTTCGGCATCGTCGGCGAGATGGCGGAGCTGGTGGTGCGGGTGGATGATCCCGGCCTGCCCGAAGGGCGCGAAGTCGAGATCGAATTGTCAGTCAATGGCGGCACGCCGCGCCGGATGACTGTCACGCCCGGCGAAAACACAAGCGTGCCGATCGAGATCGAGCGGCGCGGCGAGAATGTCATCGTGGTCGAGACCCCGCCGGGGCGCGAGGAGCTGACGCTCGCCAATAACCGCACCGCCGCGACCCTTTCGGGGGTGCGCGACCGATTGCGCGTGTTGTTGGTCACCGGCAAACCGAACCAGGCGGGCCGGGTCTGGCGCGACCTGCTCAAATCCGACCCGTCCGTGGACCTTGTCCACTTCACCATTCTGCGCCCGCCCTACAAGCTGGACTATACGCCGACCGAGGAACTCGCCCTGATCGCGTTTCCGACCGAGGAATTGTTCGAGGAGAAGCTGGAAGAATTCGACCTCATCATCTTCGACCAGTATGAGCGCCGGGGCGTCATCACCCAGTCCTACCTCGCCAACATGTCCCGCTATGTGACCGAGGGCGGCGCGCTGTTCATCGCCGCCGGCGAACCCTTTGCCGGGCCGGGCAGCCTGGCCCGCTCTCCGCTGGCTTCGGTGCTGCCTGCCTCCCCTACGGGGGATATCTATACCGGGGAATACACGCCGGAGCTGACCGAGCCGGGCAAGCGCCACGCCGTGACCATGCCGCTGGCCAGCCGCGAATGGGGCGGCTGGATGCGCTATATTGATGCCGAGGCGCAGGCCGGCGATGTGCTGATGAGCGGGCCGCGCGGCAAGCCGCTGCTGATCGTTGACCGGGTTGGCCAGGGCCGGGTCGGCATGTTGATGACCGACCAGATCTGGCTCTGGGCGCGCGGGCATGATGGCGGCGGGCCGTTTGCCGAATTGATGCGCCGGGTTGTCCACTGGATGATGAAGGAGCCGGAACTGGAGGAGCGCAAGCTGAACCTCGTGGCCGAGGGCGACACCGCGCGCGTCGAGCTGCGCACCCTGCTGGATAGCGCGCCGCCGCTGGTGGTCGAGACACCGGAGGGCAGCTTCATCGAGCCGCAATGGCGCCAGGATGGCCCCGGCCGGTTCGTGGCCGAGGCGCCGATTGACCAGCTCGGCCTCTACCGCGCCGAAGCGGGCGGGCTCGAAGCGGTCGCGCTGAACGGGCCGGCCAATCCGAAAGAATATGCAGACCTTCAGTCCACGACCGACGTGCTGGAGCCGCTGGCCGATGCGACCAGTGGCGGCGTCTTCCGCCTCAATGCCAGCGGCACGAATCTGCCGGAGATCCGCCGCACCGGGCCGCGCGGCAATGCGGCGGGCGGCAACTGGCTCGGCCTGCGCGAGCGCGGCGCCTATGCGGTGCGCTCGTCTTCCAGCCAGCCACTCCTGCCGGGCGTGATCGCCGCAGCCTTCCTGATCGGCCTGCTGCTGCTGGCCTGGCGCCGCGAGGGGCGGTAAGCGCTTCCTGCGTTCATCCTTCGACGTCGCTCAGGCTTCGAGGGGTCAGACATCGCACTGCGATGTCCCCGAGAAGGCCCGAAGCGCAAGCGCCGGGCTTCTGCTCCCGGTGGCTTCATCCTTCGACTTCGCTCAGGATGAGTCAGCAAGTGAGGCGGAATGAGCTCGCCGCCAGCGCCTGCGGCCGGCGACGCGGATCCGCGCCCCGGCAAACGGGTTCAAATTTCACGACAGGTCAGGACGTGTCCGGCCAGTCCGCGACGGCGCGGCTGACAAGACCCGGCAGCGCGCTGGCCACTGTGCCAAGCTCTGCGCCGAGGCGGAAATTGCCGGCGCTGGGCGGGCAGATGGGGCGCGGCTCTCGCCTTGCCTTCATCTGCGCCAGATGGCGGGCGAGCCGTCTGGCGGCCGGCGCGGGATCTTTCAGCAGGCGTTGCAGCGCAATGATGTGCGCGATCAGCGGCGCGGCCGGGACCGGCCCGGCGACAAGCGCCTTCGCGGCCCCCTTCCCCGCAAAGGCGTCCTGCCAATCCATGAGACCGGCGGCGCGCCGCCCGGTCAGGTTGAGGCGGTGGACTGGTCCATAACTGGCCCCAAAAGTGTCCGTAACATCCTCCACCGTGTCGGCAAGCGCCGGGCGCGGGACGGAGGCCGCCGCGCCGGTCTGGCCGGGGCTGGCCTGCGTGAGAGGCGGCAGGTCCAGCGCCGCCGCCATCAGGATGATCAGCCGCCGGACAATTGTTTCAATGGCCTTCAGCCGCCCGCGCACCCTGGCGCGCACGCGCCGCGACACCGAGTCCGGCTCCAGATGCAGCCCGGCCTGCGCCCGCACATCCAGCACCGCGCCCTGCGCGGCCCTCAGCCCCTGTTCGATGAATGCCGCCATCCCGTTCATGCAGGAGAGTCTAGGGGCGGGAGGTATCAGACGGATTGGAGGGCAAGCCTGGGCCGATACTTGCAAAAGCACGCCCACTGCGACGATCTACCCGAGCAGGGAAAATACTCATCTAAGATTAGCGCATGCGATCACTTTTTTTTACGCCGCCCACCAGACCTACGGGCAATATCGGGGATGTTGTCGCTGGGCGAAACTATGGTTTGGACTGATACATTTGGCAATTCTTTCGCGAGGGATGCCATCGACTCCTTGGTCTTATTTCTTCGCTCGAGCAAGTCCGCAATATCGTCACCAGAAATCACACTTCCCTGGTCAGCATAAATAAGGATATCAGTACTAAACATTGCCTCACTTTCATCTTCTGTATACTGAAGTGACTCTACAAAATCAGGATTCTCTAAAGCCAAGTCCAGTAATGCTTGCATCCCCGCGTCATATCTTCGTCCCGGTTTCAGGCGGTCAATCTTTCCAGATTCGACCGCGAAAAATAGCTCATCTTCATCTGTGAATGAAATATGGAATGCGTTGTAACTGATAGTGACATTGCCATCGACTTTCATTTGAAAATGAAAGTGCGGCATAGACCCGTAATGGGATCCTGCGTGCCCCTGCCTGTCGGAATTTGAACACGAGAACGACCATTCCAAATTTTTGTAACTAATGGTTTCTTCTATAAACTTTTCAGATTGCTTTTCAGCAACGAGGTCATTGATGTTTTTTGCAAATGCCTCAGTGTTCGCGACCCAGCGAAGGTAACTGTTCATTGATCGAAAGCCATTCACATCAGCAAGTGATTGGAAGTATCTAGCTCGAAAGCCGCGGGTTTTAATCAGCCAATGTAAGCACGGTTCGCTTTGAACGAAGTCTTTGATAGCTCGACCGCAAAGCGAGCAATTATCTTCAGAGAGCGCCGCTTTGAATTCTTTGAATTCGTCGTCGCTTCTTTTTACTTGCTCAGATTCGAGAGACTTCACCTCGTCTTCTGACATGGCATTCAATCTATCATTGAAGGCCTTCAATAAATCTTCATCGATTGCCACTGCACAACTTCTTTAATTGTTGTTAATGTATAGATTATGTCGTGGATCAATCACGCTAGCAACAATGGATAGATTTCAAAACCCCCGAAACACCGCTGCTTCGTCTACGGACTTACGTGTTGAGACGACGGCATTGGCCGGGAAGGTTTCGTCGGGCCAGCCCATGGCGACGCAGGTCTGGATGATTTGATCGTCCGGGATGCCGGCCTCTTCGCGCACGACCGGGCTCTGCATGATGCCTTGCGAATTGATCACGCAACCGAGCCCGCGCGACCAGGCCGTGTTGACGATGCAATTGACGACGCCGCCGCAATCAAAGGGCGGGATGTCGCCGCCGGCCAGCGCCTTGTCATAAGTGATGACGATGGAGACCGGCGCGTCGAACTGGCGGAAGCCGCGCAGCACCCAGTCCATGCGCTTTTCCTTGTCGCCGCGCTCGATGCCCATCGCCTGGAACAGCTGGACGGCGATCTCGACCTGGCGATCCCGGTGAACGCCCGCATAGGGCGGGCCCATGCGGAATTCGCGGCTGTCGGGCACGCCGGCGACATTGCGCTCGACATTGCCCTTGCGGATACGGTCCAGCACCTCACCGGCCACGACATAGAAATTCCAGGGCTGGGAATTCATCGAGGTGGGCGCGCGCATGGCGATTTCGAGGATTTCGCGGATCAGCTCTTTCGGCACCGGCTTGTCGAGATATCCGCGAATGCTGCGGCGTGATTTGACGACGTCATCATAATTCATGGCCGGGGCCTCCCTTTGATCTGTTGTTGCATGAGCCCTAGCGCCCCTGCCCCAACGTCAAAGAAGCGGGAAGTGTGGCTAGGCGGCGGTGACGCGGCCGGAAAGCTGGGCGGCGTCGCCCGCAAGGCTTTTCACCATCACACGGCGCGGGTCTTGCGGGCCGGGGAAGATGAGCTGGTGCTTCGGCGTGACGGTAAAACCGATCTCGCCGAAATAGGCCGGCGCGCCGATCAGGACCGCGGCAGGCCAGCCAGCGGCCTTGCCCGCTTCCAGCGCTTCGCCCGTGACCGTCAGGCCAAGACGGCTGCCCCGGTGGGACGGGCCGACGGCGACGGGGCCATAGAACAGGGCGCGGTCGCGGTTCGGGCCGACTTTCAGGGGCCAGACGCGGCAGACGGCAATCACCTTGCCATCGAGCACGGCGACGCGGTTCACCTCTGGCAGGGAGTGGGAATATTCCCGCAGCCGCTCGGCCGTCTTGGCAAAATGGCCCGAGCCGAAGGTGCGCGCGAAGAGGTCTTCGATCGCATCGGCGTGGAGTTCAGGGGTTTCGGGCACAATCTGGAGCATGGCGAGCGCGTGTAAGGCGCATTGCCACCCGGTTCAAGCAACAGTTTCGTCATGTGCCGGTTTGTACGCAGTGCGTTTGCTGTATCCCTCTGCCCTGCGCTTACGCTTGGGCCTGCCTCGGGGCAAACGCAGTGCGTTTGCTGTATCCCTCGTCAGTATTTGACCGAGCACCCATAGGGTTTGGAGCTTGCCATTTCGACCGGCTCCCCGGCGGCCACGCTCTGCATGGCGGCGGAGACATAGTTTGTGGCGGTCTCGATGTCGGAAACGCGCGCGGACGGCGTGTCGTCAATCGCGCCCTGATAGGCGATCATGCCGTCGGCCGTGATGAGGAACATGTGCGGCGTGGTCTTGGCCTTGTAGAGGCGGCCAATGTCGCCGCTCTCATCAAGGATGACATGGGCGGGCGTGGCGCCGCGGCCCTCATTCATGTCGAGCACTTCCGCGCCGGTGCGGTGGCCCTGCTTGCCGGGGGCGGACGAGATCACCGACAGCCAGACGACATCGCTTTCCGAAGCATCGGTCTGCAGGCCCTGCATGTTGGCGGGCGGAACGGCATAATGTTTCTGCACGAACGGGCAGCCATCATTGGTCCATTCGAGGATCACCGTCTTGCCGGCAAAATCGGACAGGGAGAGGGTCTCGCCCGTCGCGGTCGTGCCGGTGAAGTCCGGCGCGATGACGGGTTCGCCCGCATCCGGGGCGGCCTGGGCCGTGGAGGCGATCAGGGCGCCAGCCGTCAGCGCGACCGCAGCGGCCATACCAGCGGCGAGGGAAAAATTGCGTCGGCTCATGAACATGCGCGTCCTCCTTCAGGGTGGGATGGCGCCATCATGCTCATTCTGCCGTGACAAGTCCAATCACAAGCTTCTGGGACAGGACTTCCGGCAGGATCTGCGGCTCGGTCGCCCCGGCCGGATACCAGAGATACATCGGCACGCCGGCGCGCTGGCGGCGCTTCAATTCCTCGGCGATGACCGGGTCTTTCCGCGTGAAATCGGCGACGAGGAAGGCCACATCATGGGCGGCGAACGCCTCCTGCACGGCGTTCGATTTCAGCGTGGTCACCTTGTTGAGCTGGCAGGTGCTCTCC
>Ga0181377_1000812_pt1 | contig 10949 bp, 8 predicted proteins | sample LowvirmetaG_9_FD_130160 | JGI IMG/M metagenome (GOLD analysis project Ga0181377, IMG submission 130160) | Marine viral communities from the Subarctic Pacific Ocean - Lowphox_13 viral metaG | ecosystem: Environmental > Aquatic > Marine > Oceanic | place: Subarctic Pacific Ocean | collected 2015-12-10
ATAACGATGTATGGAATGCTCACCAGAGTGGGTTATGTAAACGACATTGTTTAGTTACAGAATGTGTGCACAATGGGAGGCACTGATGAGACGTAGAAGAAAGAAGCAAGTAAATGCCCCGGTTGGTAGTGACACATTTGAAAGAAGAATGGAACGTCAACGCGCAAGACGTGCGTTTGATAAGAAGAATGGTAAGGCCGCCCGTAAAGGCAAAGACATTAGTCATAACAAGATGTTGAAAGATGGTGGCAGTAACAAAGATGGTTACAAATTAGAAAGTCCTAGTAAGAATAGATCTCGTAATGGGCATAAGCCTAAGAAAAAGTAATTTGTTTGTAGTGATAGACGCTTAGCTTGATGCGTCAGAAAAAAAATACAAAAGTGGGAGTTCCTCCCCACTGTAACATTGTACAAAATCGAGTTAGTTGAAGGGTGTCTGTTCTTCATTCGGGCATCCTATGTAATCAGACTTAGCCCTATCTGCAACGAAGCAGGGCTCATTAACCGTAAGCGAAGACCGCTTTACGGTGTCAACCTATGGAGAATAAGAATTGAAAATAGTAGATAACCGTGCGTTGTTACTCAACTTACAGTCCCCGGGAAGGGTGACGAGTGTAATACCAAAGAGTAAGACGTTATCAGAACATGAAGTGTTAGTTAATTGGGGAGTTGACGAAGTGCAAGTATTGAGAAATATAGGTATAAATGCGCCCTCACCTATAGAGGGTAGGTATGAATGGACGGGTAGGTATGATCCATATGAACACCAAAAGAACACAGCAAGTTTTTTTACTTTGAACAGAAAGTCTTTTTGTTTTAATGAGCAGGGGACAGGTAAGACAGCCAGTGCTATATGGGCATCGGACTACTTGTTAAACCAAGGCAAGATAAACAGAGTGTTAGTTATATGCCCGCTATCTATTATGGAATCGGCATGGCGTAACGACTTGTTTAACTTTGCTATGCACCGTAAGGTAGATGTTGCGTATGGGTCAGCCAAGAAGCGTAAAGAGATAATAGAAGGTGACGCTGACTACGTGATAATAAACTACGACGGGGTTGAGATTGTACAAGACGCTGTAGCTGAGGGTGGCTTTGATTTGATTATTGTTGATGAAGCTACGCACTATAAGAATGTACAGACTAAACGATGGAAGACACTAGCCAAACTTGTTAGTAAAGATACTTGGCTATGGATGATGACTGGTACACCTGCTGCACAAAGCCCAACCGATGCTTATGGGTTAGCTAAACTAGTAAACAAAGATAGGGTTCCAAGATTCTTTGGCTCGTTTAGAGACCAAGTAATGGTAAAGGTAACAAACTTTAAATGGATTCCTAAAGAGGACGCTACTGATACAGTTCACAAAGTACTTCAACCCGCTATTCGTTATACAAAAGAAGAATGTTTAGATCTACCTCCTATGGTATATGTCAAACGTGAAGTAGATATGACTGCACAACAAAAGAAATACTATAAAGAGTTAAAGAGTAAGATGATTATGCAGGCAGCCGGGGAGCAGATCACTGCAGCTAATGCAGCAGTTAATATGAATAAGTTATTACAAATATCATCCGGCGCTGTATATACCGATACTGGTGAGGCATTGGAGTTTGATATAACAAAACGGTATAAGGTATTGCGAGAGGTTATTGATGAGTCTAGTAAGAAAGTCCTAGTCTTTGTACCTTTTAGACACACCATACAATTACTCACTGACAAGCTACGTAAGGATGGTATAAGCACAGAAGTAATCAATGGTGACGTACCTGCTCCAAAACGCACAGACATATTTAAGCGGTTTCAAGAACAAGATGATCCTAAAGTATTAGTTATCCAGCCACAGTCAGCGGCTCATGGTGTAACACTTACCGCAGCTAACACAGTAGTGTGGTGGTCGCCAACCAGTTCGTTAGAGACGTACGCGCAGGCCAATGCTAGGGTGCACAGATCGGGTCAGGATCAAAAATGTACAGTGGTTCACTTACAAGGGTCGTTTGTAGAGAAAAGAGTCTATGCGTTATTAGACAATAGACTAGACATTCATACGAAGATGATTGACTTATATAGAGAAGTGCTTGACTAGTAAGTACACTTACGCTATCGTTGTAATCCCTTTGAACAAGGAGCGAAAGATGAGTGATGTACCAAACGCTGAGAAGTTGACCGCTGTCTATTTAAAGATAAAAGATAAGCGTGCTGAGTTATCAGCAGATTTTAAAGAGAAAGACGCTGAGTTAGTTGAGCAATTAGATAAGGTTAAGAAAGCCTTGTTAGATTATTGTGAAGAGCAAGGTGTTAATAGTGTAAGAACTTCCGCAGGGTTGTTTTATCGTTCTGCCAAAACACGTTACTGGACTAGTGATTGGTCTTCAATGCACGATTTTATATTGGAGAACGAAGTGCCAGAGTTGTTAGATAAACGTGTTAATCAGAGCAACATGAAGCAATACCTAGAAGAAAACCCAGACCTTGTACCAAAAGGTTTGAACGTAGATTCTGAATACGTTGTATCAGTAAGGAGAAAGTAATGGCAGATAAGTATGTGCCCGTAGAAGATGTGGCAAAGTTGTTTAGTGTAACGCCCCATACAGTACGTATATGGGTTGGAGAAGGAAAGATAGGTAGTGATATGTACGTAAAGATTGGTAAAACATATCGCTATGATATTCAAGGGATTGAAAAAGCCTTTTTGGGTGCCAAGTTTGAGGATGATGTAAAGTTAGTAAAGGAAGAAGTCACGGAAGAAGTTAGTGACTTTAAGTTTGGCACTGACATGTTAGACGAGGATTTCTAGTGAGAAGGCTAAGCATACGTGGTGGTGAGTTTACAACCATTGATGATGGGGAACAAACCGTTATTGGTGATACTGTAAACGTAATCATTATAAATGCTGCACTGGTATCAAGAGCGTATTTCGGCAAGCAGTTTGACCCTAACAAATCTACTGCCCCGGAATGTTGGTCTGATGATACCCAAAGACCATCTTCCAATGTACCACAAGAAAGGATACAAGCCCGTAGATGTATGGATTGTACGCAAAATGTTCGTGGTTCTGGTGATAATGGTGGTAGGGCTTGTCGGTTTCAACAACGACTAGCAGTTGTATTTGAGGGAGACCTCGAAGAGGTGTATCAATTGCAGATACCGGCCAGTTCTATTTTTGGTCGGGTGGTGAACGGTAACATGGGCATGCAAGAATATGCTCGTCACCTATCTTCACATGGTACAGCAGTAATTAGTGTTGTCACAAACATTGCGTTTGATAAAGACAGCGTTGTTCCAAAACTTTATTTTAAGCCTATTCGACCAATTGAAAAAGGTACGGGCAGCAAGATAGCAGAGATGGTGGTACACGAAGATACTAAGCGTGCTATTACATCATTCGTCCCTGTTACTAGCGAACCCTCACCGTTTGGTAAAGTGGATGGTGGGTTTGACATAAATGCAAATTAATTAATTTTAAGGTAAATAGTTATGGCTACTCAAAATAGCAATTACATTATAGAAAACGTTGAGGCTCTTTGGCCTCGTATCAATAAACCATATCGCTTTGACAATGCAGAGAATCGCACTGTTCCTTGTGATCCTTTTGACGACAATGCTAAATACGAGATTAAATTTCGTATGACTAAAGACCAAGCTAAGGCTTTGTACTTAGGTATGTGTGAAGCGTATGAAGCACGTAAAGAGAAAGGTTGGCCTGAGAAAGTAGAGATGCCTTTCACCAAAGATGACGAGGGTATGTACGTATACAAAGCGTCATTAAAAGGTGCTTATGGTAAAGAGGCTACACTTAAACCTGTACAAGTTGACTCGAACGGAGTTAAACTACCTGAAGATTTCATGTTGACCACCGGCAGTACAGTCAGTGTGGCTGTAATCTTTGTGCCATATAACATGCGCGAAGCAGGAATCTCGTTACGTTTGAAAGCGGTACAAGTTATTAAATATGTACCAATGGAAGCATCAACACCGTTTGGCAAAGTAGAAGGTGGGTTTACATTCCAGAAAGATGACAATCCATTTGAAGTTGTTGAAGCTAAACCAGCCACCAATGTTATTGAAGGTGAGTTTGGTGATACACCTGAACCAAAGAAAGTCAGTAAAAAAGCAGCACCGAAACCAAAAAAGACTGACGCTGATCTTGCATCAATCGTAGACGACTGGGACGACTAGTCCAAAAACTTAGCTAGGTATAACCGAAAAGGGCGCGTCATGCGCCCCTGCTATCTCCACCCTCGGAATTAGGAATGTATTATGGATGCAGAAGTATTTTTGCAACACGTCACAGGGGATGACGGATACTACTGTTTATTTGCTGTCAAGCTAGGACAGAACGATAGACCACAAACGTTTCATACAACATATGATTCGTTACTACAAGAAGCACGTAAGCTAGATGCTCGTGGGTATAGCCCATACTTTGCACTGGCTACGTTTGAAGAAAGTGGTACGCGTGTAGCTGACAACGTAAAACAGTTAAAATCTTTCTTTATGGACATCGACTGCGGGGAAGGCAGAGATTATCCAACCAAGAAGGAAGGACTCCAAGCCCTACAAAGATTTTGTAAAAAGGTTGAGTTACCACGCCCACTACTAGTTGATTCTGGTAGGGGTATACATTGTTACTGGCCTTTGTCTGCAGCGGTTAGCCGGGACGATTGGAAGCCTGTAGCAGACCATTTAAAACAGTTGTGTAAGAATCATGGATTTATTATTGATCCATCAGTAACTGCCGATGCGGCTCGTGTACTACGTATACCTACTACGCACAACCATAAGACTGAACCACCATCTCCTGTTGAGTTCTTTAGTGAGCATGTGCCTGACGCTGTAACTCTTAATGAGTTCGCTATGTGTATTGGCGCAGACAAGATTCCTGCACCACAGAAGATAGATGTGCAACCTATAACTGCTTTCCAAGAAGCGTTGATGGGTAACAAGCAGCATAAATTTAAAGATATTATTACTAGAGAATCTAGCTGTGCGCAGTTGGTTAACATAGTTAAAAAGCAAGATGAGTGTAGTGAGCCTATATGGAGGGCAGGTCTATCTATAGCTAAGTTCTGTTCTGATGGGCAGAAAGCTGCACACATTATGTCTAAGAACCACCCTGAGTACTCAGCAGAAGAGACACAGGATAAGTTTGATAAGATTAAAGGCCCTTACCTTTGTCACCACTTCGACGAATACAACCCAGATGTATGTACTAAGTGTCCGCACTGGGGGAAGATAAAGTCTCCCATATCGTTAGGTAGCAGTATAAAAGAAGCTACAGCAGAAGATAACATAGTAGAGGTACCAGCGTTAGACTTACCGAATACACCTACCACTACATACATAATCCCGGAGTATCCTAAGCCATACTTTCGTGGCGCTAATACTGGTGGGGTGTACATACGCACATCAAATGATGAAGGTGAACCCGACGAAGAGATTATATATCACAATGATATTTATATTGTAAACCGTATTGTAGATGTTGAACTTGGTGAGGTTGTAGTAATACGTTTGCACTTACCACAAGATGGCGTACGTGAATTTACTGTGCCACTTACAGGTATAACTTCAAGAGAAGAATTTAGAAAACAAATGTCCATGCAAGGCGTGGCAGTAACTAAGATGGATAAACTTATGACTTATATGACTACTTGGATTAATGAGCTGCAGGCTACTACAAAAGCTGACAAGGCTCGCATCCAGTTTGGCTGGACAGATGATACATGCGAATCGTTTATTGTAGGTAACCAAGAAATAACCGCAACAGAAGTGAGATCTAACCCTCCGTCTAAAGCAACCGCTGGGCTAATGAATGCGTTTAAACCTAAAGGGTCTTTGGAACGATGGAAACAAATGGCTAACTTCTATGATAGAGAAGGGTTTGAGTTACATCAGTATATAGTGGCTACATCGTTTGGTTCTCCGCTTATGGCACTTATGCCGGTAGCATGTTCGGGCTTTCACGTTCATAGTAAGGAGCATGGGCTTGGTAAGACTACCGCCATGTATGTAGGAGCATCTGTGTGGGGTGACCCTGAACAGATAGTTGTGAATGCCGTAGATACCCAGAACTCTCTGATGCTGCGTGGTGAGGTGTATAAGAATTTACCATTCTATATTGATGAGTTAACAAATGGGGATGGGGAACAATTATCCAACTTAGTGTATCAGCTATCTAGTGGTAAGCAACGTAACCGGATGTCAGGTAACTCAAACACAGAACGCACTCGAGGTGAGCCGTGGAGTTTACTATCTGTATCGACGGGTAACACGAGTGTTATTGAAACTATAAGTACATTCAAAAACGCCCCGAAAGCCGAAGCAGGTCGTATGCTAGAAACAAAAGCGGTTAAGTTATTTGATGAATCTAAGACTAAACACCTTACTGATGTACATCAAACTAACTCTAAAAGTATTTTTGGGCATGCAGGTGTGCCATACATGCAACACGTTATACAGAACTTAGATAGAGTTATATCCTTACTACAAGAAGTACAACGTAAAGTAGATAGCGCGGCGCAGCTTACTGCACAAGATAGATTTTGGTCAGCAGGTGCTACCGTCACCATTGCTGGGTTCCTTTTGGCTAGAGAGATAGGGCTACTAAATTACGACAAGGAAAGGTTCTTTAGGTATGCGCTACGTTTACTAGAGGAAAACAAACGTACGTCTGGGGAACTAATATCTTCTACCGCTGACGTATTAAATGACTTTGTGCACGAGCATTGGGGTAGCATACTAAAAATTAAGAGCACGGCTGATATGCGTAAACAGCAGGGCAATGGCATGGACGATTTAGTAATTCCTGAGTCTGACCCACGCGTACGGTTGGTAGGTCGTTATGAGACTGATGTTAAGAAGCTATACATAGTACCTAAAGTATTGAAGTCTTGGTGCGCTAAACAACAAATAAACTATAGTTCTTTGATAGAAGACTTCAAGACTAACTATAAAGGTAGGTCTGTAAAGATGCGGCTGACTAAAGGTACGCCAACAGAGATGCCTCCCTCACATGTTATGTGTGTTGACTGTTCTAATGTTGGCTTAGAAGAAGATGCTGAAACTTGATGACATAGCGCCAGATGGCGTACGCATTACCGTACGTTGGGATAAGATGGTAGTTGGCGCTTCGGTGTTTATACCATGCATCAATGCTCGCAAAGCACGAGAACAAGTTAACGTAATATTTAAAAGGAAAGGCTGGCAGTATAAAGCCAAAACCACCATAGAAAGTGGCAAGCTAGGTGTACGTATATGGCGTACAACATAAAGTTTTAGGATACAGAGTAGCATCTTCCCCTTTGCTACTCTTGCCTTGCTCCCTGATGTTCCGAGGCATCAGGGAGTTTTTTTTACCACTTTTTATACTCGTCGTTACTTACTTCAATCGCGTACCGCATCAGTGGAGATACAGTTACACCTTTAGTCATCTCGCCACTTCGTTTCACATGCCCTGCCAAAGACTTACGTAAGTATTCACCGGTAATTGCAGCGCCGGGGTGTTTATAGCTAAACTCTCTCATCTCGTCGAGTAGTTTTTCAGCACGTCTCCAGTCACGAAGCCGCAAGGCTATGTAGTATTTAGATGCTAAGTCACTTCTTTGCTGGCCCACGGCGGCGTCAACACGCTTGTTTCTCGCGTTTTGTTCTACTTGGAACGTATAATCTAGTGGCGCAAACCCAATCAACTTAGATGCTATTTCAAACCCACTTATATCCTCGTATATATAGTCGCCCCTACGAGACATTATTCCTTCGTCTTCGTAAAACCTATATGCCTGTAGTACGTTACCAAGACCACCGGGGGATATAGCTTCAAACCCACGATAGGTGTTACCTTCACTAAAGTCTTCCAATCCTCGCAATAGACGTTTACCTGTACTTAGTGCAGGGCCACCAATGTAGAAACCAATCATCTCTTCTACGGCAGGATCACGCATAAATCTGTTCTCTTGGAACAACAGGTCTGTAAGTTTTACCCTAGCAGCTACATCCGCACCAAGCACCTCAGATAGGGGCCCTTTAAACCCAAGCTCAGTAACATACTTACGAACCACTTCATCTGCAGTATCTTCGTCCTCACCTGCAAACATGTCATATATCATGGATACTAAACCATATATAGGAATACCACCGACCCCTGCAAACAATAAAGCACTGAGATGTAACCCTGCAATCTGTTGCCTAGCTATTTTTCTTTGCGTCTTGTTACCTTTAAATGCTATACCTACGGCAGAGAACAGAGACTTAAACATGGTGTAATACATCTGCAAACCGTAGCTCTTATACATTAGCCCTACACGGAAGAAATTTTGTTTGGTTAAAGGTGCGGCTGTTTCTAACCTACCACCAGCATTAACTTCTTGTGTCTGGTATATAGCTTCTTCTGCTGCCATATTTTGCAGTTCGGGCTCGCTTAAATCAGATATATTTATCTCTTGCGCTTGCACTAAATTAAGATACTTACCTCCACGCTCTTTGACAGCGTTCATTTCTTGTAAGGTTAAGTTATAAGTAAGCAGCAAGGTAGTCTGCGTGTTAAACCTTTCCGCCACTCCGAAGGCATATGCAGACAGGTGCGACAATTTATCTAAGAAACCTGAGCGCTCATTTATACCCACCTCTTGCAGGGTCATGCGCTCGGGTAACTTACCACGTAAGTGCGCCATCTTTATTAGCGGTATTAGATTGGTAAGCTCTTCAATACGGCTATCCGCCTCTGCTTTAGTAGAGTTTGCTCTTATGCTTTTCTTTAAGTCTTCTCTTAGAGCGTATGTAGCCGTAAGTCCGTCACCTTTAATATCATAGTATTCAAGTAGGCTGTTACTAGCGGAACCAGTCATACTCATAGCCTTCGACCATGCTGCCATAGCATTATTAAATCCGTACCGTGGAACTAACATGGGTATAGCAACCAAAGGTATTTGAGATAAGTTGACTAGTGCTGACGATACGTTAAAGCCTAGCGTATACGTAAACGCTATTTGGTTAGCTCGCTTAAAGTATACTTCAAGATCCTTATAATCAGCACCTTTCATAGCGAAGTTCGCGTGGTCACTAACTAAACTTTTTGCGACTGCATCAGCGTACTCATTGTTCGCGTCTTTTCTAGCTTCTTCTATATCTCTTATGGTAGCTCGTATCGCTGCGCCCGATTCCAGTTTAGCAGCTTGCATAGACAACGCAGGGCCCTTACTCTCCATAGCAACTCTTGCACTTTGTATATAACCGTACTGTCCTAAACGACCTGTAAGAGACCGGGCGTACGCTGTTTCTGGTAGCGCCTCAACATACATACGCATAATTTCATCTTGGATGGTATTACTTACGTTCCCTTTATCTAAAACTTTTAATACATCGGAAACAAAGGAACCACTTGGAGCGTTATCGCCTACCTGTTTAGCTGACATTGAATCGTTGTATGGTTTAGCCGAACCAGTAAGGACATTTGGAATGTTTGGTATGTCTTTAATAAACGCATCTCTTTCAGACTTGCTTTCAAACATTAAAAATCCAGTCTCTAGAGCTTCGGGTCTGTTCTCTGGGTTGTACTTAAAAGATACTCTGTACTTACCTTGTCTTACTAGTGGGAAGTATACCTCTAGTTCGCCCTTAGCAAACAACGCTTGGTCAATCTTTCTAGCCACGTCGTTTATAGCAGTGCTATCTCCGCTTTCTTTAGCCAACGAATCAAACTCTAACTTCAAAGCTCTACGTAAGCGCTGCCATTGTTTCTTGTACTGGTTACGCATAGTTGTAAATTGTTCAAGCACTGCGTCCCTAGCTTCGTCAGGCAAAGATTTTAGCTGATCTTGCTGCGCATCGTATATTTCTTCTAGGCTGTTACCGTCTACAAACTTACCTTCGTAATCACTTCTGTCTTTGGTTGGGTCTACTTGGTATATAGTAGCACCGTAATCTTGATTATAGATTATACGGTTTAACACTCGCTGGGCCTCAAAACCATGTTTGCGTAGGAAAGCCTTGTAGTCGTTAAGTATTTTGTTAACACCCTTTTGATACTGCTCAAACAAACCCTGTTGATTTTCTATGTCAACCAGCAACTGCTGTCCCACATCTCCCAAACCAACGCCATCTAACTTACCTAAGTCTGACAAAGATTGCAGGTTTATTATCTTTAGCATTTTCCTAAATGTACCTAACCCAAGGTCTAGGTTCTTAATGCTGTCAGCCACCCATTTTATTAAGTCCCTTGGTTTCTTTTCTTCTGGGTTTAGGTGGGCGCGTATGGCATCAGTTAACAAGCTAGGAGTTAAGTCAAGCCTTGTTATAGCATCTGGCGTTGGTGCCATTATACTTTTAACTGTTTGATCAAATATATCTAGGTTTACGGCTTCGCTTTTATCAACGGGCTTAGTATCAAGACCAACCAAACTTCTAAGTATGTTGGCTATGTGTCGCATAAACGTAACGAATGCGTTTGCCTCACCGACTCGCGTACTAGCTAGACGCGCTCTAAACTCTGGGTTGCTCATAGCTTCCGCTACAAACTCAAATATGTTTTCTGTCCCATACGCCGTACCCAGATCCCCTTTCGTCTCATTATAGAGACGCTTTAAAAACTTAACGGCGGGCATGCTAGGATTGCGGTGTATGACAAGGTCTACCGCTGCGTGTGTAGATTCGTGCAGTAAGGTATGTATAGTTAGTGGCTCTGAGGTATTAAATACAATAGTATTTTCTTTATGCAAGAATGCCCCACGAACAACATCGAACTTTATTTTGCCCACTTTTTGTTTTACTAGAGTTTCCATTTCTTTACCATCAAGAAACTCAATTTTTGTGTTGCCTATGTTATCTGCTAAGGCGCGAGCAATACTTTTTAGTCGTGGAGACTTTGCTTGTCTAGCCACTTCCAACAAGGCACCTTTTATGTCTCCTTTTAACAGCAACAGGTTCATCTTCTCTGTTATAGGAGCCTCTA
>Ga0181377_1000813_pt1 | contig 10941 bp, 9 predicted proteins | sample LowvirmetaG_9_FD_130160 | JGI IMG/M metagenome (GOLD analysis project Ga0181377, IMG submission 130160) | Marine viral communities from the Subarctic Pacific Ocean - Lowphox_13 viral metaG | ecosystem: Environmental > Aquatic > Marine > Oceanic | place: Subarctic Pacific Ocean | collected 2015-12-10
TCTCACCATCTTTAAATACTCCTGGAAATAATAATCCATCTTGTTCCATAAATTTACGAACAGTTTTTAAATGTTCTTGATCCCATTCCATTTTATTTTCTAACGAATCAAAATTTATAGCAGACAGTTTTTCAGGAAACCATACAATTTTAGCTTTCATGATTTTCATATTATTTATAATTAAAAAAATTAGCCATTACATATCTTGTTGCTGTTACCTCGTTAAATTGTAAAGAAGTATGGTGTATTTTAGAATCAAAAATTAACGCTCTATTTTCTTTAAATCCTATGTGTCTATTTAAAACAAGTTCATCATTTTCTTTATGATAAAAACCAGTACCACTATTTAAGATATTAATTCCTTTTAAATATACTAAACAATTCACATCTGAATGATCAGTATGAGGAGATGCTTCTTTGTGTTTGGTACTTAAAAAATAATTATGCTCTGCGGAAACTAAATCTAGTCCATACTCAGATAGTATTTTAAACACTTCTTTCACTGCAAAATGGTTTTTATTTAAAGGCACATTAAAATATATTTTTTGATAAATATTCTTGTCTTCTTCTCTAGATGTATTATACCGGCTTTGAAAGTTTAATCTTGAAATATCATAAAGTATTTGATTATAAACTTTTTCCTCAAAAAAGTTGTCTTTTACTATTAAAAAATCTTTTATATTAGTGGCTTTCATTCTCTATATATTTACTATATAATATAAATGTGTTATATCAAAGGTTTTTTTATGTTACAAAAATTAGGATTTCTACCAGGATTCAACAAACAAGTCACAGAGACCGGGGCCGAAGGTCAATGGTTTGATGGTGATAATGTACGTTTTAGATATGGCACTCCTGAAAAAATTGGAGGTTGGGATCAATTAGGGTCTGATAAATTAACAGGTGCTGCGAGAGCTATTCATAACTGGGACGACAAAATAGGGTTAAAATATTCTGCAATAGGGACTAATAGAATTCTTTATGTTTATCAAGAGGGAGTATTTTACGATATTCATCCTATAAGAGCTACAATTACTGGTGCTAATTTTACAAGTACATCTTCTTCAGCAACGGTTACAGTAACAGTCTCATCTACCGCAAATTTATTTGATGATGACATAGTCATGTTTGAAGATGTTTCTGGTTTATCTGGATCTACTTTTACTAATGCTACCTTCGAAGGCAACAAATTTATGGTAACTTCTGTTTTAAGTGCCACTACTTTTAACATAACTATGGCCTCTGTTGAATCAGGATCAGCTTTAACAAACGCTGGTACAACAAAAGTTTTATACTATTATCGTGTAGGGCCTTCTCAACAAGAATCAGGTTTTGGTTGGGGAACAGGTTTGTACGGTGGTACCGTAAGTGGAGCAGCAACAACGACACTAGCTTCTGGTATTAATGATACGGTAACTAATATTCCTTTGACCAGTTCTGCAGCTTTTCCTACTACTGGAGAAATTAGAATTGGATCGGAAGATATAAGTTTTGCAGCCAATAATACGTCAACTAATATTTTAAGTGGGGGTGCAAGAGAAATTAATGGCACAACAAAAACATCACATAGTGGAGGAGATACAGTAACAAACATTACAGACTTTACTCCATGGGGAGAATCTTCATCAACTTCACAGTTTACAATAAGTCCGGGTTTATGGGTTTTTGATAATTTTGGTACAAAATTAATTGCACTTATATATAATGGCGAATGTTTTGAATGGGATGCAGCAGCTACAAATGCAGTAACCACAAGAGCGACTATTATATCAGGAGCACCAACCGCTTCACGTCATGTATTGGTATCTACACCCGATAGACACTTAGTGTTCTTTGGAACAGAAACAACTATTGGTGATAAAAGCACACAAGATGATATGTTTATTAGATTTTCTGACCAAGAAAATATTAACGAATATACTATTACAGCTGAAAATACTGCGGGTTCACAAAGATTAGCTGCGGGATCTAAAATTATGTCTGCTGTTAAAGGTAGAGATTCTATATATGTTTGGAGCGACACTTCATTGTTTTTAATGCAGTTTGTTGGATCACCATTTACATTTGCTTTTGCTCAAGCCGGCACTAACTGTGGTTTAATTGGAAAGAACGCAGCTGTTGAAGTTGATGGTTCTGCTTACTGGATGTCGGAAAATGGTTTTTTTACTTATGATGGTCAATTAAAATCTATGACCTGTTTAGTTGAAGATTTTGTTTATGATAATCTTAACTCAGTTCCTAGAGATTTAATTAATGCAGGTGTTAATAACCTTTTTGGAGAAATTAATTGGTTTTATTGTGCAGGAACTGCAACAACTGTTAATAGGGTAGTTACATATAATTATTTAGATTCAACAAAAGAACGTCCTATTTGGACAACAGGGACTTTAAATAGATCTGCTTGGGTAGATTCTGCTGTATATGATAAACCACACGCTACACTTTATGATCCTAGTGACAACAGCTCTTACGATGTTACTGGAAACACAGATGGAAGTAGTATATACTATCAACACGAAACAGGGACAGATCAGGAAAATGCAGGTGGTGTAATTACAGCAGTTACTGCCAACATTGTTTCTGGTGATTTTGACATAACACAAAGAAGAAGTAGCACAGGACAAGTAGTAGGGACACCGGACCTAAGAGGAGACGGGGAATACATTATGAGAATTACTAGATTTATTCCAGATTTTATAGATCAAACTGGCGACACTCAAGTTAGTTTTACAACTCGAGACTACCCAAACAGCACTCCGACAACTACAAATTTTACGACTACTACATCTACGACTTTTAAAAGCACTAGACTTAGAGCTAGATCAATTGCATTAAAAGTAGCTAACACAAGTTCTGGTCAAGATTGGAAACTTGGTACATTTAGATTAGACATTGCACCGGGAGGAATGAGATAATGGCTACAGATCAAGAGATACGAGACGCAGGTTTTAAATATATCCCTCAACAAAAGTATTTACAAAATCCTTTTGAGTTACCCGAGAATCAGGAAACAGTAGTTGATAAAGGTATTGTAAGCACAGATGCTTTTACAAACAGCGGCGGCGGAGGAGGTGCTTTTGATCCATACAATGTAGACATGAGCACAATCAGACAAGACTACAATGTATTTCCAAGTAGACAGGCTGCTGAAATATATTCTAAAACATTTAATCCAAAGCCTTATGGCACTGGTGTAGAAAGTGCACAAGCAGCCTATAATCAAGCTAACAAAGCACTAGCTTTAGGAATGGACCCTAACAGTCCAGGTTATGGTTCTTTTACTGGTGGAAAATTAACAGGTTTAAAAGACATAGCTAATGAAATTATAATGAACAACAAAGAACAGTACGGGGCTCAGGGACAATACGTTAACCCATATGACCCTAACTATTCTTCAATGGAAGAAGCACAAAAATTTATGGCACACCCGCTATTTGAAAAGTATTACGGAGTAAATGAAAAAGGAGTTCAGCTTCCTGGAATATTAGGAGTAGGTCTAGAATTTTTAAAAAGAAAAATGCCAATTAATGAAAGAGCTATCATGGAAAATGAAGCAAGAGGTGCAGGTATATTTACAGATGACATAGGTAGAATTGTTACTGATGATTATAATACTGCTGGCGGTATTATGGCAGGATACAATCTTAATAAAATAGATGCAGGTACATTTGATAAACGAAGAAGTACAATAGAAAAAACTATTGCAGATAAAAAAGCAAAAGGTTTAGATACTACGGTGTTAGAAGAAAGGTTGGGTTTATTAGATGAAGCAGAGGCAGAGATTTTAGGAGCACGTAAAAAAACAGACCTAATTTATAAAATGAGAAAAGATAAAAAAGATACATACGAGAAAAGAAAAAAAGAAGAAAAAGCAGCAGCGGCAACAACGACAGCAGCAAAAACCACAGATGTAAAAGACACAAGCGGGGGATATGCCGGAACTCCTGGAGGAAACACAGGAGATCCTGGGGGAAATTTTGCTAACATAGATAACAGTGGTAAAAACTACGGTCCATATAGTAAACCTTCTCCTGCACCTCAGTACACTAGTCAAGATGACACCAGAGAATCGCGAAGAGGAAGATACTTTTATGGTGGTAGAGTAAATTTTAAAAATGGAGGACTAGCAAGTATTTTATAATGGCTAAAATAGTAGAATCATTAACTAGAGCAGAACCAGAATACAACCAAAGAAATATACAGTCTTTGGTTAGGGATCTTGACTCAGTAATTACAAAATTAAACACAACGTTTCAAGAAGAAGTAAAACAGGAGATAGAAGCTAAAAGTTTCTTTTTAGAATAATGGCAGTAGTAAACCAATATAAATTTGTAGGTATAGATAACAGTACAACAGGTGGTGCACTTACACCACTAGGATCAGGTAACCCAACAGTTAATGAAACGTATATTATAAAATCTCTTCTTGTTACATCTGCTGGCACACCTACAGTAACAGTTACAAACAATAGTATTACAGCTATTAAATCTGTAGCCCTTACAGCAAATCAAACAAAAGAATTATTAACCCAACCTTTAATAGTAGAAGGTGGTAAAACTTTTACAGTGCAATCAAGTAATACAGATTCATTTGATGTAGCAATAAGTTATTTAAATATTAAAAAGGAGAAACTAGACTAATGAGTGAAATACAAATGTTAACACCAGAAAAAATAATAACAACAATTAAGAACAAGAAAACAGGTGAAGTTTATGAGACCGAAGAGGCTCTAAAAGCTGCTAATATACCTGAAGAAGACGTGCAAAGAGACGTGACAGTTATCATGCCTTCTCTTGATTTATTGGGTAAAACCAAGTAAACATAGGAATTAAGGTAAAATTATGGCAATATCTAGAATGCAAGAACCCCAACAAATACAATCAGGAATAGGTTCCTTACAAGATCCTAGACAAGGTTATTTCTTAGGTAAACTTGTAAAGAAAGCTGGTCGTGCTGTAAAAAAAATTGTTAAAAGTCCTATAGGTAAGATGGCATTGATTGGTGGTCTTGGTTATCTTGGAGGTGGTGGTACCATGTTTGGTAAATCTTTACCTTTCTTAAAAGCAAAAGCAGGTGGATTTAGTTTAGCTAATCTTGGAGCTAATTTAGGTTTAGGTAGCTTTGGTCCTGCTGGTCAATTTAAAGCAGGAAATTTATTAAACAAGTTTAATAATCTATCTTTAGGAAAAAAATTATTTTTAGGTGCTGGTGCAGCCTCACTTGCAGCTCCATTCTTAATGGGTGGTGGTGATGACGAGGAAGAAGAAGTTGTAGATGTTATGGACCCAGCATTTCAAACACAAAGAGCAAAAAATTATTACAGCGGTGCAGGTGATGCAGGTGCTGGTTTAGATTTTATGCCACAAAAAAAATATGTAATGCAAAATTTTTATGCTGCTGACGGTGGTCGTGCAGGTTATGCTAACGGTATGATGGTTGAAGAAGAAGATGACGAAGAGGAATACATGAGAACAGGCGCAGGTCAATCAAGAAGAATGCCTAAAACATTTTTAAATATGGGTGGTGACGCAGGTCAAGCTCAAGCAGAACAAATGCTTATGATGGAATATGTAAAATACAAAAACAAAGGCGGCACATTATCTTTTGAACAATTTGTAAAAGCAGTAATGCAAGAAGCTGCACCAGAAGGTGCAGGCATGGAACAACCACAACCAGTTATGATGGCAGCTGATGGTGGTAGAATAGGTTACGCTGGCGGACAACTAGTAAGTCCAAGTAATGATGGTTCAAGACCTGGTTATAAAGGTGAATCTGATATTGGAATTCTGGACGTAATAAAATCTCTTCCTAGCGCAGTTGGACAAATATTTTCTGGAGAAACTAAAACTATGTTAGGAGATAGCCAAGCAGAAAAAAATAAATTTATGATACAGGATATGTTTCCAGATATAGATGAAAAAACATTTTCTATGATTATAGATATGAATAATAAAAAAATAGATATACCAACTATATCTAGTCTTACTGGACAAGATCCTGAAACTATAACTAGTATGTTAAGTGTATTAAACATGAAAGCTAATGGTGGTAGAATTGGTAAACAAGAGGGCGGGATTATGGAGACTGAAGTTGCAGAAGAAGTAATGCCTTTACTTGATATGGGTGGCAAAGAAAAAGATTATAGAAATACAGGTGGTTTTGTAGAGCTTGGTAGAAAAGAAAGAGCTGACGACGTGCCTGCAAGATTATCAAAAAATGAGTTTGTATTTACAGCAGATGCTGTTAGAAAAGCAGGAGGCGGTGATATAGATAAAGGCGCTGAAGTTATGGAGAATTTAATGAACAACTTAGAACAGGGCGGTGAGATTTCTGAAGAGTCACAAGGTTTAGAAGGAGCACAAGCAATGTATGATCAACAACAAATGTTACAGTCAAGGATAGTATAATGGCAATAGCAGAATTTTTAGAACCGGCAGTAAAAGATTACGCTGAACAGGCGAAAGCCACATATTCCGCTCCAATAAACACAGGTACTTTTACTGGTAGACAATTTGTAGCGGGCGAAGATCCTTTACAAACACAAGCAATTAATCTTGCACGACAAGGTGTAGGTTCTTATCAACCCTTTTTACAAGCAGCACAAACTGCACAGGCACAAGGAGCCGGGGCTCTGGGACAATCAGCACAAACTATCGGTGGACTAAGTGCATTAACTGGACCACAGGCCTATCAACCTTTTATGTCTCCGTATCAAACACAAGTTATTGATGCAACTTTAACAGAGTATGACAAACAAGGTCGAGCAGGAGAACAAGCCATTAAAGATGCAGCGGTTGCGTCTGGTAATTTTGGTGGTGGTAGAGAGGGTGCACAACTAGGTCAGTTTCAATCAGATAGATTAGCAGACAGAGCAGCATTACAGGCATCACTATTACAACAAGGATTTAATCAAGCAGGTCAAGCAGCACAACAAAATTTTCAAAACCAAGGTGCTATATCAGCAGCACAACAAGGATTAGCTGGTGCATTTGGTAATCAAATGAATCAACAATTTGGTTTATCTGATTTTGGTAGATCAGCTATGGGTCAAGATATTTCTGCACTAGGTTCTCTTGGTGCAATGAGACAAGGTCAAGAACAAGCTTTCTTAACTGCTGATCAACAAGCAGCACAGACTGGGGCATATGAACCATACGGAAGACTTTCACAATATGGTAATGTATTGACTGGTTTAGCTGGTGGTGTATCAGGTGGACAATATGCAGAGCCTCAGGCTACAAGTCCATTCCAAACGGCACTTAGCACAGCTTTAGGTATTGGTGGATTGTACGGAAAAATATTTGGGTAATTAATTATGAGACCATTAAATAGACCAATGTTTAGATACGGAGGCCCTATCAAAGAGGGTGTCATGGATGGTATTCGAGAACCAAAAAAGAATGGTGGTAGAATGTTGTTGGCTGGTGAACATCCAAAACAATTTAAAGATGCGAGTGGTAGAGAACAACATTTTGTTCCATTAGTAGGTATAGGTGCGGCAGCAATGAGATTTTTACCTGCAGCTTATAGAGGCTTCAGAGCGGCTAGAGCTTATACACCTATGTCGCAAAAACTAGGTACATTTGGTAGAATAAAAGATATATTCACACCAAAAGGTGGTTTAAAAATTTCAGGTGGTAAAGCTGGAGAAGGAGCAGGTTTTAGAGTTGGTTCTTTTTTAGGACAAAACCCAATTACAACAGCATCACTTTTACCACAAGCTGGTGCTTTAGGTTATAGTGCTGCAAAAGGAACTCTTAGTGCTATTCCGGGATTAGCTAAAGGATATGTAGATGCAATAATACCAGGACCAAGTATTTTTGGCGATGTCGATAAAGAGGTACTTGAAAACATAGATGCACCATCAGGAAAAACTACAAAAGAATTAGGAACTTCTGAAACAGAAAAAAAATCTAAAGTTCCTGGAGTTGTAGATACTAAAACAGAAACTAAAGCAGATAAAATAAAAAGATACAGAGACATCATGGATATTAAAAGTATGAACAAAGATGCTGCTTACAATTCTTTAATTGCAGCTAGTCAAGCTGTTAGTGACTCTGGTGATTTCAAAGGTGATCTTAAATCTGGTAGATTAATTAATGAAATTATTCAAGCAACTAGCAAACAGTTTGATAAACCTAAACAAACTAAAGATGCAATTGATACACTTATACTTAAAGGTGAGATCGAAAAAGATATTAAAGCGTCTGATCCGTCTAATGAAATTCTTAATAGACTTAGAGAAGTGGATATTAAAACAAAAATGAAAGCATTAGAGGGTCCTGATTTTGCAGAGAACAAAGCCATAATGACAAAATCTGGTGGAACAGGTCAGTCAGGAATAGATGGAGCAGCTTCTTTAACTTCTGAAGATTTTAGAGGTAACTTAGTCACAAAAACAGATATATCTGACGTAATTGAAATTAAGAAAAAAGAAGGTGAGTTAGACGAAAGAACTATTGTAATATCTTACACTAACGGTCTACTTGCAAACCAAAAAGATGGTATTGCTGATGGTGATTATACGGTTGGAGAATATTTAGTTACAGTCAAGGATAATAAAGTATTTGATATAACGAGGTAATAGATGGCATCTCGTTACGATTATTCACAATTCTTTACAGAGGAGAGAAATAATAAAGTAGGCACATTTGAGTCTATGTTGTCAGGTATCGCATCAGGTTTAATTGCTATACCAAAAGGTTTCTTTTCTTTAGGTGCAAGTCTCATGGACCTTGGAGTCAACAGCGGTAAAGCTGCAGAAGTAGAAAAATTTTTTGATGATCTTACAGAATTTGATGAGAAAGCAGAAGCAACAGCTGCCGGTAAAATTACAGAGGCGTTAGTAAACATAGGTATACCTGGTGGTCTTGCATTTAAAAGTGCAGCAGGTCTTTCTAAAGCTGCCATGCTCGCAGGTAAAAATAATAAATACGTTAGATTAGGAAATAAAAATTTACAGAAAGCAGCAGATGAAGCATTAGAACTTACTACACTAGGAAAAGGTAGACAGTTTGTTGCCGGTGCATTAGGTGGCGGTGTAGCAGAAGGAGTATTTGTTGGTGATGCAGAAAAAATTGGTACGTTTGGAGATCTTATTGGTGGTCCAACTCAAATAGATAGAAGCGACACGGACCCAGATGCAACAAGAGAAATATTAAATAGAATTAAATTTGGTACAGAAGGTGCATTATTTACAGGTATCCTTGGTGGCACAGGTAAAGTTATTAAAAAAATAACAAACAGGAATAAAGGATTAGACACAGCTAACTCAGAATTGGATAGATGGATTGATAAAGTTGCATCTAAATTTAGAGCTCGTAGTGGTAAGACTCAAGAATTTTTTGACATAGAGAGACAATCTATTGGAGCACAAGCAGCTGATGCAAACGTTGCAAGAAACTTATCAAGAGAACTTGATGTAGATATAGACAAATTATTTCCACCTATGCGTACTGTATTTAATAAACAGTCCGCAAAAGAAAGAACAAAATTTTTAGGTGACGTAAACGATGCGTTGTTATCAGGAGAAGCAAGACTTGGTGATGATGGTGTTGCAGCTTTTGGAGAAATAGATGCAGCAGCCAAACAAAGAGTTATTGAAGGTATAAGAAAATTTGCACCTAATGCACAAGCTGCCGAAGAATTAGAAAAATCTATTCTTGGAGGTTTATCTGTTATGAGAAGTAAGTGGTCTGACTTGTTCTCTAAACTTGGTGGATCATTAGATGCTGCAGATATACAAGCATTTAAATCATTATTTGGTGGTAAGTTTAAAAACTATTTAGGTTCTACATACGACATCTTTCAAGACAAAAGTATTTTACCATGGATGAGATACAAACCTTCAGCAGAGGCAATAACCAATGCTAAAGATTTATTTAAAGCAAGCGCAAAAGAAGCTGGAAAAGATATTACAGATTTAGAAGCAGAGCAAATTGTAAACAATGTATTAAAAACTTCAGGACTACCTAAAGGTTTAAGAATGGATAAACCCTCTGATGCATTATTTAATATACCAGACTTCTTTGTAAATAGAACAGCGTTGGATGATGCAGTCAAACGTGGTGGTGTACCTAGAATATCTATTAGAGATGTAGCATCAGAAGCAGATCAAAAAGTATTTAATGATTTGTTTGGTAAACAAAAAAATCCTATGCAAACTATGATAGGTGGTATGGCTAAGTTATCTTTAATCACAAGACGTAATTTATTTTATGACGATCTTTTAAAAAAGAACGATGAAGTTGTTGCTAACTTTAGAAATGCTACAGATAAAACGACTGTTCCACAACCCATGTTTGCTAGATCAGAAGCAGAAGCAAGAGCTTTTTTTGGTGACGACTTTCAAAGAATAGAAGTAATTGATCCTGCACAAACTTTAAACGTAAACATTGCATCAGGCGCTAGTAATCCTTTTGGTGATGTTGCAAAACCTTTTTTTGCAAGACCGGGTGTTGCTGAAGCTATGAAGAACACATCTTTAAATACACAAAGTTCAGGTATACTAGGTAGACTATATGAAAGTTTAGTATTGTATCCTAAAGCTACATCACAAATTGCTAAAACAATTTTATCACCGGTAACACACCTAAGAAATTTTGTTAGTGCAGGTGCGTTTGCAGCTGCAAATGGTATTATACCAGCAGCGGATATAGGTGCAATTAAACAAGCTTATCAAGCATTACAAACACCGCTTAAAGGTACAAGACAACAAAATGATTTGTATCAAGAACTATTAGAGCTTGGTGTTGTAAACTCTAACGTAAGACTTGGAGATCTATCAAGACTGTTACAAGATGAAAACTTTGGTGAGACTATGACATCTGACAAAGGTATGAGAATGTTATTAAAACCATTATCAAAATTAAAATCTGTATCCCAAGATTTATACACAGCTGAAGATGACTTTTGGAAAATATATTCTTGGGCCATAGAAAA
>Ga0181377_1000814_pt1 | contig 10913 bp, 11 predicted proteins | sample LowvirmetaG_9_FD_130160 | JGI IMG/M metagenome (GOLD analysis project Ga0181377, IMG submission 130160) | Marine viral communities from the Subarctic Pacific Ocean - Lowphox_13 viral metaG | ecosystem: Environmental > Aquatic > Marine > Oceanic | place: Subarctic Pacific Ocean | collected...
GTGCTCTTCCGATCTGGGGGAAACGATAAGAATCCCAAAGCTAAATTTTTGATACCAGAGAGGGTGTTTCCAGCTTCAAAATCATTATAGGCTAATCCCCACCTATAAATTCCACCAATAATAGGTAAGAATCGTAGCTTACCACTTAGTAATGTCATTATCGTACCGGCAGTTTTTGGCAGAATGCTACCTCCTGGATCTTCTAACTCGTCATCGCCTTTGTCTTTGGCCATCGTAAGCTCACGATATAAAATATAACCATCAAGTAAGAGACTTAAACCTGTACCAACACCTGGTATAAGATTAAGAACACCAGAGATTATATTCAACCCCATACCTAGGTAATCACCAGCCTTATAATCCATGTAGGCAATAGCAAAGCTTGCAATCGAACCAATAAATGGTAAGAATCGCATTGCCTTTAATAACGTCTTACCTGTTAACTTCGCTATTGTAGGAAATATTTTAGCACCAACTTTGCCTAGAATTTTAGCAGATGCAATGAGACTCTTACCAACGATAACGCCAACATTAGGCAATGTATCACCAAAGAAATCTTGTAGTCCTGTTGTTATTTCATCCCAATATCTACGTAGTCCTTCTGCAGCGAGTGCAGCAAGACCTAGTGCGCCTAGACCTTCACCTGCAAGTCTGCGACCACTAACATTACCCAAAGCGCTTGTAATTTTACTAATAGCAGAACTTCCTCCACCAGCACGACTAGCCTCTTCTTCCGGAAAAACAATCTTTCTAAAGATTTTAAAGATATTCTCATACCTCTTCACCTCCGGTTGTGAGAGTGTAGGGTTAATCTTTACAGACTTATCACCGGAATCTTTATCTACAACTACACCTTTTTTGACACCCTTCTTCTTGTCAGGGTCAATATTCCTAAGGCCTTGTATAAGATTTATTAATCCACTGTCGTCCTTGTCTGCCATTACATATATTTATGGCGAGCATCTATGTTTGACAGTGATATATTACTCAGCATTTAAGAAACTTGCATCAACAGTAAGCACTACACCATCCTCAAAGGTAAGGTTTGATGTTTCGACATCCTTTGTATTAGAGATAAACTTAATAACCTTATTATTGAGTGATAATGGTAGCTCGTTAACAACAGCCTTACGCTCATAGATACTAAGCTCTTTAAAGTCGACTACATTATCACCTAAAGTTACATTATCTATATATTTAGTAAGCTCATAGATGAGAACTAAATCAACACTCTCAACACGCTTCTTCTGATCTGTCATCTTACTAATTTCATTAATCATCTTACTGTTAGTATCTGTATCCTCTGTCAAGGTTGGTACTTTAAGCTTAGCAGTAATACCAGACGATTCTACTTCACCTTCAGATACTAGCTTAGAAGAGTCATATGCACCAAGTGTAGTGAGAGAGTACTCTTGTTCGTCTATTGTAATAGAATCACCAACGATAGCTTTACGCATTTCAAGCATAACAGCTGTTCTATCTGATAAAAGGAGCTCCTTATCACTAGAGCAGTTATCTTGCACAATACTATTAAAGATGCTACTCTGCTTAATTGTACCTTCAACTCCCTCAAAAGCAGCTCTTAGCAATTGTTTCTGCTGATTAACATTAAAAAGTGTAAAGGAAGTCTTCTTACTAAGAGACGGAACTTTAATTGAGATTGTGTTAGTGTCGTTAACTTCTTTAAGGACAGATAGGAAACTTTTTACATCAGCATTCATATATTAATATTTATCTCTCTCTCTTCTTTTGCAACTGTTCATTTTGGTCTTGTATCTTCTTGTTATGACTATTGAGGATAATTTTAGCCTCAATAGGTGATAGATCAAAATAAATGTCACAACCTGGTGTAACAGTGTTAGTAAAGATGTATATCATTTCATATACATTTTTTAAACTTGTGGAAAATAAACTCGTCATGAATTCCATAACTCCATTACCTATGATATTAACATTAAACTCATGAACTCCAATCGATTCATTAGCATCAATAAGAGTTATATCACTCATGCTATCTGATATCATATTTAAAAATAATCTTATACGGTTAAATATAGCGACAGGTAGATTATTTAAAATGGAAGACTTATCCTCTTCTGCTAGCTCGAAGAAATCTAATGTTGACGCACCATTATTAATCGTCTTGATGCAAGATGTGAGCATTTCGTCAACACTGTTAAAATATGACTGATTTGGGAGATCTAAAGTAATAGTATAGATACCTTCTGTAAACGTAGTTGTGAAGTCTTGATAGTTCTCTTCGAGTCTATTAAGTAGAGAAGTAAGTGAAACATCAACTGTCTTATCGTCATCTCTTGTTAAATAGATTTTATCATCTACAAATAACATACGAATATATATAAGTAAATAAAACCTATCAAATATGTTAAGATCGGAGTCTACATATAGATCTTCAAAAAAGAGATTGAGCCCCTTATAATCACCATTCTCAGCATACTTGCAGATGGTGAGATAGTCTCTATTTTTGAGTTCTTTAACTCTCCTAGTTTTACCACTCGGTAACGTTATTTCAATATCAAATTCCATACACTCCCTACGGAGTATTTATGACGTAATGGGAATAAATAAAGTCTACTTCTCGCATTAATTCATCAACACCCAATTCACCGTAACTCATACGATCTTCAACCATATTTACAGGGACACAGTCAAAGAAGGTTGTCATTTTGCGAAGACCGTAATCAACTTCTCTTACTTCACTGCTGTTTGAGGACTCGATCTTATCACTATAGGAACGCTTCGATCTACTAAATTGCATAATATCTATATTACACTTAATATCTTCTCTATCATCTTCTATCAAACCTTTAAAAGATGCAGCAACCATCCATGGTTTAATAAAGTTACTAAACACATCAATATTAGTCTCCAAAAAACCAATACTTAGCTTTGCAGGAGGTGTTCTTTTATTACCAATCATGGCATGCAAAAAACCACCTGCATTTTCAGTTCCTATTGTAGAGGTAGTAAATGATTCTTCTGGCATCGCTACAGATTGCGCAAGCAGCATACCAGCTTCACTATCAGATACTTTATCAAATAAGCCTACGTTGTCAGAGAATGAATTAAATGTATGTGGTGAGTAGACTTGCAAGAGATCATCCACGTCTTCACCTAATTTCTTCATACTTCCCGAGCCGGAACGAGAAGAGAACTGAACACCCCAAAGATTTTTAAGAGGTATATCACCGAACCAGTCCTGATGGACTGAGAGTCGTTTCTTTACAAAGTTAGGCATTCAGAGTGTTAGGACTCTTTTGTGTAAAAGTGATAGCTCATTGTAGCATTCACTTCAACAGTAGCACCTGTACCATCTGAAATATTATAATCAATACCATCAATTGTACGAAGAGAAGTACCTACGAGTTTATATTCACTTACAGGGTTAAGCTCTTTGTCGAGCTGTGCGAGCTGAATATAGAATTCATCATCAGGAGTACCATACTCACCTGTAGATGTCTGATCATCAAAAAGAGAGCGTGAAGCATTCTCGAAAAAGTTACGAAGTGTACTTTCTGCATCAAGGTAAAACTTAAGTGAATAAGAATCTGAGCCAGGATATGTAACAGTTCCTGGTACATTTAGTGTGAGTCCCATATAAGGTACAGCAACGTTAGTAATGTTACGACCTGGGAGAGCAGCTCCTTTAACATAAACGAGCTCGCCTTCTTCTAGAGCTGGAACACCTTGAAGTTGAAGCTGCGTAACACGAAAGAGGAAGTCGCGAGAGAAATCTCTGTCAGCAGCAGTACGATAGAAGTTTTGAATATTTTGGTTAACCGGCATATCATTATTTATGTCTTAACCTATGAGTTAGGCTAATAAATTATTGTGTATTGTTAATTAATTACCAACTGGCAATTTTATTAACCTTGTCAGTTATTATCTTCAGCTGGAAACCTATGAATATCTGGTGGCATACAATCTGTACCATCTACTTCAACCTTACCGTTCTGCTCATAATCGAGCCAATGATAGACAGAAGAGATATAATCAGCTGCTTTAGTAATCTTTGAAGCTGTCCAGCCTTCAAGTGATTCTGTATTATCAAGTAGCTCACTAAGCTTAATAGAATATTCAGATAGCTTATGAAGTTCAGCCTTTGCCATATGCATCTCTGACTCATCAGGAGCATCTTGACCCTCTTGCTCATGAGCTTCTGGCTCAGCTGAGCACCCTGCACCAGCAGCTACCATATCAGCTACCATATCAGGGTTGATAGTCGCATACATCTCTGCAATAAGGCTCGATTCACATAATTTAGATTTCATAAGTCACTATTATTTAGTCTTATACTGTGTATTTATCGACAAAAAAAGAGGAGGTCTTTCGACCCCCTCCTTGTAAAAAGTTATATTAAAAGTTTCTAAAGATTTGTAATGGCTCGATGAACATCATCAAAATTGTCTAAATCCTTTAGTTCTTGGAGAATTGCTTTTTTAATATCCTCGATCATTTCGTCCACCTCATCAATGACACCATATTCGGAATAGTCGTGGACGATGGCTCGGATCTTACCGCTCTCAAACATACCTTCATTGTCTTCAGCGTGCTCACCATCTTCACTATGAACATTACCTTGAACAGAACCATAAGCCTCCATCATAAGGTCTCTATCTTGGGCGTAATTACTATGTTGAGCCATACTATTATTTATGCAATAGTAGTTATTTCTCCACAAAAAAAGAGGAGGTCTTTCGACCTCCCCTCTGTTCTTTAACTATATGGACTATTAGCTTCCAAGAAGTTCTTCGAAGTTTGTATCTGTTCTGGTCGCGTAAAAGTTTACCAAAATAAATTCAGCAGTACGAACAGGCTTGAGGTAAATGTCAACAACAAGCTCGTTCTGGTCAATTACTTCACCAGTGTTGTTACGCTCGTCACAAACGATCATAAAATCATACAAACCGTCAGCATTCTTAACACGCTCAAAGAACGGTGCAAGAGTATTGTTAACTCTTGTACGTGTAAACAATGTGTTATTCTCAAAGAGGAAGAACTGCATTGTCTTCTTCGTAATCTTCTCAAGGTAGAGGAAAGTACGACGAACATTAATACGATCAAATGCACTTGGCTTCTTAAGGAGTGTCTTCTGTCCGAAGAACACATTACCTTGATCAGCAAAGTTGGCAATAGGATTGAGGTTTACAGAGTAAAGATCATCACGTTGACGTTGGTTAGGACTGATAGCAATATCAGATGCATCAGTAATAATACCACGATTGAATCCAGCAGGTGCACCCCATTGACCGACTTGAGCATCTGTAGAAGCCATCTTAGCGGAAGCAAATCCAGAAGATGGAACATATACATTAAGACCAGTGTAGTTATCATATACTCTCATCCAGTTAGCAAACACAGTTGCATAGGATGTATTAGCAAGAGAGAACTGATGGCGGAGTGCCCAGTAAATGTCTGTGTAGAAGTTCTTAGCAGGATCTTTCTGAATCTTACTATTCTTACCAGTTACAAGAAGCTGGCGAATTGGATCAGCAACAAAAAGAATATCACCACGTCCACCGTCCTTAATAGGACCTGCAAATGTAGCAAACTTTCCAAAGACGTTCATATAAGCTGTGCGAGCATCTTCACCATTAGTGTCAAGATCGCCAGAAGTACGAAGTGCTTCAATCTTATCTGTTGTCTTTGTATCATCGAACCCAAGAGCCTTTTGAGCATCTGTAGCTGTTTCCATGAAAGTGTGAATAGTACCAAGACCAGCTTCTGCAATGATGTCAATATCAAACTTACGATCGTTACGAACACGCTCAAGTGCACGATCAAGCTTACCAGGAATGCTTCCAATTGCTTTGTCTTTAAGTTGCACACCACCATAAGCACCGAGAGGAGTTAGGTTATCAGCCTTATCTATTTCACCACCACTAAGGAAGTTAGTGAAGAAGTTAGCAGGTATACCAGCTACTGCAGGATCAATGTTTCCATTTTCGAGGTTAGCTTCAAGTGTTTTACTATAAACACGAACCTTCTTCTTAGGAGTACCATCGCTATTGAGCTGTACACCACTACCTTGATCAGAAAGGAACGGGTTAACGATAACGTCAATGTTACGGGATTGATCTTCAGCAGACTCAAGAGAGAAGTTAATTGGAGCACCACCGTTTTCAGAGTTACGCTGGCGATAGTAACCAATAGATCCGTTATAACCTTCTTCAAGGAGATAATCAAGCTGAGAAGCTTCTTTAGAGAATGTTGACTGACGAAGCTTGAATACACCGAGGTTCAATGTATCATCAAACTCACGTTCAGCAAGATTGTAATCAGTTAGGCCATCTTCCATAACCTGTGAAATGGAGCCAGCAGCTGGGTTATCACCAAACTCTGGTGTAGCTGTAAGAGCGAATCCAAAGCGTGAAGTTGGAATTGTTGTAAAGCTGTCAGTACCAGTAGAATCAGCAGATTGTGTGACAGTAAATGCTTCAGTAATAGATTCGAAAGCAGATGCAGGGTTAATGTTAGTGTTGTCAGCAAGACCAACATAGTAACCGTTAAACTGGTTATCAATAGTAGTCTGTCCTTTGTTAACAATAACAACTGCTGCTCCACTAAGATCACTAAGACCAGAGAAATCGTCAGCAGCATCACTAGACCAGTTAAACAATGAACCATTCTTAAGTTGAATGTATTGTGCCTGTGTTATTTCAAACTGTGTTGGTCGACCAAGTACAGTAGTTGTCTCGTTAGCAGATGTACTAAATGTAGTTGATAAAGATCCAGTATTGCGATCCCAGACTTTAGATGGATAAGCAAGAACACTGATCTTGGATCCAAAGCCTTGACCACTAGCTGCACCGTACGGGAGACGGTTGACAAGAAGCTTACCGGTTGAGTTGAGAGCAGCACGTGCTGTGTGATAGAAATATCGCTCAGCTGGAGTTGTTGGAGCACCGTAGATTTGTTCAAACTCAGTAATGTTACTAAGCCCGACAACTTCATCTGTTGGTCCTTCAGAGGCAAATCCAGCTAAATATGTAGTAGTTCCTGTGTTAACAGTGCGAAGTGATAAATCACTTTCGCGAATCTCAACACCAGGAGATGTTATAGTCCTTTTAGCCATGAAATTATTTAATCAAAAAGAAAAATAATTCTATGTTTTAGTGCACTATTTTTATGCTTATTGACTAATTAGCTGGCTATGTAATTGAGAGTATACAAATGTCATTGAACTAACAGCTTCAGACCCGTCTCTATAGTTGTAACCAATACTACCTAAGTTGGTTGGAAAGGCTTTAGTATATTTCCACTCAATACGTTTATTATCATACTCATCTAACCCATAGAGTGTAAGGTCAGTTTGATATTTTTGAAAGAGCTCATCCTTTGAAAGGTCATCAGCATCATAAAGCCCTTCTTTCTGATCGTGCATAAGGTTAAGCCACTTATACATTGTCCAGTAGTTGTTGAATTCATTATCAATAGTAAAGTCTACTGTTACAGGTGGGTAAGGTTCACGAGCATGGGATGAATTGTATAGGTTAGATCCACTATAACCAATCTGAATAGCTGGTACAGTAAGTTCAGGCACAATAGATCCAAATACAGAGAACTGCATAGCATCCGTACTTACATTAAGAGAGGTACGTGACTTGCTATCAATTTTTTTCATTGCATCTGGTAGAGAGAATACAAGTATAAACTTATCTTTACGAGATTTGTTTAGATAAGACTGATTGTTTATATTGATAGCCATATACTTATTTAATCTATAGTGGAGTGAATCCAGCATCAATTAGATCATAATAATCATCACCCATCTCTTCAGTACCATCACTCATCCCCCAATAGACTGGATTAAGATCAGGACTAATACTCATATCAGCATTGTTGTATATTGAGGTAGCATCTTCAAATAAGGTTACACCAAAGTCCATAGGTTCAATAATCTTTGGCCTTCCTGTATCATCCTTCTCAAGAATCTCAAAGTACTGCTCACAGATATCATTTTCAAGAACATAGTATGCATACATCATAGCCATGACCAAGTCGTCATGCTTACCTCTCTGAGCTTTCCAGGTACCATTAGGGTAACGAACAAAGTCTCTAAACTCTTCTAAGGTATCTGCATCACGCATTACAATAGAGTGAAGATCATTCATCCAGTAACGCATATTAATAATACCTTTATGTTTTGTATTAGTATGAGCAATCATACCTGCCATTCTATTCTTACGATGAGCAGCTCTGTTACCGTAAGATACAATTTTAGGATAGCCGAGATCCATTAACAATCTATCTACAACTTGAGCACCGCAATTGTTACGCTCAATAAGAGCAAGAGGGTTACCAAAGTTGCGTAGTATTTGATAGACCTTATTACTAAACTCAAGAGGGGAGATTTTGTTATTCTTATATACTGCTACTTGTCTAATTTCAGCAGGATCAGTAATGTCGAGAACTTGAATAACAGAACTATCTTTACCAACACCTTCAGCTGTATCAACACCAGCAGCATAAAATCTTGATGGGTCAGGCTCTTCCCATATCTTATAACAACCATCATCAAGTACTGCTATAGGATCACAAATGTCCTTTTCCATCTTCTCATAAAGCTCATCATCAATAGACGACTCACCAGAGTTAATCCACTCACAGCAAAATTCCTGTCGCCAAGCTTCATCCGAACCAATAGATGCTCTTGTATCTGCAGCCCACTTTTCTGTTCTACCAGGAACTTCATTCCACATTATTTTACCTCTCGCCCAAGCGCTATCAGGATTAGTTTCCGACTCATTATAAATCTTATAGAACAAATTCTGAGTACCATTAGCAGTTGAGCAAATGAATGCTTTAGATTTCTTTGAGGATGAAATAATAGGATAGACAGACTTCCAAAACTCATCAACCAAATGACTCTCAATGAAAGCCATCTCATCAATAACAAGACAGTTAACAGACTGACCACGTGCAGCTGTACCGGTAGTAGTTGTAATACCAATACGTGAACCATTATCAAGAGTCATCGATGTCTTTGCATATTCTTTAACTGGTGGTTTGAGCCAGTTTGGTAGCTGTTCGTAGGCCATTCGCACACGCCCGAAAATTTCAATTGCAGTAGCCTCTTTGTTCGCTACAAGAAGAATGCGTTGATCATTTTGAAAGCATGCCTGCCATAATAGGTAAATGGTCATCAGAGTAGACTTACCAATCTGACGAGAGGCTAAAAGAATGTAAAAGCGATTGTCACGCATAGCTCTTAATGCTTTCTTTTGTGCTGGGTATAACTTAATAGTTTCTTTACCAGTATCAAGGTTAACAATATAGAAGAAGTTCTCAGCAAAGTATAGAATATTCTTCTTTGCCTTCTTAAGAGCTGCTACCTGCTCTTTTGTATAGACATGCTCATACTTTGAGTTAGGCAACTCTTTATTGCCCAAATAGTACATGCTGTCATCTTTGTTTCCTCCCATAACCTATATTTATTTACTAACAACACCTAAATTTACAACTAATAGTGGTATTTTAATCTCATTTGATTAAGTAATGGTATGGCTAAGAAGAAAGACCTTAAATCTCTTGGTGACGTTTACAGTAATCTCGGTGAAGAGGCTGCAGTAGTCGCTGAGAGTAAAGATAACGGAACCGTTGGTGATGAAAAAGCGTCAATTGGTGAAGCAGAACTTGAAGATGGTGGTATCCCGAAAGATGCTGAATGTGAAGACCCTAACGAAGTAAAGGTTGAAGATTCAATTGAGCAGGTAGATCCAGAAGAGGATAACGAAGGTGAGGAAGAAAATGAAGAAAGTTCTGAAAATAGCTTGGAAATCGCCAAGGAGGGATTAAATAATTTTATGGCCAAAAAATCTGTATTCGACCAACTTTTTGATAAAGTTATGGTCAACGAAAATTACCCTGAGATGGAAGAGATGGATGATCTCGGAGCTCTTGGGCTTGACGACGCTACTCCTGATTCCGAACTTGAGACTGATGAAGTTGAAGGTGGAGAAGAAGAAGTAACAATTACACTTGACAAAGCTCTTGCTGAGCAACTTTGTGACATTCTTAAAGCTGCTTGCGGTGAAGAAGAAGGTGACGACGCTGGTGAAGATGATCTCGAGATGGATGTTGAATTGGGTGGAGAAGAAGCTGGTCCTGAAGAGGATAACGAAGGCGCTCCACAAGCTTTTACAACCTCTTATAACGATGGTAAATCCAACAAGGTCGGTAATCAAACCGGACTTGGTGGTGAAGGTAAAGGATCTGCTGATGGCGGAAAGAGTGCTCACCAGAAAGCTCACAGCGCTGCAGTAAAAGATGGTAAGTCCAACAAAGTTGGTAACCTTGCTGCTGGTAAATCTGCATTCGGTGACGTTAAGGTTCAACCAAAGAACAAAGAAGTTAAAGCGTAATTAACTATTAACTTTTAAATATTAACTGGAAAGGCTCAAGTAATTACTTGAGTCTTTCTTTGTATATTGCTAGCAAGGGCATAAATAATAGTATGGTAACCTTCAAAGAGTATTATCAAGGTGATAAGATTAGTGTAGACCATGCTACTACAAATGGTAAGAGTATGATGAGAACAGGTCGTAAGCATGAGAATTTGAAGCGTAAAGAGTATACATCCAAATGCCCCCATGTTCAGAACTTGTTGAATGGTGGTGCTTCAAAGATTCAGTTAATAGCTCTACCATTACAGCAGGTACTTGATACATATGGTATGGAGTTTAGACCTGGAACAGTACAAGGCTGCGGTAACTCTGGTTGTGAGTTAGAGATGTATGAGGATGGAGAAGGTAGAGCATGTGGAATGCTAAAAAAGAAAGCTTAACAAAATGGCATGTAACACTGAAAGAGCTAACTGCTCACCTGAAGATATAATGGCTGCAGCTGGTCCAAGTTGCAGTAGGCTTATTGGTGGGGATAACTTTCAGGCA
>Ga0181377_1000816_pt1 | contig 10866 bp, 19 predicted proteins | sample LowvirmetaG_9_FD_130160 | JGI IMG/M metagenome (GOLD analysis project Ga0181377, IMG submission 130160) | Marine viral communities from the Subarctic Pacific Ocean - Lowphox_13 viral metaG | ecosystem: Environmental > Aquatic > Marine > Oceanic | place: Subarctic Pacific Ocean | collected...
CTTTTTTATCATCAGAGTGATGAATTTGTAAGGCTTTGTGTATTTGATGATCACTTCCATGAAAAGACATTGTGCTACCATCTTTATGGTGTTTAACTGTAGCACCTGTATTTTTATTAACATGCTTTGCAAATTTCTTATTATCTGGACCATCGCCTTCATCATAGCCGTGTTTAATAGTCATAGACGCTTTATTAGTTTTGCTATGTTCTTCATTTATTTGCTTTCTTAATTCAAAAAAATCTATCATTTGCAACTCCTACTTTGCGTTCATTGCTTTTGTCATTTGAGTAATAACACGTTTCATATCACTCTTTGGAATTTGAATATGTTTACCCTTACCTCTTCCGTAATTGATTTGAAAGGTTGGTCCTTTTTTACCAGCGAATCTATCAATCTGAAAACCCGTTATGTCATCAGTATACATGTTAGTAGCTTCTTCTAAAGGTTGTGAATTTTCACGTACCTCTTCTATTGCTCTTCTTAAACTCATTTCATGCTCCTAACTTTTTTCTTAGTTCCAAAATCCTTTGTATCAGCCTTGGATATCATACCTTTGATACCTGCGCCAGGATCTGCTTTTCCGTGGTAGCCATCAGCATAACCGGGTGGAAGTTTTTTAATTTTGCCACCTTTCATTTTAAATGCTGCAATAGCTGCGTCATGTGCTTTCTTTTCTGAATCAGACATTGCTTCTTTTTTCATAAGCCTATTTGTAGCTCTATCGATACCACGTACTCTCATAGAAGCTTTTCTTTCAGGACCTTTATTATAATCTTGATCTTTATGCTTACCACCTAATTTGCCTATTGCATCTTGTGTAGCATCAGCTCTGCCTTTATCAAACACATCTCTTGAAGCTTTACCAATATAATTCTTTGCAAGATTCTTTGATATTTCTTTTACTTGTACGCCATCTTGAATATCTTTAGTTAAAGATTTAACTTGACCTGCGTGAGCTTTTACTGCACCCTTAAGACCTTTAATAACTTTCTTAACTGAATCAGTATCTTTCTTGTCAAGTGCTTCATTTGTTTCTGCATGTTTTTTATAAATGTTTTGGACAATATCACTTTTGTGTTGATCTGGATATTTCTTTTTAACATCTCTCATAAGCGCGCTTGTGTTACCCTTATACTTTTTATTTTTAGCCATATCACCTATGTTTTTCTTGTCCATAGGATTTACCATACTGGTTCTTGCTCTAAAGGCTGTGCTTGTAACTCGTGCTTCACCAACAGATTCTTTTTTACCTTTACCACTGAGATCTGAATCGGCACCGTAGTAAGTACCTTTACCTTTACCAATGTATGAATTAACTCTTGCCATTGCCCATTGTTGAGGTGTGGTTCCTGGCCTGTGACCTGTTTTCCAAGCTGCCATTCCTCTATTATATACTTTCTTTAAAGTACCATAAGATATGCCAGACTTTGCCGATTTCTTTTTGAGTCCTTCATTCTCGAATAACTCTTCATGGGTTGAAAATTTAAGCATCTGCTTTACTCCTGTTTTTAATTTTTCTAACTTTAGCTCGATCTAACATTCTAGCATGTTTTATCTTATCAACTATTTTTTCTCTTTCAATTTTTTTCTTGGCTAAATCCACTGCATCTTCACCGTACATTTTTCTGTATTTAATAGTGTGTTTACTTAATTTAGTTTTAGCGGTTGCATCGCCAGGGGCTTTCTTATATGCAGCTGGATTATCGTCATCCATCTTTGCATGTTTTTTAAAATGCGAAAGTCTTTTACTTTTAGTAGATTTAGAAAGATTTTTATAGTAAGGTGCTGGTTGAGTGCCAGGAGCTTTTTTCACATCTGGATCTTGCTTTACTTTTTTCTTTGCTTCTTCTTTTTCTACTAATTGAATATCAGTTAACCATTTTCTATAAGTCTTTCCATTAGATTCTACAATGACATAATTACTTCCAAGACTGGTAACAGTAGCGAGTTCGTCACTGCCCACGAAAGCAACACTGTCATTAATATCAAACAGATTTCCTTTAACATATGCCTCTCTTTCTTCAGAGACTGGAGTAAAGTGTAATGTATTCTTATATTCTTTTTGTTCTTTTAATCCCATTCCACGACGTACTTCATTGTATACTTTCTTAGCTTCATTATTTGAAACACTTTTAGGTAACCCCTGTGAGAATTGTGTAAAGTCTCCTTTACTTGCCAAGCTTCTCATCTTTGATGCCGACATACCTGATATGCCATCTGCATCTGGATCACGGTCTCCAGCTGAAATTACATTTATTTTGTTAAACTTATAAAGTCCGTGTCTTCCTTTTACGCCATTGTATTTTTCTAATAACTTTTTAAATTCATTAATCCTGTCTGAGCCAACAACCATATTAATATTCTTGTATCCTTCTGAATATAATTTAGTTGCTGCATCAAATACATTCTTAACTTTCTTATCAAGCATTACACTTCTGGCGTGCTTTGGAAAAAATTTACGGACCGTCTTAATTTTATAGTTATAGTTCAAAGGGTTTTTCTTGTTATCTGTAGATTGAGATAGGTACACTCTATATGGGTTACTACCTGATTTTTTAGATAACTCGTTCATTAACTTTTCGTGACCTGATGTAGGTGGATTCATACGTCCAAAAGTAAAGTATACGGTTTTGTCTTCTTCAATAAGAAATGATCTAAACGAATTTATCATTAACCTTTTTTCCTCTGTACTTCTTTCTTACGAACGTCTTTAAACATCCTCTTAGCTAGTCTTTTTATTCTTTGTTGAAGTGCCGGCTTTTCTAATCTCTTTTCAATTTCTTTTTTTCTAGCAAATGTAAGTTCACCTTTTGGTATTCCACGTGTAAGCTTCTTTGCTATTTGAGCTCGAGCTTGTCGATTTGATCTTTTTTCAAGAGTCTTCTTATTAGCCATTTTTCTCATAGCTCTTTGACGACCAATTTTAATTCTTGTTTTTAAACGCTTCATTAGCCTTGAGCGTTTCATTCTTTGTTGTAAGCTTAATGCTTCATCAACATCTTCATTAGGCATTTCATCTGGCCATGTAGCTTCGTTAACTGATTCACCAACAACATCAAGTCTGCCAAACTTTCCACGAAACGAAGATGGCCCTCCCATATCGTCTACAAATTGATGAGCATCTTTTGCAGTTTTAAAGTGACATGTAATATCACCTTCTGGATACCCTATACCTTTATTCTTTTTTATGCTCTTAAAGATACGTTCTGAATCCATTGCGCTAAGATCAACTAGATTATCATAATCAATAATGACATAAAACTTGTAATTTGTATGTACAGTGTTATGATCATGACTAATTAATTTTTTGTTTTTTCTCATTACTTTTGAAAAGGCTGACACTTTTTCATCAAGTTGGTCAACTGATTCTTCTTTCATTAAACCATTTAAGCTTTCTCTAGGATACATTCTAAATACTTTAGCACGAGCTTTATCGATATACTTTTTCTTATTACGTTCGTAATCACCAGGATTTTTTGCTAGTGTTCTAGCGTGTTTAGTTATGTCAGATGGTTTTGTTGGTTTAAGAACTGAAGGAGAAGAAGCTTCGCTTTTAGCTTTTTTCTTTTTTAAATTAGCTGGATGCAATGGATGTTTAATACCATAAGGAGATTCTGGATTAGGATCTGCTTTTTTTGGTCTACCTTTTAAATCATTAGGATCGACAATAGCTTCTTTTTTAATAACTTCTTTATCAGTCTTAACCATGCGTATGCCGACTTTACCGTCAGGCTTAACATATTTTTCTGGTTTTCTATCTGCTGATTGTACGCTCTCATTTCCGTGATATTGCTTCTTACGTTTCTGAGCGTAGTATTTGACTTCATCTGATTCGCCTGGCTTATAATCTGCAGACGTCATATGTTTAAAATCTAATGGTGCCATTAGTTCCTCCCCGGCTTGTCCCATCCTTTTATAATTTCTGGTGAAAAGTTGGCATATGAAAATTCCATACGATCAACTATTTTCACTGCATCACCACCAAGTTTGTCAATGGCCACATACCCTTCTTGACCCGTTACCTTATACCCATCACGAGTCTTAAGAAACGTTTGTGCGCCATTAAGCTTATTAAGTATATTTATAATTTTTAATTTTGCTAGAACTATAGATTTCTGTAATTCGAACATCATTTCCAAACTTATTTTATTTTGTGGTGAAAAGAATTTAAGTATATCGTTTAATTTTTGTACTTGAGCTGATTTACCTTTTTCGCTCTTTCTACTATCTATCTCTTTTTGAAACTTCAATTTTATGTGTGATATTAGTTTCGAAACGTGGGTCTTGGTATTACCAATGACTTCACCTTTTCGTACAAATGTATTATTAAACGTTTCAATAAGTTGAGCAAGCTTTTCGTTATTTTCGAGAGTACGTAAGGTAGTACTAGAAATTTTATTAAAAATCCTGCCAGCATTGCTAAGATGTGCATTGACTTCCTCCGTATCTTTTTTAGTCATAGTAAATTGAGTCATATCTCTAAGCATTGCATCTTGTGACCAAACATTTTTAGTATTCTTAAACTTTGTAGTATCCACACCGTATGATGCTTTCATTGTTTCAAATGTTTTGCCTGTGTAAGTAGTATGCCACACTATACCAATCTTTGCAGCTTTAACTTTCTTAGCAGCTTCAGTGCCAGAAGGCACTGCATATACAATAGTATTTGGATGAAAGGTAACATAAGGTTTACCTTTTAACTTTTTAGTTTTAACATCGCTTGAATCAAATAAGAAGTCACCTTGTACTACACCTTTGATACCAAGTTCAGGTAAATACTTTAATGCGGCTTTAAGTTTAGCATTGAGATCACCGCCAGTATCGTCGTCAATGTCAGAATTAGTTTTATATACTTTTGGCGTGGCGTTGAAGATGCCTTTCTTAGCAACAAAAAATTTACCGTCACGAGGATCAGTACCAGCGAAAACTGCGGGTGCACCGTCCCACTTAACACTAACGTTTCCATCTTTAACTCCTGCTAACATGTCTCTTAATGAACGTAATGCAAGTATTGCTTGTCTCGTTCCATCAACACCGCCATATATGACTTTGTCCTCGATGTGAGTCATGTGTGTATTCTTTTGTTCTGATATATATTCTTTAAAATTAATCATTCGTAAACCTTTGCATAAATTGATGATATATCAAGTTTAGAACCTGCATAGTTCACCATGTCTGTTATAACCAAATCTGCTTTACCATTTCTCATGTTATCTACTAAATGAAATAAAACGTGTATTGAGGCAATCTTACTGTGAACTTCATTTGCAAGTTTTGCAGTTAAGCCTTCCATAAATTCTTCTTTACTAACTGTAGGATGAATCTTCTTAACCATATTATAGATAGGTAATGCATTACGAGATTTTTCACCTATTTTATTTAATTCCATTGCCATCTTTTTTAAATCAGCATTTGATGGTAATGTTTTGCCAATTCTTCTTTTGATTGAATCAGTTATCTGTGCATATCCACCGCCGCCGCCTCTTGCAGTTTTTAATTCTAATTCAAATGTTAAAGCAGCAAACTGTGATTTATTACGGATCGCGGCTTTACCGCCATCAAACTCAATGTTAGCTGCTTTACCTCGCCAGAATTCAGAACCTTTTTTAGCAAAGGTTGCCATCAATCGTCCACCTTTAAATTTATGAACATCTAAACTTTCATCTTTATTTTCTATAGAAAGTTTTATTCCTTTTTTAGATTGAACTTTTTTTAATGATATGCCTACTAATTTTCTTGATTCGAATAATTTAACGAGTGCTTGATTTAATTCTTGAATAGAACCTTTCGGTAGTTTATTAGCTATTGACTTATCAGTAGTTGCCCATATATCACCAGGATTCCATTTGTCATTACTTAACTTATTCATTTGTGAATTCTTAAGAGCTTCATCTTTGACTTTATAAATGTCATTCATAACTTTATCATCACGATGGAATGACATATTTTTATTAATTAATTTTTTCTTTAATAATTCTTGTGCTGTCCAATACCCCGACCAGTGCCACGATGGATCTAAATCCATGACTTGTTCAAATGTAGCTCCTTTTACGAATACTGCGTTATACGCTTTTTCTAAATCTGAAGGTTGTATAGATTCAAATGTAGCTCTAGGATTGTTAACCATGAATTCGCAATAAACACATTGTGTTATTTCTGCATGTGCAGTTTGTTGTGAGCCTCCGCCTGAACCTCCAGTAGCACCACCAAAAACATTTGATTTACCGATCTCATTTGATTTAATTATGCCAGTATTTGTTTCAAACTCTTGTGTTTTCTTTTCTTTTTCTAAACGATCAATTGCTTCTCTATTTGCTGGTGTATTCTTTATTATTATTTCTTTGCCTGCAATAGAAGGAATAGCTTCACCGGCTTTAACGATCTTTCTTAGTATAGCTATACGTGTTTCTTTAGTCTGAGAATTGATTTTTTCCCATTCACCTGGCGGCATCTTCGAAAATTCGAGTATCATGCGCTCCTCCAAGTATCTCATGTATGATTTGAATTTTAACATGATTCTATTTATAATAGTTCAAAGCTTAAAAAAGCGCCCTTACGGACGCATTAATTAATAAAGAGTTTTTAAGATTTATTTTTAATAGGAGCTTTCCCTTTACCCGATAAATATTGTGGGATCGGTGGCGGCTTAAAATGCTTGTTTAAAAATTTTTCTATGATGTTAGATAACCAATCCACATTAAGCCTCTTTTAATTAGTGTATACTATTATCTATTACTTGCGTCTATCTCGATATGTTACACTTTTGTTAAGTCTTTTCTTTTGAAAAGAATTATTGCGTTTTCTATCTTCTGGACGATAGTTAGGATCATAATGTTCGTATCCACGAATTCCATTTTCTTTTGCCCAAGCGGCAATCATATCGAGTTTATGTTTCATTTTTGGAACCTGACTGTGTATGTTTTTCCTTCGTATTGAAAAGTGATTGACGAATGTGAGTAGACTCTTCGAGACTCTTCCTTATAACGCGTTTGATTCCTGCAGATTCTCTTAGTATTGTCAGTAGCGCTACTATTTGAATGACCAAGCATGCCGCCAATAATAGCTCCGATTGCACCACCATCTTTTTCTCCTTTGATGTTATTACCTAATATTCCACCGATGATTGCTCCAGTTAAAGCATCTCCGGTCTTGTCACCTGATGTGACATGATCTCTACAGACTTCAACACTATAAGGTGTTTGACTTATAATAGACTTGTAGTGATCTTGTACTTGATTAGCATACGCTGAGCTTGTCATTGCTAAGCTAGCACATGCAATATACTTTAGTATTTTCATTTCTGGTTTATCTCCTGCAATTGATCAACTAAACTTTTTGTTTCTTTAGGGTTTTCAGTAAGTTGTACACGAGCTGTATATAATCTTTCAAGTCTTTTCTTTACAGACTTAACTTTTTTAGATTTACTTTCCCAAAAATTAATTTCATTTAATACTCTATCCATTCCCATAGACATGGCTAGAGTATCTTTAAACACGCTCCGTGATGTACTCATTATTTAAGTTTCCATAATATATACTCATCACCATTTGATTTCAAGGTAAGAGCAGGTACACCTTCTGGTTTTTGTTTTCCAACATAAGTCCAGCTATAGCCTTCTTTAAGTTGCTTACTAGAAGTATCTATAAACTCTTTATTATCGATACCAAAGATAGCGGTTGCTAAAATTAATGCTAACATTTTATTCTCCTAATTTAGTTAGTGGTTCAGTTTTTGTAGAATCGGTGTAATCATTTTCCCAATATCTACGAGATGCAGTTTCTTTGAGGACCATTCCGTCTCGTATTCTATAGGTGATGAGCTCTCTAGATACGACACCGTCAGTATCTAGGAGATCAAAAGCTCTTTGCAGAGGACCGTCAGTCATTACACTTTCTCTGCAAATTTTAATGCTGTATTAAGAGCATTTCTTTTTTTAATCTGGTTTCCACCAAACCATGAAGAGTAAAGTCTATTATCAGAATTTCTACCTTGTAGATGATCTGTAACATACGTTACTGAATTAAATGCCTGCCACCAAGAACCTTCAGCAAACTTTGCACCAGGTTGTTGTTCCAATGCATCGTAACATGCAATAGCATTCTTAGAAAGAGTTTCCATAGAAAGAGATTTATTTTGTACTCTCTTATCCGCAGTTCTTGGATAAACTGTATTGTAGAACTCAATAAGAGAATCAATGTTGTATCTCTTAGAACCAAGAAACTGAGCCATTTCTTTATAAGTCTTCAGTTTATCAGAAGCGATACCTAAAGCTTTCTTGACTTCGTTGGCGTTAAACTCAACTCTATGACCAACTCTAACTGATCTTTGAGCTTCTTGATCGAGTGAAAGTGAAAGTGTATTGTTGCATACAACTCTGATTGGTGTAAACCTAATGTCAATAGACTTACCATATAAGTGAGGGTTTGAGAAAAGCAAGTAAGACTCGACTTTATCGCCACCGAAGAGATCAAATGATTCTTTGACTTTAGCCAAAGCCCATACCATCTGTCCACCTTTAAGTGAACCTGCTGTATGCATTTCCATATCACCAGCAAGAACATACTCTGAAAAGAATTCAAAAGCTTGTTCATTCTGAACTGGATTCCAGATCTGACCGATGTTAGTCAAGACTTTATCGTCTGAACTTCTTACTAAGGCTTTCATGCCTGTAGCAACTTTCTTACCGTTTGATAGAGTTGCGTATGAGTCAACCTGATCGACCGTCCAGTCAAGACCAGCTTTCGTCATCATTTGGTTTGGTGTAAGATCGTTACTGACTTCTACACCGAGGCCGTGCCAAGGTACTTCACCTGCATACGCCATTGTTTCAACTTGATGTGCCATAATATATTCCTCCTAAGGCTATTGATTTGAATTTGTTTCGATACAACCGGGTGCAAGACCTTCGGTTGTACACGGATCTTCGATTGCGCCGATAAGTAAGACACATGCTAAGACTGATGTTATTGCTAATAATTTTTTCATAATATAAATTGTTCCTTTTTAATTATTATAGATCTATTATACCACATTTTTTCTAAGATGTAAAGGAAAAAATGCATTTAATTTAAAAATTTTTCAATTATTTCTTTAAAGAATACATAAGCACCGTAGCAATAAACTGCTACGATGATTGTCTTTAAAGTTTTGTTCATGGAGTCGTCCGCCATGTACACCCAATCGTGATACTTCTTTTGCATTAAGCATTCTCCTGCTGGTAGATTTTATAAGCTAAGATCGTCTTATCTGGAAATGCATATGGATTACGCTGAATAAAGATTAACAACTCCTTCATTGTTAATCCTAAGAAAGTACATTCCTTATTCAGGATCGTGGTGGCACCTTTAAGTTTCATACCGTACATTATGCTACCTCCTTAAAACCAATTCTTGCAACTTCAAACTTTGTAGGTGCACCGTCAGCATCGAACACTGTGAACTCATCTCCAACCATTGAGCTGCGAAGAGGTGTACCATCAAAGTTGTGATGGCATACTGTTACACCGGCTGCCGGCTTTTCAGACCAAGAACAAAAAATATTTTGTGTTTTACCGAAGGCATCTTCCAAGGCATGTTGAGTATCAGTATGTTCGGATACTATCGATGCGGCTGAGTAAGGAACTGCACCGTAATTGTTTTTAAAAGTAATTGAAACTATCATTATATAAACTCCCGTTAAATAGTTAATTTTTTATTTTATAGATCTATTATACCACACTTTTAACTTAATGTAAAGGAAAAAATGCATTTAATTTGAATTTTTTTCATGAGCAATCGTGACTCGATACCCGGGCTTTTCACACCAGATCTCTACGTGGTCTTTCATCATACCAATTGCATGCTTCATGTCATTGCATTCGGCACGTGTTATCATCTCATCATTTTGAAATACATATACTACAAACATCGGCGACTCCTAAACTAAGTTAGGAAGTTTAGGCCAGTCTTCGCCCTTGCCGTTGATGCCCATCTTTTTATCAAGGTGTACACATACGAGTTCGAGCATGAAGGACGGATGCTCAGTGCAGTACATATCAAAAGCAACGAGACCTATGAGACCGTCATAGACAAAGTCCTCGACTTGGTGAGATTCCATGTAGTGTTCGATTGCGTTGCGTTCGGTGGTTACATTAAACATATTAAAAACTCCTCTTTTGATTTAATATAGATTAATTATACCATAGTTTTAAAAGAATGTAAAGGACTTTTTTTACTTAAATGCATTTTATTTTACTGGTAGTACGGGTTCACCGTCGAGTTCTCATCTTCGATACCCTTGACCGCGATGACTTCCGGTATATAGTACTTCAGCATGTTCTCAATTCCGGCGTGTAGAGTCAAGCTCGACATGGCACATCCTGAACAAGCACCACTCATAAAGATCGTAGCGATACCGTCATTGAACTCGTGCAGAGAGACTCTTCCTCCATGCATCTCTACACTCGGTTGAATGTATTCATCGATGATCTCTTCGATCTTCCGTTTGACTTCTTCTTCGGTTCGCATTTTTTTCTCTTAAGCAGGTTTTTTTTCTGACTCAGCACCCTTGTCCGAGTATACCGTGTGATGGTACGGCATTCTCTTTATCGACATTCTCCGCGAGCTCCGCATCATAGAAGTACTCTTCGGTGTCTCCGAGCCTATACTCATTACCATTCTCGACCTGATAGTATTCGGTAGACACTTTAAAATCCGGCATCTTTGGATTCTTCGGTGTTAAACTATTGTCATAGACTCTCATTCGATTATTCGGATACAGACAGTATTGTCCATTCTCGAGTTCAAGCAAGTTGAAAGACTTATGCTCGTCCGGCTGCTCCGCCGTAGAGTAATCAATCTCATCTGCATGTATATGGTAGTTATC
>Ga0181377_1000818_pt1 | contig 10852 bp, 14 predicted proteins | sample LowvirmetaG_9_FD_130160 | JGI IMG/M metagenome (GOLD analysis project Ga0181377, IMG submission 130160) | Marine viral communities from the Subarctic Pacific Ocean - Lowphox_13 viral metaG | ecosystem: Environmental > Aquatic > Marine > Oceanic | place: Subarctic Pacific Ocean | collected...
TAATAGGACTTTTAATTCATGGCGAGTTATTCTGTACGTGTAGAAGGTGCTACTAATCTTAAGAGAACTTTGAAAGGTATTATTGACGAAATGTCAAAAGACCTTACAAATGAACTTAGGAGAACTACACCAATTGACACAGGCAGGGCTCGTCGTGGATGGTCTCGCAAACTTACGGGCTCGATGGGCGCTCGTATTTCAAATAAAGTACCTTACATTTCTCACTTAGAGAAAGGGCATTCTAAACAAGCGCCAAAAGGTATGATTACACCATCAATAAATAAAATAGAGTCGAACTTTAGAAGCGGCAAATACAATAGAAAACGAGGACGAAAATAATGAGTAAAGTACTTACAAAAGCAAAAGAACACTTTAAAGAAATCGCCAACAGAGGTACAACAAATGTTGAAGTACCCGAGTGGGGCACAAAAGTTTATTGGAAAATAGGCGGGTTAAATTTTGCACAACAATCAAAAGTAATTCAACTACAAAACTCTGGACAAAGTGCAGAAGCATTAGTCGAGATGTTGATTATTAGAGCAATAGATGCCGATGGCAACAAAATGTTTAAGCAACTTGACAAACAAGAACTTATGCGTGAAGTTGATCCAAACATCATCTTAAAAATTGTTAGTGCAATGGGCGAAAGCGACACTGAAGACGCAGAGGTCGTTGGAGATCCAGTAAAAAACTCGTAGAGGACCCGGAACTCTATGTGCTGTTTCAATTAGCACATGAGTTGAAAATGAGCGTCATAGAAGTATTACGTTTACCGGCTACAGAGGTAACATACTGGACGGCTTATTTTGAATTAATTAGGAGAGAGAATGAGCGACATAAACCTAATCATCAAGGCAACAGACAACGCTTCCGCGGTCCTAAATCGTATTAACAAAAATGTTGACCGTTTAGACAAGAACGGTCGCAAAGCATCTAAATCAATGGGTGGAATGGGTGCGGCTCTTAAGACAGTCGCAGTTGCCGCCGCCGCAATTGGTTTAGGCAAACTTGTTTCAAGCACAGTTCAAACAATCGCAAAGTTTGAATCGCTACGAGCATCACTTAAAACTGTTACAGGTTCAGTAGATGGTGCCCGTGTAGCATTTGCACGAATACAAGAATTTACAGCAAAGACACCGTTTCAGTTAGATGAAGTTACAGACAGTTTCATCATCTTACAACGTTACGGTATTGACACTTCAATCAAATCACTAAACGCTTTCGGTAACATCGCGGCGGCTAATGGTAAATCATTTAATCAATTAGCAGAAGCAGTGGGTGATGCCTTAACAGGTGAATTCGAAAGATTGAAAGAGTTTGGTATTAAAGTACAAAGAGAAAACGACAAGTTCGTTATGTCAATGGGTGAAACACAACTTGCTGTTACAGATTCAGCAGGTGAGTTAGTTAATGAACTTAAAAAACTTGGTGAAGAAGGTGGTCGTTATGCATCAGGTCTTGCAGACCAAAGTGCTACATTAGGTGGTAAGTTCTCAAACTTACAAGACAACGTTTCACAGTTTATGTCAAGTATTGGTGAAGGTGGTCTAAACTCTGTAATGAAAGATGTGTTAGATTCATTTAACTCACTTGGTTCAGAAGCACCTAAAGTAGGTAGAGTAATAGGTGCAGGCTTAGGTGCCGCAATCAAAACAGTAATGATTAGATTCAAGTTGTTTGCAGACACATCAAAGAAAATCTTTGGTGCTGTTTCAGAACTTGCTATTGATTTGCTTATGAACATCAAACGAACATTTGGAAACTTAAAAAATAGTTTAGGTCTTGACGATGTAATCGAAAAGTTTTCATTTGCTTTCTCTGAAATGGGCAGAATTGCAAAAGTTATTGCTAACTTTATTATTAACTCATTTAGAGCATTGTACGAGCAAGGATTTAGAATCTTTACTAAACTACCTGGAGTATTCAAAGAAGTATTCTTAGGTATTGGTAGATTAGGACAAGACTTCGGTACAAGAATGATTAACCAATTCACAAGTATTGGTAAAGCAATGAAGTTGGCTATTGAAGCACCTTTCACAGATGTAACATTTGCAGATGCTTTAAATGAAGCAAAGAAAAATGCTTTTGATGGATTTAAAATAGGTGATTCATTTAATTTAGATGATGACATATTCTTGTCAAAAGAAGACATAGACAGAATTTTTGGATTTGACAACATAAACGCCGCTAAAGAATTTATTATTGGTGCAAGTGAAGAAGTAATGCGAGAACTAAGAATATTAGGTATTGACATTAGTGCTTTCAAGCCAGGACAAGGCTTTGCTACGTTTATGGATGAGTACAATAGACTATTAGCAGAAGGTGAAAAAGAAGCAGACGCAATCGCGGCCGCTATTGCTAATCATAATTCTGCACAAAAAGAAAACAATGCACAAACAGACAAAGGTAATAAAAACAAGAAAAAAGAAATTACTTTGCTTGACAAACAAAACAAAGCATACAAAGAACTTGTCGCAAACATAACAATGCAGTCTGAAGCACATTTAATCAATAATGATTTAATAGAAAGAACACACGAAGCATACAAGAATGGTACATTTACACTTGAACAATATTCACAAGCATTACAAAGTTTAGGTTCTGACCACACAACACTTGAACTAAGAGCATTGAGAACAGCACAAACAATTAAAGATGGCTTTAATAATATGGCTGGGCAAGTTACAGATGTATTCTTTAACATGTTTACAGGTGTTACAAGTGCTTTCCAAGGTCTTAAACAAATCGCAAGTATGGTATTTGAAATGGTTGCTAAAGCAATCATACAAGCATTCATCGTCAAACCAATCATCGGTGCTTTAACTGGTGGTATGGGTATTCCGTTCTTTGCTAATGGTGGTATGATCCCATCAGGACAAGCGGCGATTGTAGGTGAAAGAGGCCCTGAAATTATTACAGGAAGCAATGGTGGTACAAGAGTATTCTCAAATACAGAATCAAGAAACGCAATGAACTCAGGAGGTGGGTCAGGTGATTCACCGCTAACAGTTAATTTTCATCTAACAGCAGTTGACACTCAAACAGGTGTGCAGTTCTTAATGGAAAACAAATCAACAATCACAGGTATGATTCAAACAGCATACAATCAAAGAGGTGTTAGAGGGCCTCTGGGTTAGGAGAAATTATGGCAATAACAGATTATTCTTATTTGGATGCCGCTGATGCAACTGGACGAGTATTTCCTACTACAGTTAAGCCAAGCAGAATTCAAGTTACTATTGACCAACCAACACTGGTCTCAACAACAAACTCACTTACATCACAACGTAGAAGTTTAGGTGCTCATCGTATTGAGTTAGACTACACTTATGCACCGATGACAGCAAATGAAATGCAACCTTTTATTGCTTTCTTTAACGCTATGCAAGGACAAGGTAAAGCATTTAAATTAAATGTACCTAAAGAGTTAATCAATGACACAACACACATTGCTGATTCAAGTACTCATACATCAACAGCCAGTTATGCTGTAGGTGTTAGAGAAGTAACAGTAGATGGGTTCGGTAATAACTTAAGTACTGCTATTAAAGGCGGTAATATGATTCAGTTTTCAAATCACGACAAGATTTACATTGTTTCTGCTTCAGGTGGTTCAGATGGTTCTGGTAATTGTAAGATTAGATTTGAGCCTGCTTTGCTCACGGCCATCACAAGTTCACAGACACTAAATACTTTTAATCAAGACATACCGATGCACGTTATTTTTGCGTCTGACAAGATTCAATTTGATGTAGACTCGGCTTTGCTTTATGGTTTTAAAGTAAAGTTTGTGGAACAATGGACAAACTAAGATGGCAAGAGGATTTGACTCAACAGCAAAAACGGAAAGTGCAAAAGGCTACAACTCAATCGCTACACTTGTAGAAGTACTTGTAGATCCAAGCAATCCAACATACTTAACTGATTTCGCAAGAGACATAACACACGATTCAAAAACATATTTGTCTGCACAAGGACTTATGGGTGTTTCGGGTGTTTCAGAAGATTCAAGTAATTCAATATTTACAGTAGAGATTTCATTAACAGGTGTCCCTGACGATTTCGTTAAACTATTTTTAGACTTTGATTACATAGACAGACCACTAAGATTGCGTAAAGTATTCTTAGATTCAGCAGGTGCTGTACTTGGTAATTCAAGACTAATCTTTGATGGTAGAATAGACAAGCCTGTAATTAAACACGAATTTAAAAGAAGAACAGCAACAATGGCTGTTTCAGCAAGTTCTCACTGGGTAGATTTTGAAGAAATTAACGGTCGAAAAACAAATGACTCAGAACAACAATCACTGTTTTCAGGTGACTCTTGTTTTGAATTTGCTATTGACTTTGACAAGGAAGTGACGTGGGGACAAGCAGATTAAAATTTAGAACAGGTAGTGTTAGAGACACTAAGAAAGTTATTGAACTTTGCGACACTTGGTGGTATGAATCTGCTTGGTACAAGAACACAAAAATGAAGTTTACTACTACACCTGAGTACTGGTATGGGTTATTTCAAATGGGTTCAATAGTTCTTTGTGTAGGAGAAAACGAAGCGGGTGAAATGAAAGCGGCTTATGTCGGTATGAAACAACCTTATTTGTTTAATCACGATTACACAACAGCAACAGAAGTTGTTTGGTGTATTGATGAAGAATACAGAACAGGAGAAAACTTAGTGACTTTGCTTTCTGAAATAGAAAAACTATTAAAGAATGAAGGTGTGCATATGTACAACTTAAATTTACCAGTTGAAGACAAAAAAGAAAAATTAGCAGACAGTCTCGTAAAGCGTGGTTTCTTTAGACAAGATTTGTCTTTATTCAAGGAGATTGAACATGGCTAAAGTTGCAGTTATTCTTTCAACAGCGGCCGCAATCGGTACAGCAATCGGTCTAACAGGTACAGTTGCTACAGTCGTAGGTGGTGTTGTTTTAGCCGCAGGTGCTGTAGTTGTTGCTAAAGCAGTTAAGAAAGCATTCGTTCCAGACATACCGTCAATGGACGACATAGGCGGTGGCGGTGGTGGAGGCCCTGGTACTGACTTTGCACAAAGCGGTTCTCAAGGTATTCTTATTAATAAAAGTGGTTCAAGTGCGAACTTACCAGTAATTTATGGTACTACAAGAACAGGTGGTATGAGAACATTCATTACTTCATCAGGAACTGACAACGTAGACTTACACTTAGTCTTTGCTTTATGTGAAGGTGAGATTAACGCTTGTAAAAAGATTTTCTTTGATGGATTACAAGTTATGAGTACATCAAACACAGGACAGAATAGTAGTTGGACTTTTAATGTTTCAAAATATTCAGGCAAAGCAGAAGCATACTTTTACCCAGGTACAGACACACAAACAGCAAACTCTCAACTTAATTCAGCCGCAAGTTGGACTGGTTCACCTCATCATAAAGGTGTTGCATATGTCTACTTGAAACTTTCATACGATGAAGAAGTTTGGAAAAACGGATTACCAACAATTACATTTGAAGTAGAAGGTAAGAAAGTACCTGCAACAAGTGATGGTACAACACTTGCTTTCTCAGACAACCCTGCTCGTTGCATATTAGATTATTTGACTAACACACGTTACGGAAAAGGGATTGCAGTTGCAGACATTGACTTAACAACATTTCAAGCGGCAGAAACTTATTACACATCAAAAGGATTTCATTGTCGTGGGAACTTAGACACTAAAGCAAGAATGTACACTAACATGGTAGATTTATTTACATCGTGTCGTTCATACTTAGCGTTCGGAAACAAATACAGATTAATACCAGAAAAAATAGAATCTTCTGTTCAATTAACATTAGATGATTCAAATACAATCGGTGATGTAACTTATGTCTTAGCAGACAAGAAAACAATGTTCAATAAATTAAAAGCAAGATTTATGAATGAGAGTACAGAATACCGTGATGACATTAAAATAGTTGAAAGTACTACACTACAATCAAATGACAATGGACATGTATTAGAAGCAGAGATCCCGCTACCTTACACAAAGACAGCGGCAGTGGCTCAACAATTATTAACAGAAGAAATAAACGAAAGCAGACAATCACATTTAGTTGAATTGACTGCTACAGTAGAAGCAATAGACTTACAAGTTGGTGATGTTGTTAACGTAACTAACTCAACTTTCGGTATTACAAATAAACCGTTTAGAGTTATTGAAACAACTATTGAACCAACAAGTGAAGTTAAATTAACATTAAAAGAATACGATGCAGATGTTTATGGTACAAGCATAATCACTGATTACAAGGATGACAACAATGCTTAAATTAATTACACCTAATACAAACGTTGATCCTAAGTTCGCAGGCTTTACTACAACAGGAGCAACAGACAATCAAGTTTTAAGTTATGACCAAGCAAGTGATTCACTTGTATGGGCAGACATCTCATCATTAGACAATACATTTGAAGCAGGCATCGTTGTAAGCGGTGCTCAAAGTACATTTGCGGCAGAAGTAGAAGTAAATGCTGTACTTGATGTAAACAACAATATTGAATGTAGTGGTACATTTTTAGGTGGGGCTATTGATGCAGGTGCAGGACAACTAACATTAGATTCAGATTCAAATATTACAATTACTTCAGGAAGTGACGCTGGAGAATACACACATTTAAATACCCCAACAGTTTTTGCAGGCGGTTTAACTCAAGCAGTTAGAATTACGCCTACAACAATAGACACATTTTCTGCTTCCGGTGGCGCAACCGCTCTCACAGTCACAGGCAATCTAACAGGAAATGTCACTGGTAATATTACAGGTAATGTTACAGGAAACGTTACAGGTAATGTTACTGGTGATGTAGATGGTAATGTAGATGCAGAAAGAGTAGAAATAAACACATCAACACCAATCAATCCCGGTACTTGGACTGAATTCAGTTTCAATGCTTTTGACACAGCAAAATTTGCCGTTGCTTCTAACTCATTAGTCATGCAGACATTAAGAGAAAGAAGTGACACTAACGCAACATTGATTGACACTATTGTAGGTAAAAGAACAGGCGACATTACAGGTATTGAAAGTGTCAATGATTTAGTCATGCACAATAATGTATTCACTGAAACTGCAGGCGGTGGTCAAAGAAGAGGTAGTGCATTCTTTACAAGAAAAAGAAATGTTGATGTAACAGGCACAGGCGCAAGTGATTACCAATATGACATTTATGACACTGACTTTGAAATAGTCATTTATGACAAGGCAACTGGTGCAAACGAAGTTCAAAGAACTGTTGCTACATTTGGTTCAGAAGGTCAAAAGTTTCATAATCAAATAGAAGTATTTACAAAGCCAACAGACTCTGGAGACATTGATTTAAGTTCAGTACAACTTGCTTATGTAGGAACAGCAAAAGATGATCCAGATGCGTACATTAGATTAGTTGACCATAACGCAGGGCCAACTACAACGAACATGGTTAGATTTAGAGACCAAGGTTCAGGAGCATACAGAACAGAATTTGAAACGCCTGTACAGTTTAATAACAACGCAGTGACAGGTATTAGCAGTTTGACTGTCGGTAATTTGACACTCTCAGGAGACCAAATAAGCACAAGTGCATCAGAAGTAGAATTTGATTCAGACTTTAATGTTACAGGAACTGCTTTCTTTGGTTCAACTAATGGTACTCAAATTAAAAACACAGGTGAGATTGACACATTTGGTTCAAACACTACAGTGCCTTTTGGAGCACCAATCAAAGTAGACAGTCAAAGTGCAGATCCAACAGGTGTAACAGGTGCAATTTATTTTAATACAACTACTTCGAAGTTTCGTGGTTACAACGGAACTATTTGGGTTGATTTAGGTTAGGAGTCGTAATGCCAGCAAAAAAACTTTCATCTAAAATTACAAATGCATTAAAAACAAAAGCAGACAAATCTAAACGTTACAATCTAACAGATTTAAAAGCAGTATTTAAAAGAGGCGAAGGCGCTTACTTAAGTTCAGGATCTCGTCCTGGTGTTTCAATGGAGCAATGGGCTTTCGGTAGAGTTAATAGTTTCATAAGAGGCGGCGCACATGACACTGACATTAAACGTAAAGCCGCTAAAAGAAGGAAGAAATAACAATGGCAAAGAAACCAAGACGAGTAGTAAAAGACAAATCATCAGGATTACCTAAAAAATATTTAAGTGGAACAGCAGGTGCAAAGCGTAAAGAACTTGCTTCTGTACTTGAAAGAATTTCAACTCTTTACAAACAAGGTAAGAAAATACCACAATCACTTATTCGCAAAAGAATGGAGTTAGGTAAAAAATGACAAGAGAAGAAGAAATAAAAGTATTATTAAGACGTTATGGATTACAAGAAGTAGACAAGCCAAAGCGTACTCCTAATCATCCTACAAAGTCTCATGTAGTACTAACAGTAATAAATGGAAAGCCAAAACTAATTAGATTTGGTGCTCAAGGTGCCGAAACAAATCCTGTACGTAAAAACGAAACAGAATCAGATGCGGCACGTAGAGCCGCTTTTAAAAGAAGACACGCAAAGAATATTGCGAGAGGAAAGATTTCACCTGCGTGGTGGTCAAACAAGTACAAGTGGAGTTAAACATGACACAGAATAGACCATACGACACTCGTCCTGCTTACACACTAATGAAGTTAGATTGTTACTTACAAACACACATTAATGTAGGATGGTGCGATTTAACTGACTTACACGAATTCATAATCTTATTCAGAACACTACCAAGAGAACATCAAAAGCGTTATGGACATATGGTAGATTTAGTTGCAGACTTATTTGATGAAGCGGAACAACCATGCGAATAATGGAAATAGACAAACAATTTGAAGACTATTCTAAGTACAGATTACAAAAATGGCCTATTTACTTTCCAAGAATACACTGTGAAATGGTAGTTTTGGTAAATTGGTCAGGATTACACAAGATTATGCATCACCCCGATGTACGTTATTTCTCAATCAAACCTAATATTAATGTAAATGGTACAAACTTATTTGCTGTTGGATTCCCTTCAAAAGAAGCCAAAATTAAGGGTTATGAAGTCAAAGTAAAATATTTGACTAAATAATAATAGTAGTAAAGTTCATTACTAACTACTGACATAATTTAATGTTCATTATGTACTGAACATTTTTTTAAACCCAGGAATGTTTTTCGTTGGACATAACTGGACTCCTTAATGACTATTATGGGCTCTTTTCTTGACTCCCGTCAGAAAAGGGCTCTTTTTTTACGGTATTATGGTTTATTTGGTGTTTTCGGTTAAATACTATTAGTCAAATAAAGGAGCATACAATGATTAAAAACATAGCAACACGAATCAATCAATCTGGACGTTTAACCGTTACAGTTGATTTCGACACTAAAAAACTCACAGAAATACAAGGCTTTTCAGAGCGTATTGTAGAATTCATCAATGAAAATCTACAAACACCCTACACAACTAATAAAGTAAACTTTTACGATGATTCACAAGCAGTTGAAGATTTGAAAAATATTTTTAAATTAGGTGTTGACAAGGCGAAATAATTATGTTATTATTAAGAATACTAATACAAATCTAATATTAAATCTAATACAAATCTATTACATAGCATCTCAATCTGACAAAATAACAAAAGAGTTTTAGCGTGTTCTCAATAAAACAGCCAGAGGTTATTCCGTGTAGTCCTCAGATGCAAGAAACGGACAACAAGCGAAAGCAGAGATGTGAGTAGTAATAGGATTCGACAGTTTGACCAGACTGTGAAAATAAATCGAAGCATTCATAATAAGAAGTTCTCAATGATTATGAATGTCCCGGACGAGTGCAACGTACTGTATGTGGAGAAAAAGCGTCCCGCTTCACGAAACAGCGTAGAGAACATGGCGATGACTTCAAGTCATTTTTTTAAAAGCCCTGGCCAGGGCTTTCTATGGCTCCAACATTCAAGTGATTATTATTCATTACCAAACAATCATTAGGTGTTTTTTACTAAAAATAAATAATAACAAGAAACAGATTTAAGTGAGTGAAACGAACTTAAATTGTTTCGAAGTTATTGGTTGGCTGTAAGCCGACCTTGTAATGTAGGACAAATAACAATGTGGAAAATAATAACAGGTAATAACATAGATGTATTGCGTACATATGAAGACAATACATTTGATTCGGTAGTAACTGACCCTCCGTATGGAATAGCATTTCTTAATAAATCATGGGATCAAGACACAGGTGCTTTAGAGACATGGCAAGAATGTTTTCGTGTACTCAAACCAGGTGGTTATTTACTTGCCTTTTCAGCGGCAAGAACTTACCATCATTTAGCAAGTAATATTGAAATGTCGGGATTTGAGATTAGGGATCAACTCATGTGGTTGTATGGTTCAGGGTTTCCTAAAGCACAAGACATAGGTAAAGCAATAGACAAGCGTGGTGTTGAGAATGACTTTCACGGTTGGAAAACGAACTTAAAGCCAGCACACGAACCTGTCGTTATGGCAAGAAAGCCGTTCAAGGGTAGTACAATAGACAATGTACTTGAACACGGTGTAGGTGCTCTCAACATAGATGCGAGTAGAATAGGTGATGAAGAAGTAAAAACAGTTATTAAAAGAAATAAAGAAAATACAAGATGGTATGGTCATAGAGCAGACAATCAAAGTCTTCCTAAACCAGTAGATGAAGAAACAAATGCAGGTCGTTTTCCTTCTAATGTATTAGGTGAAGTACCAGACTACCAAAAGTTCTTCTATTGTCCGAAAGTCAGCAGAGCAGAACGACACGCAGGGTTTGAAAATCTACCCAAAAGATTATGTGGGCCTGGTGGAGACGGTTGGGTTCAAGCACAAGAACATCAAGGTAATAATAAAA
>Ga0181377_1000819_pt1 | contig 10845 bp, 9 predicted proteins | sample LowvirmetaG_9_FD_130160 | JGI IMG/M metagenome (GOLD analysis project Ga0181377, IMG submission 130160) | Marine viral communities from the Subarctic Pacific Ocean - Lowphox_13 viral metaG | ecosystem: Environmental > Aquatic > Marine > Oceanic | place: Subarctic Pacific Ocean | collected 2015-12-10
ATAAAGGCACAACTGCATTATTTGGCGGCACACGCGTTCCAAAACATCACATAAGAATAGATAGTTATGGTACTGTAGACGAGTTAAACTCGTACATAGGCTTAATTCGTGATCAAGAAATAAATCAGCTTTACAAAAATATCCTTATAATAATTCAAAACAAACTATTTACAGTTGGAGCAATATTAGCAACAGATCCAGAAAAAATGGTTTTAAAAAACGGAAAAGAACGCTTAAATATAAATAAAATCACTTCCGAAGATATTGAACTTCTCGAGCGTGAGATGGACAGTATGAACGAGTCACTACCACAAATGACGCATTTTGTTTTACCAGGTGGCCATCAAACAGTGTCATTCTGTCACGTAGCACGCTGTGTTTGCCGTCGAGCGGAAAGACTAGCGTCTGCCTTAAATGATATTGAACCTTTTTTACCAGAAGCACTCACCTATTTAAACCGCCTTTCTGACTATCTTTTTGTATTGGCACGAAAGTTGACTCATGACTTGCAAGCAGACGAAGTTAAATGGATTCCTGAGAAACATTAAAGTTGCACAGAATAAACAAACTTTTAAGCTGTTATTAAATAACACTGCAAAATATTTAGGTTCAAATAGTTTCAGTGAAAAATGACGTTCTTTTTTATTACTGAAAAATAATTCACTTTTTTCTTGACTATTTAAACTAAAAATTTATTTTTGCAAAAAAATAAACCTATTAAGAAATGTATTGGACATTAGAATTAGCATCTTATTTAAGTGATGCACCTTGGCCGGCAACTAAAGACGAACTTATCGATTACGCTATTAGAACAGGAGCGCCTTTAGAAGTTGTAGAAAATTTACAAGCCATTGAAGATGAAGGCGATTCTTACGATTCTATCGAAGAAATCTGGCCGGATTACCCAACAGATGAAGATTACCTCTGGAATGAGGACGAGTATTAAAACATTGCCTTACAACAATGTAATACTTGCTAGATATAGCAAGACTATATCTTATTTATAAAAAATACCAAAAAAAAGTCTCGATTAGAGACTTTTTTTGTGCGTTAAAATTTAGCTAACCACAGCTAAAAACGTATATTTAAGCCCTTTTTAATTAAGGTGCAAAAGTGTTATTCTAAGCATCGCAAAAGAATCTCACAAATAACAACTAAAATTAAGTTTTGCTTTTAGAAAAAACGCAAAACATTCAAAATATAAAACAGTAAACTATGAGTTTTTTAGATTCCATTCTAAAAGTATTTGTTGGCGATAAGTCTAAACAAGACGTAAAAGCCATTTCACCTTTAGTAGATAAAATAAAATCGTTTGAAGCTGCTCTTGAAGCTTTATCTCACGACGAATTAAGAGCAAAAACAATAGAGTTTAAAGCTATTATAGCCGAAACTCGCAAACCTTTTAACGAGCGTAAAGACAAACTAAAGACAGAAGCAGATGCGACTGATGATATTGACAGACGTGAAGATATTTACCAAGAAATTGATAAAATTGAAGACGAATCTTACCAAGCTGTAGAAGTTACTTTAAAAGAAATTTTACCAGAAGCCTTTGCAGTTGTAAAAGAAACAGCAAAACGTTTTACAAATAACAGTGAAATTACTGTTACTGCAACACCATACGATAGAGAAGTTTCTGGAATGGGAGATTATGTAACCTTAGATGGAGACCAAGCTACTTGGTCAAACTCTTGGGATGCAGCCGGAAAAGCAATTACCTGGGACATGATACACTACGATGTGCAATTAATTGGTGGTGTCGCTTTACATGAAGGTAAAATTGCCGAAATGCAAACAGGTGAAGGTAAAACATTAGTAGCAACATTACCGGTGTACTTAAATGCCTTAGCAGAAAAAGGTGTGCATTTAGTAACTGTAAACGACTATTTAGCAAAACGTGATATGGCATGGATGGCGCCAATATTTCAATTTCATGGCATGACCATAGATTGTATAGATAATCACCGTCCAAACTCTGAAGGTCGCCGTAAAGCATACAACTCAGATATTACATACGGTACAAATAACGAATTTGGTTTCGATTATTTACGTGATAATATGGCAAACTCGCCAGACGATTTAGTACAACGTCCGCATCACTACGCTATTGTAGATGAGGTAGATTCTGTATTAGTAGATGATGCTAGAACACCATTAATAATTTCTGGACCAATACCTAAAGGAGACGTTCACGAATTTACAGCACTTAAACCTCAAGTAGAAAATATTGTAGCTGTACAACGTAAACAATTAGTACAAACATTAGCAGAAGCTAAAAAATTAATTGCCGCCGGAGACGAAAAAGAAGGTGGTTTTCAATTACTACGTGTTTACAGAGGTATACCAAAAAATAAAGCGTTAATTAAGTTTTTAAGTGAAGAAGGTGTTAAACAATTACTTCAAAAAACCGAAAACGTTTACATGGCAGATAACAATCGTGAAATGCCAAAAGTTGATGAAGCACTTTATTACGTAATAGAAGAAAAAAACAATCAAATTGAATTAACAGATAAAGGCATTGAATTCCTTTCTGGTAAAGACAATCCAGACTTCTTTGTCATGCCAGAAATTGGTATTGAAATAGCTAAAATTGAAGCAAAAGGTCTTTCATCTGAAGAAGAAGCAGAATTAAAAGAAGATTTATTTAGAGAATTTGGAGTAAAATCTGAACGTATACACACTTTAAACCAACTACTTAAAGCATACGCTTTATTTGAAAAAGACAACCAATATGTTGTTATGGATAATAAAGTAATGATTGTAGATGAGCAAACAGGTCGTATTATGGATGGTCGTCGCTATAGTGATGGATTACACCAAGCGATTGAAGCAAAAGAAAATGTAAAAATTGAAGATGCTACACAAACATTTGCAACAGTAACACTACAAAATTACTTTAGAATGTACCGCAAACTTTCTGGTATGACAGGTACAGCCGTGACAGAAGCAGGAGAGTTTTGGGAAATCTATGAACTTGATGTTGTAGAAATTCCTACAAACAGACCAATTGCACGTCACGATAAAGAAGATTTAGTTTATAAAACTAAACGAGAAAAATACAACGCGGTAATTGAAGAAGTAACAAAACTATCTCAACAAGGGCGTCCAGTATTAATTGGTACTACAAATGTTGAAATTTCTGAGTTACTTGGAAAAATGCTTAGCATTAGAAAAGTACCACACAATGTCCTTAACGCCAAATTACATAAAAAAGAAGCAGATATTGTTGCAGAAGCTGGACAACCAGGACAAGTAACTATTGCAACTAACATGGCTGGTCGTGGTACAGATATTAAATTAATAGACAAAATTAAAGAAGCTGGAGGTTTAGCCATTATTGGTACAGAACGTCACGATTCTAGACGTGTAGACAGACAGTTACGTGGTCGTGCTGGTCGTCAAGGAGATCCAGGAAGCTCACAGTTTTATGTGTCATTAGAAGATAATTTAATGCGATTATTTGGTAGTGAACGTATTGCCAAAATGATGGATAGAATGGGATTAAAAGAAGGTGAAGTAATTCAGCATTCTATGATTTCTAAATCTATTGAACGTGCACAGAAAAAAGTTGAAGAAAATAACTTTGGTGTACGTAAGCGTTTATTAGAATATGATGATGTTATGAACTCGCAACGTGAAGTTGTTTACAAACGTCGTCATCATGCCTTATTTGGTGAGCGTTTAAGAGTGGATTTAGCAAACATGATTTTTGATACTTCGGAAGGTATTGCCGAAACTAACAAAAATGCTAACGACTTTAAAAACTTTGAGTTTGAGTTAATTCGTTACTTCTCTATGCCTTCACCTATAACTGAAGATGAGTTTAACAAATTATCTGCAACAGCTATAACAAAGCGTATTTATAATGCTGCTTTCGACCATTATAAAGCAAAAATGGAACGTAATGCAGAAGTGGCTTTCCCAGTAATTAGAGATGTTTACGAAAACCAAGGCGATAAATACAAACGTATTGTTGTACCATTTACAGATGGTGTAAAAACTTTACAAGTTGTAACAGATTTAGAGCGTGCTTATGAGTCTCAAGGAAAAGAATTAGTAACAGATTTTGAAAAAAATATTACACTTGCCATTATTGATGATGCTTGGAAAACGCATTTACGTAAAATGGATGAGTTAAAACAATCTGTACAATTAGCAGTACACGAACAAAAAGATCCATTATTAATTTATAAGTTTGAAGCTTTTGAATTGTTTAAAACAATGATTGATCAAGTAAATAAAGATGTTATTTCATTTTTATTTAAAGGCGAACTGCCAAGCGAAAATACAAACGCAATTAGCGAAGCTAGAGAAACTAAGAAAAAGGAAAACTTACAAACACAAAAAGAAGAAATCCCTAATCTAGACGAGCGTTCTGCACAAAACAGACAAGCAGGAAACACACAACAACAGCAACAAGTAGTAGAAACTATTGTACGCGACCAACCAAAAATTGGACGTAACGATAAAGTGACTATCAAGCATGTTATGAGTGGTGAAAATAAAGTTGTTAAATTTAAACAGGCCGAACCTTTAATTGCTAAAGGCGAATGGGTTTTAGTTAACGATTAAACAAAATGCGATTATAACGTTATAATTAAATACATTAAAACCGAAGTTTAATACTTCGGTTTTTTTATGCGCCATATTTATTTACATCATAAAGCATACAATACTGTCCTATTCAATTTAATTTTGTAATTTTATTTAACTAACTAATACGCTAAAATTATGCTTAAAAATATACTTGCAACAGTTGTAGGTTTTGTTGTTGCTTCGGTTGTTGTTTACCTTTTCGAAACCGTAATTGGACACAATTTATTTCCTCTAGCCGAAGGTGCTAAACCAGAAGATATTGAGTGGATAAAGGCCAATATGCAAGCTATTCCTGTAGGTTCTAAAATATTTGTAGTTATTGCTCATTTTATGGGCATAATTAGTGGTATGGCAATTGCTGGTTTTATTTCTAAAACAAGCATGATTCCTGCTTACATAGTTGGAGCTTTAATGCTATTAGCAACCTTTGCAACTATATTTATGTTACCTAAAGAACTGTGGTTTACTGCTGCCGATGCTATTTTTGTTATTGCTGGTTTCTTTTTTGGAAAGTCGTTTGCGCAACGTTTTGTTTTTAATTAAAAATTTCAATTTAACTTTTTACGAAGAATAATTTAAATTTATAATCCTAAAATAAGCTCAGGATTAATAGTATTTGCTTTATAAAAATCTAAATCTTTTAACGAGCAAACACCAGGATAATCACCTTTTTTGTCTTGCAAGTCTAAAATAATTTGAAAATGTAAATGTGGTGCGTAATCGCCATTTACTTCGGCTTTGCCTAAATGTGCGATAACTTCTCCTTTTTTAACCTCGGCTCCTACTTTTAAATCTATTAAAGATTCACGAGATAAATGTCCGTAAAGTGTATAAAAAGTAAATGCTTCAACCGTGTGTTTTAAAATAATAGTTGGACCATAATCACCAAAATTAGTATTGTCTTTAAAGCTATGTATTTCGCCATTAAAAGCTGCTAAAACAGGTGTTCCTGCTGCTATCCATAAATCTAAACCAATATGAATATTTCTCTCGGTTTCTGGATTTTGATTGTTAAAATAATCACTGCGATTATAAATGCCTCGTTTTTCTAAGTAACCACCAAAGGCTACTTTTTTATTATGTGTTTTTAGGTAATTACCTATATAATTTTCCCAGGCTTGTGAAGAAGAAACATCAAGCGTTTTTAAGCTAGAATTTGTTTGAGAAAGATCTATAGCTATATAGTCGCTATTAGGAATTGAAGCATCAATAACATTAATGTTTTGCGATGCTAGCGATTTAAAAAAAGAAAGGTTTTTTTTAGAATTCATATGTATTTATAAACCAATAGGTATTAAAAATTTTTGAATTCAAAAATAAATAATTATTCGGCAACTATATTACTATACTTTGCATTAATAACAATGGTTTTGGTTGTATCTCCACCATTAGGATTATGTTTTATTGTAGTATTATTTGTACGTTGTTTATTAAACTTAGAGTGATTCCCTTTAAAGTAGAGGTTGTAATTTATTGCTGTTGGTAATTTTAAAAGTGCATCACTATTTTCTAAAACAATATTTAGGTTACTAAAACTATGCGCTATATTACGTATGTACAAATCTCCAAAACTACCGTCTATTATACTATTACCATTTAGGGTTTCTATATCTATATTAGAGGATACTGCATTAAGCACTAAATCTTTAGCTGTTTTAATTTTAGTTTTATCGGCATAATTTAATTTTAAAGCACCTTCATTTATATTTAAAATTGTAGCATTAGAGTACAATACATTAATGGAAGCATTGCTCCCATTAATTGTATTAGCAAATAAATTACCGTGCGATACTGTAATATCTGGATTAGTGATTACAGATGCTAGTTTAAGCTCGCCATGTCTAACATTAAGTTTTAATTTTGCTTTTTTTGGCATCTTAATTTTTATGGTCTTTATAAGGTCGTAGTTTTTGTTGTCTTTATCAAAAACACCGTTTGCTTTAGAGTTACCAAAGGTTTCTTCCATTTTAGCTTCAAACGCTTTACCAAATTCTTCTCCCCATTTTTCTAAAGCTGGCGCTACATTTTTTTCAAAGTTTTTACCAAACTCTTCTCCCCATTTTTCCATTCGCTTTTCAAATTTTTCTCCAAAACCATCTTCGAAAGCTTTCTCTATATCTTTTCCAAATTGTTCTCCCCAAACTTCCATGCTGCGTTCAAACTTATCGAAATCTGATTGTTTAATACTTTTTGCCCATTCGCGCATTTCTTCTTCATATTCTTCTCCATATTCTTTTCGGTATTTTTTGCTCCAGGCATCTAAATACTTTTCACCTTCTTTTTCATAACGTTCTAAATCGAAATCTACATTATAGTTACCATCTGGAGACTCAGGAATACGTAATACTTTTAATGATTCTGGTAAATTTTTTAACGATTCTAAGTTTCCTAAATTTTCTAATAATGGCTCTAAAGATTCGTTAATTTCTAAAGGTAAATTAGAAATCGCCTTCAAAGACTCTTCATCTAAAATCTTAATACTCATATCACTAGACCAAGAACCTGCAGAACCTTTTGTTGTAATTTTTACATTACTTTTTGTGTTATTTATTTCTAAATCCCAAGTATTTAATACGGCTTGTAACGCTTCTTTAGATAATTTATCACTTTCAATATAAGCTTCAATTTCAACATAATCTTTATTCCATGTATCTACCAAGATATTAGTATGACTTGTATTTAAATTTACAGTTACATCTTTATTTACTTTAAAGGATTTTGTTTCCTTTTGTAATTTATTTTGTGCCGTTAAGCTTAAAGTAGCTAACATACACACAATTAATAGTTTTATAGTTTTCATTATTTTTTAATTTTTTGGTTGATACCAAAAAGTAGTTTTGGTATAACTATTCGTTTTTTGATTGATTGTTTTTTTTAAATACGTCCAGAAGTTGCTGTATTTAAATCTTTTAATTGTTCCTTTAAACGGTACATTAAGTTTAGTCTTAATTTTAAATTACTAATTAAAGCATCTACAGTAAGTTCATCTGGGCCTTGATTTGTTAACTCTATGGTTAAACGCTTATACTCTGCTTTAAGCTCGTCTAATCGTTTTACATAACCATCAAACAATTCTTTATTATCTGGTGTTAATTTTACTTTAGATAATTCTAAATTTATATTAGCCAAATAATAATCTTCTACCTTTTTAAGGTCTGGAGAAATATCGCCTAATGATTTTGTTTCTATAACATCACTTGTATTAGTACCTGCAACTTCTATTTGGTTTTCGGTATTTAAAAACTGGAATGCTCCAAAAGCTAAACCTAATAATAACACGACACTGGCGGCAATATTAATTATGCTAAATCTAGATTTTTTTTGCACAGGCTTAGTAGCTTCTAACTTTTTAAGAAAACGCTCTTCATGTCCTTTAGGCATTTTATCTATAGATAATTTATTATCTGCCTCAAATAAGTTTCTAATATCTTTAGCCATAATGTTTTTGTTTTAGTAATTCTTGTAATTTTTGTTTTCCTCTGGATAATTGTGTTCGTGAAGCAACTTGTGTTATGTTTAAAATTTCTGAAATTTCCTGATGGTCATAACCTTCAACTAAAAACAACATTACAACATACCTATACTTATCTGGAAGTTGTTGTATTGCCTTTTTAATTTGCTCCAGTGTTACACTTTCATCTACTAACCATTTGTTGTTTACAGAAGTATCTACAACTTTAAGGTGCACATCTTCAAGCTCAACTAAACGCTGCTTTTTTAGTTTAAGCGTGTCTATACTTTTATTTACAACAATACGTTTTAACCAAGCGCCAAAAGTAACATCGCCTTTAAATTGATGTAATTTTGAAAATGCCTTAATAAAAGATTCTTGAACAATATCTTCGGCTTCGGCTGTGTGATTAACAAAACGTTTCGCAACACTGTACATACCGTCGCAATACTGGTTGTACAAATGCAATTGCGCTTTGCGATTATTTTGTTTACACAATTCAATAGTATCTAATTGAACGACTTTCACTTTTTAGTTTTTGGTTGGTAGTTTAATCTATTATAAAGACGATACATTTTCTCAAGTGTTGCAAAATTGATTTATTTTTTTTCAAAATTCACTATTTTTTAAGAATAAATTAGCGTTGTTTCTTTACTATCATTCAGTTTTTAAAGTATCTTTATCTTTTTAAAATTTACGCAAATCCATGTTAAAAAGGTTAATAATTTTACTCATTATTGTCGCTATTGGAGTCTTTGGATACTCACATTTTGCCGGCGGTTTATTTAGCAAACCATTAAGTCCTGAAAAAACTGTTGTTTTTGAAGTTGATGATATTGAGTTGGAAGTTTTTTATAACAGACCATCTAAACGTAATCGTGAAATTTTTGGCGCTTTGGTTCCTTACAACAAAGTTTGGCGTACTGGCGCAAATGAAGCGACTACTTTTGAAACCAATACAGCTTTAAAAGTAGGAAATGACTCGTTACCTGCTGGAAAATATACACTTTGGACGATACCTAATGACACTGCATGGAATGTGATGTTTAATTCTAAGCAATATAAATGGGGCGTTGATGAAACCATGAAAGCTATGCGAGATCCTGCTTTTGATGTAGCCACTTATGTTGCTCCTGTTCAAAAATTAGAAAATCCTGTAGAGCTTTTTACTATTGCTTTCGATAATTCTACAGATAATTTATCCCTTACAATGGCTTGGGATTACTCTAAAATTGTAGTACCACTTAAATAAGATTTTTTATAATTTTAGACTTAAACCATAAAATAGGTTTAAATTAATAAAGACTTTATATATTAGCTTTTAGAGATAATTATACTGTTTTCGCTTTCGCGGAAATTATAAAACTATGACTAAAAAAAAATCGGCATTACAAGAAAACGATGGTGTTTCTCCTCCAGAAATAACTAACACAGATGCCGTTTCTAAAATTAAAGCACGACGAAAGCAGTTAAAAGACACCAACACTTTAGTATCTAAAATATTAAAAGGAAATATTACCGCTTTAAGCCAAGCAATTACTTTAGTTGAAAGTAAAAACCCAAAACACTTAGAACAGGCAAATGCAATAATAAAAGCCTGTTTACCACATGCAAACCAATCTGTTAGAATTGGTATTACTGGAGTTCCAGGCGTTGGAAAAAGCACCTTTATTGAAGCTTTTGGCACCTATTTAACAACCATAGAAAAAAAAGTAGCAGTACTTGCTGTAGACCCAAGTAGTTCACTTACAAAAGGAAGTATTTTAGGAGATAAAACCAGAATGGAAGAGTTGGTAAAAAACGAAAATGCTTTTATTCGTCCATCAGCATCTGGAGAATCTCTAGGTGGCGTAGCCAGAAAAACACGTGAAGCAATTATTTTATGTGAAGCTGCTGGTTTTAATACTATTATTATAGAAACTGTTGGTGTAGGGCAAAGTGAAACTGCCGTGCATAGTATGGTAGACTTCTTTTTACTTTTAAAACTAGCTGGTGCCGGAGACGAATTACAAGGAATTAAACGTGGTATTATTGAAATGGCAGATATGATTGCTATTAATAAAGCAGATGGCGATAATATTAAAAGTGCAAAATTAGCTAAAGTTGAATTTAACCGTGCATTACATTTATACCCGCAAAAAACTTCTGCTTGGCAACCAAAAGTCATGACTTGTAGTGCTATAAATAATAAGGGTATTGAAGCCATTTACAATGCCATTGTTGAGTATATTGATTTAACTACTAAAAATAATTACTTCAATTCTAAAAGAAACGAACAAAATAAATTTTGGTTACTACAAACTATAGAAGAGCAACTAAAAATAGATTTTTTTGAAAACGCACAAATTAAAGATGCTTTGCAAAAACAAATAGCTTTAATTGAAGCTAATAAAACCACGCCATTTGTAGCTGCAGATTACTTACTAGGATTAAAAAAATAATGGACTACCAGTTTACCATAATTGTTCCTGTTTATAATGAAGAAGACAATATACTTAGGCTAAAAAACGCTTTGTCTCACTATATAACTATAGCTTCAAAAAAAACGAAAGTTCTATTTATAAACGATGGCTCTACAGATAAGAGTTTAGATTTAATTACTGCTATTTGTAAAGACAAAACTTTTTTTTCTTTTATTTCTTTCGACAAAAATTATGGTTTAAGTGCAGCTATAAAAGCCGGATTTGATATTGTAGACACAGCATTAGTTGGTTATATGGATAGTGATTTACAAACCTCACCAAACGATTTTAACACCTTATTAAAACATATTGAAGATTACGATTTAGTTACTGGTA
>Ga0181377_1000820_pt1 | contig 10831 bp, 17 predicted proteins | sample LowvirmetaG_9_FD_130160 | JGI IMG/M metagenome (GOLD analysis project Ga0181377, IMG submission 130160) | Marine viral communities from the Subarctic Pacific Ocean - Lowphox_13 viral metaG | ecosystem: Environmental > Aquatic > Marine > Oceanic | place: Subarctic Pacific Ocean | collected...
AGCTGATCGCTAAGAAAGACGGCGAAAGCAGCATAGTATGTGCTGAATGGTATCCTAAAGGCAAGAAAGGTGTAATCTTTCACAACTAATATAAATACTTCTATATTAAATGGGCAAACTGAAAATATATGAAATCATTTTCGCAATATATAAAAGAAAAAACTGAAGGTAAGACCGCAGTTCTAGTTTGGGGAAGGATGAATCCTCCTACTATAGGTCATGAAAAATTACTCAGTAAAGCAGCATCTTTAAAAGGTGATTTACATATCTACTTGTCTCATACAAATGACAAGAAGAAGAATCCGCTAGATTACTCGTCTAAAATTAAATATTCTCGGAAAATGTTTCCGAAATATGCTAGAAATATCCATTTAGATAACAAAGTAAAAACTCTCTTCAATCTCCTCACTAAAGTCTATGATTTAGGTTACACTAAAATTAACCTCGTAGCCGGATCGGATAGAATATCTGAATACGACGCTCTTGTTAATAAGTATAACGGAGTAGAAGGAAGACATGGGTATTACAAATACGAAGAGATGCAAATAGTCTCAGCTGGTCACAGAGATCCTGATGCCGAAGGAGCAACTGGAATGTCAGCATCTAAGATGCGGGCAGCTGCAGTTTCAAACGATTTTTCAACTTTCAAGAAAGGTTTACCGACCGCATTTAAAGAAGATCAAGAACTCTTTAATGATATTCGCAAAGGCATGGGCTTAAAAGAGTCTGTTTCATTTCGTCAACATATCCAACTCAGACCTGTTTCTGAAGACAGAGAGAAATTTGTTGAAGGCGACTTATTTGAGGAAGGCCAAAAGGTAGTAATCAAAGAGAGTTCGGAAATAGGCACACTTGATTTCATCGGAAGTAATTACGTGATAGTAAAAACTGAAGATGGCAAAAAATATCGTAAATGGATCAGCGATGTAAAGGAGTTCAATTAATGTCAAAGCTTAGCGATATAGAAGACAAAATCGATAAAATTATAAGTTTTGTAGAAAGTTCTAATATTAAGGTAAGGTCTGAATTAGATGAACTATCAACTAAGATAGACTCTCAAAGAGTTGAGATAGCAGAAATAAAGCTTAGTATGAATAAGAAATCTGTTAGCAATAAAAAGATAATTAACAGTGGAGATTTGAAGAATGCCTCTTTGGCAGTAGTGTTTTTCATATCTTTAGCAGTTGTAATATTTAAAATGTAAGGATTAGCCCATGTCAACTAAAGATCCTGGCGGAGAATACAACGGTAGACTCGACCGCATAGAAGATAAGATCGATCGCCTATCAGATGCTATGATAGATTTAGCTCGAGCTGAAGAAAAACTAATAAGTGTCGAAAAATTCAATCAAGATGTGTTAAAGAAACTAACTGAAATTGATGACAGAGTCGACATTATAGAAAAACAAAGCGAATCTAACGCGAATACAGTGAAAAAAGTCAACTATATAACGATGGCGGTAGTTTTAGCGGTTATCACAGCTGTAGTAAAAGTTGTGTTCGCGATAGATTTAGGTAATGGAAGCTGATTAAGGATATTATATAGTGTTTGAAGTTTTAAATGAAGATAACTTTTTAATGTATGCAATGAAATGTTATGACAACAATTCTGCGACGTTAGAAGAGTTTGAAGAAGATTTAAAAAGGCTCTCGTATTTACGAAGACTTCTCCATCGATATCACGTAGACGATGTGTTAAGAGAAAGGCTTATACTCAACCACTTAATCATATTATTTAATGTTTTTGGTATAGAAGGTGGTTTAAAAATGACATTTTTTAAGATTGACCAAGCCTATTGGCCTTATCTTAAAACATTCTTGATATTTTTAAACTATCTTGATGACTCGGCTATAGAAAATATACCAATAGACTATGATATTAAACAAGCCCTGATGAGAATATGAACTATGAGTATTATAAGTACTGCAGACGCGCTGTATACATATAAATTTTTGAGACTTATGACAACTAAGTGGGAAGATTTAAACGCGTATAAGCTTGGAATAATAGATGACAACGGTAAATTATTAAAGAAAACTTCTAAAATGAATTCAGAAGAAAAATCTGAATATACGCTTTTTCATAGACTAGTTTTTAATTTAAAGAGAGCTTTAGAAAAATTACCAATAAACAAAAGGTTTTCTTCTTATGCTGCAGCCTTGTACCTGTTAAAAGAAAATTATGGCGTTTTGGATAGTGCCTTTTCTTCATATATAACTCTCAACGAAGAGTTTGAATCTAAGATGTGGTTTATAAATGAAGATGTCTCTATTAGTCCGGGCATATATAGGCTAAATGAAAACATTATAAGCCCTATAACAGGCAACACAGTACAACTAAAAGGTACAAGTGTTAAAGTTGTCGATTGTCAACCTCAAGGTACCATTTTCAGTAACCCGATTTATAAAGTCAAAAGTAACTTAAACGAGCAGTCTTATTATGTAACTGCAAATCAATTAGAGAGATAGATATGTCAGAACAATATTTAAGCGAAGAAGAATACGATAGAATGCGAGATTTGTACGGTAAAAACTCAGCACAGAGATTTTCTCGACCTGTAGCGAAAAGTTCTCGTAAATCAGGACCCCAACCTTATGAAATTCTCGTCAACGGAGCTCCGTTTAAAATCTCCGGAAAACGTGTTGTGACTAAAGATGTCCATGCTACTATCAGTAAGCTGCAGTCTAGACCATTCAACAAAGGTAAAAAGTTTACCGCTAGAGTTGTCGGTGAAGATTCTTTAGATGAAGGTAAGAAAATGAAAGATGATCCTTGCTGGAAAGGATATGAAATGATTGGTAAGAAAAAGAATAAAGATGGAAGAGAAGTTCCTAACTGCGTTCCAAAAGAAGATCATAAGCCAGGCCATGATAAAGATGACGAAGCTCTAGACGAAGCACCTGAAAATTCAGTATCAGGTGGCGGAGTTGATCTAAATAAGACTGGTAAGAAGTTAAAAGACGACGATAAACCGATGAAAAGAACTAAAGATGTTCAGACTGAAAGCGTTGAAAAAACAGACCCTTTATATAAAGAATACGCTGCTCTTAAGAAGAAGTCTGCGGCGGAATTAAAGAAAACATGGGCATCAATGTCTAGATTAAGTATGAAGGGAGCAGACCTTGGAGGCAAAGCAGATATTATTGCTGATATCCTCAGACAACGTCACGGACAAAGAAGAATAAGTACTCTTTATAAGCTTTAAGAGTATACTACTACCGCACCAACCAATATCTCTATTATACCACAAAAACATCGAAATGTAAACGTTTATTTTTATTAATTTTCACTAAATAAACGTTTACATTTCTTCTATATGTTATATAATAGACCTAATTATCGTTATGGAATTAATATCATATGTCAAAACCCCTTAGAGTCACCAAGCGTGACGGCACCAAAGCTGAACTAGATTTAGATAAATTTCACAAAGTAGTAAATTTTGCGTGTGAAGATCTTTCTGGTGTATCTCCGTCAGAAATAGAAATGAAAAGTCATATACAGTTTTATGACGGAATAACTACAAGCGAAATTCAAGAAACTTTAATCAAGTCCGCATCTGAGTTAATTAGTGAGGATTGTCCTAATTACCAATTTGTTGCAGGCAAATTAATTAATTACCACTTAAGAAAAAGTGTCTACGGTAAATATGCTCCAGACGGATTGTATGAGCATTATCAAAGAGTGCTTGAGTTAGGATATTACGACGATAGGCTACATTCACTATATTCTAAAGAAGAATTCGATCTCTTTGATAGCCAAATCAATCATGAAAGAGATTGGACTCTTACCTATGCGGCAATGGAGCAGTTTAGAGGTAAGTACTTAGTTCAAGATAGAGTTACTAAGACTCATTTTGAGACTCCTCAAATGTCTTATATGCTCATTGCGATGACACTTTTTTCAGCCTATCCTAAAGAGACTAGGTCTTCATATGTTAGACGTTTTTATAACTGTGCGTCAACTCATAAAATATCTTTGCCTACCCCTATAATGTCCGGATGTAGAACAGACCAGAGGCAATTTAGCTCGTGTGTTCTTATCGAATGCGGAGACTCTTTAAAGTCTATAAACGCAACTGCAACATCTATTATTGACTATGTGTCAAAGAAAGCTGGTATCGGAATTGGTGGTGGAGCTATTAGAGCTGTCGGATCTCCTATTCGCAACGGAGACGCTGTTCACACCGGAGTGATACCATTCTATAAACATTTCCAATCAGCGGTAAAAAGTTGTTCACAGGGTGGTGTTCGAGGTGGATCTGCTACTTTATACTATCCGATTTGGCATAAAGAAGTTGAAGACATGCTGGTCTTAAAAAATAACCGAGGAACCGAATTCAACAGAGTTCGACAAATGGATTACGGTGTACAATTCAGCGAACTCTTTTATGAGAGACTTATAAACAATGAAAATATAACTCTCTTTAGTCCAAGCGATGTTCCTGGATTATATGAAGCTTTTTATTCAGATCAAAATAAATTTAAAGCTCTTTATGAAAAGGCTGAAAGAAGTAGGGTTGATAAGATATCTGTACCGGCTTTAGACCTTTTTACTCAATATATTCAGGAAAGGAAAGACACTGGAAGAATCTATCTACAAAATGTAGATAACGTCAACTTACAAGGGCCGTTCAAACCAGATTTAGCCCCAATTAGGCAAAGTAACTTATGCCTGACTGGAGATAGCTTGGTTGATGTGAAAATAAATGGCGAGTATAAATTCAACGTTAGATTAGATTCTATATATGATAGGTACCTTACCGATATAGAAATACTATCCTATTGTGAAGATACTCGCACCAATGTATATCGTAAGATAACTAAAGGTGCTTTAATGAATCCAGAAGCGCAAGTGATGGAAATTGAAGATGATGCTACAGGTAAGAAAATACGATGTACTCCTGACCATAAGATATACACTATCAATCGTGGCTGGGTAATGGCAAAAGATCTTAATGAAAGTGATACGCTAAAATTGAGCAAACAAAGTAAAACTAGTCCTGGTGAAGGTTGGGTAAAAGGAAGAAAATATGGGTATTAAAATAAATTATTTAGAAGAACGTGAAAGTGTATATGATATAACGGTTGAAGATACTCATAATTTTTATGCTAATGGCATATTAGTCCATAACTGCGCAGAAATAGATCTTCCTACAAATCCTATGTTGAAGACTGAGACATGGGAATCTAGGGAAGATGGCGAAATTGCTTTATGTACTTTAGCTGCAGTAAACTTTGGTCTTATAAGTAAACCTGAAGACTTTGAAGAAGCTTGCGAAATGTCTGTTAGAGCTTTAGATGCTCTCTTAACTTACCAGGAATATCCTTCACCCGCAGCTGAAATACCTAATAAGGCACGTAGAACTCTTGGTATTGGTATCAACAACTTTGCTTATTGGTTGGTGAAGAACGGATTAAATTATCAAGATATTGATTCTGAAGGATTAGCTAAAATACATGAGTATGTTGAGGCATGGTCTTACTATCTTATTAAAGCTTCTATAAACCTCGCCGAAGAACAAGGTCAGTGCGAATGGTTCGATCAAACTAAATATGTTGATGGTCAATTCCCAATTGATACTTATAGCAAAAACGTAGATGAACTTGTGGCTCCAGTATATAAGCAAGATTGGGATAGCTTACGCGTTAAGTTAAAAGAACACGGTATTAGAAATAGTACGTTGATGGCACTTATGCCATCTGAGACGAGTTCTCAGATTATAAATTCTACTAACGGCATTGAAGCTCCAAGAGCTCTAGTTTCTATCAAAGGTTCGAAGGATGGAGTATTAAAGCAAGTTGTTCCGGAAATACGCAAATACAAAAATAAGTATGACCTCTTATGGGAACAAAAATCACCTAAAGGTTATCTGAAAATATGTGCGGTCATTCAAAAGTTTGTAGACCAAGGAATCTCCGTAAATACCTCATATAATCCTAAATTTTATGAAGACGGAGAAATCCCGTTATCAGTATTATTAGAAGATCTTATTGAGTTTAAAAGATTTGGCGGAAAGCAACTTTACTACCACAATACTCCAGATGGTGCAGGAGAACTTGATGATATAGGTAAAGAGCCTGAGACTGAACTCGATGAATTAGAAGAAGAAGACTGCGAATCCTGTAAATTATAAGGTAAAAGAAAAATGAAAACTCCTATATACGTAGATAGAAAAATGTTAAATGCCCAAGATTTAGTATCTTGGGCAAAAGAACAAGGGTTTAAGCAAACGTTAAGTGCGGATGATGTGCATGTTACGGTGTCTTTTTCTCGATCACCGGTAGACTTAGATAATTTTAAAATTAGAAATGATAAGATTACTGTAAAGGGCGGTAAAAGGACTATTGAACCTCTCGGCGACAAAGGTGCAGTCGTTTTAAAATTTGAGTCTAATTTGCTCCATAAATTCTGGAAACAGAACTGTGAAGCAGGTTGTTCTTGGGACTATGACAGTTATCAACCCCATGTAACAATAACATATGATGGAACCGATTTAGATTTATCAAAAGTCACCCCGCCTAAGTTTGAGTTAGTGTTTGGTAAAGAAAGAAAGAGTGAATTAGATTTAGATTATTTAGATAAGGTAAAAGAAAAATGACAACAATGTTTTTTGGAGAAACTCCAAAGGTAGCGAGATACGATATTCAAACACACCCTATATTTGAAAAGTTGATAAGTGAACAACATTCCTATTTCTGGACTCCGCAAGAAGTAGACGTAACTAAAGACGCTTCTGATTTTAAGAAGCTTACTCCGAATGAGCAACATATTTTTACGTCAAACCTTAAAAGGCAGATTGTATTAGATACAACTCAAGGAAGATGCCCGAATACTGCTTTCTTACCATTGGCATCCATACCAGAATTAGAGACTTGGATATCGACTTGGGCATTTAGTGAAACCATGCACTCAAGATCTTATACTCACATCATTCGTAACATATACTCAAACCCTTCTGAGGTTTTTGATGAGATTATGAATATCGATGAAATAGCAGAATGTGCAGAGGATATTGAACGCTATTATAATGATCTGATGGAATACAATGTTCAACACGAATTAAACCCAGATGCTCCAGTTTCATATGAGCATAAAAAAGCATTGTGGCTTGCAATTAATTCAGTTAACGCCCTAGAAGGCTTAAGGTTTTATGTGTCGTTTGCATGTTCTTGGGCTTTTGTAGACCTTAAAAAAGTCATGGAAGGAAACGCCAAGATAATAAAACTAATATGCAGAGATGAAAACCTACATTTAGGTGGAACTGTCTACATGATAAAAGCTTTACCAAAAGAAGACCCCGATTTTGCTAAAATATCTGAAGAATGTAAAGATGAGTGCTTACAGCTATATAAAGAAGTAGCAGAACAAGAAAAGTCTTGGGCTAATTATCTTTTCAAAGAAGGTTCAATGGTCGGTTTAAACGAAGACATGTTATGCAATTATGTAGAATTTTTAACAAATAAAAGATTGCGTACTATCGGTCTTCCGGCCTTATATGATTCAGCGCCAACAAGCGATCCATTGCCGTGGACTCAGGCTTGGATAGCGGGTGGCGAGGTTCAGGTAGCTCCACAAGAAACCGAGATAACATCATACCGCTTAGGTGGCATTAAGAAAGATGTTACAGATACTACATTCAACAAATTTAAAAATTTAAAATTATAAGGAATAAAAATGAAAGTAATTGTATGGTCAAAAGATAACTGCCCATTTTGTGTTAAAGCTAAAACTCTTTTGCTTTTCAAGGGACTTACATATGAAAACCGTGAGATCGGAAAAGATTGGACAAAAGAGCAATTATTAAATGATGCGCCGAGTGCAAAATCAGTTCCTCAAATTTTCATCGAAGATAAATATATAGGTGGATATAGCGAACTAGTGGAGTATTTTGATGGAAGCTGATAGCTTTAAATGCGCTTGTTGTAGTGCGGAATTTTCTATAGACTTTGATGAAGATTTAAGAGAAGAGCAAGAAGTTCAATATTGTCCATTTTGTGGGTCGATATTAACCGAAGAATTAGAATTTTAATGTGGTACTTTGAAGATAAAGAATTTACCTCTTTAGAAGCAAAGGGGTATATCGAACAAGGAGCAGTTGGATTTGTTTATCATATAATAGATAAGTCTAACGATAAGATATACATCGGTAAAAAGATACTAGTATCTAAAAAAAAATTACCTCCTCTTAAAGGTCAAAAGCGGCGAAGAACTAAAATAGTAGAATCAGACTGGGTGAAATACTATGGCTCGAGCGAAGAAGTTCAGCAGCTTGTTGAAAGCAGAGGAGCTGACGAATTTCATCGCATTATCATAAGGATGTGTTATTCAAAAGGTGAAATGTCGTATTGGGAAATGTATGAGCAGATGGTAAATCATGTTTTGCTTAAACCTAACGAGTACTACAACAAATTTGTTGGGGGCCGCATTCATGCGAAACATGTTTATAATAAAACTAAAATAGATTAGAGGAATTTTAATGGAACTTGTCGGTGTAATAATATTAGCCCTAGTTGCGATCGGAGTTATTGTTTCGATGGCAGATAAAGATGAAATAAACATATTTGATATTTTCATTGAAGAAGACGATGTAAACCCAGAAAATAAAGATAAATAATTGTTTACTTTTCCAGAGAACTTGATATAATAGTACCTTAAATTGATAAGTTTTAACTGGAGGGTATTCCTATAATTATTGTAGACTTTTCAAACATTGCCATGGCAGCGTTCACTTCAATGAATTTTAATTTAGATGAAAATCTTGGTCGGCATATGATTTTAAATTCGCTTCGCATGTATAAAAGCAAATTCTCTAAAGACTATGGCGAATTAGTAATTGCAACTGATACCAGGTCTTGGAGGAAAGAAGTTTTTCCTCAATACAAATACAAGCGTAAGGTCGCGAAAGAAGAATCTAAAGATAAAATTGACTGGGATAATGTATTCAATATTATGAACATTATTAAAGAAGACCTTGTTCAGCATTTTCCATATAAAGTTATAAGTGTTCAAGGCGCAGAATCTGATGATATTATCGGTATTTTATCGATGAATACTCAAGAGTTCGGTCAACACGAAGATGTCATGATTGTAGCTTCTGATAAAGACATGTTACAACTCACTCGCTTTAATAATGTAAAACAATATTCTCCTTATACTAAGAAAGAGGTAAAGACTGATGATCCGGTTCAGTATCTCTTTGAACATATTATGAAAGGCGACGGCGGCGACGGTATACCTAACATCCTATCAGGAGATGATACATTCGTTGACAACATTAGGCAACGTCCAGTAACTCGTAAAAAGCTAGAACTTTGGCATACAGCCTCGGATTTACAATCAGTTATGTCAGTCGAAGAGTATAGAAATTATTGCCGAAATAAGCGTCTTATAGATTTTAATGAAATACCTGAAACTTTAGCTGAACAAATTTTAGAAGCGTATGAAAAAGCTTATCAAGCACCAAAATCTAAAATCCTGAATTATTTAATAAAACATAGATGCAAAGAGCTAATTAAATTAGCATCTGACTTTTAATGGAGACAAATTATGTTAATCAGTGAAATATTTAATCAAGTTGAACAAGCTAAAAACGACAAAGAGCGCTTTGCGATTTTAAGTAAGCATTCCGGAAATCGAGCTCTTATGACTCTCTTTCATATGCAATACAATGAAAGCATTTCTTCAGGTCTTCCTGTCGGAGCACCGAAATACAAAGAATGTGACGGAGAAAAAGATAATTTTAGGAATTTGACTGCGGTCCACACCACACTACAGAATCTGTATAATCCTAAGATTTCATCTCTTAAAAAAGAAAGAATGTTTTTTGACATCCTTGAAACAATCCATCCTACTGAAGCAAAAATGTTGATTGAAGTAAAAGACAGAAATCTTCACACTATATATAAATCTATAAGCAAAAAATTAGTCAAGAAAGTATGGCCAACTTTAAAAATCTAACATTTTTAAAAAATTTTTTCTGGGTGGATACCGAAAGGTATCTGCCCTTTTTTATTTTCGGAGGTGATAAATTTTAACCAATAATCATATTATGTTCTAAATTTTAATTTTTAACAGAAGAGAAGCTTATGAATCCTCAAATTGAACGCTTACGTAAAGACTCTAACGAATTAAAACACTACATCTACAGATTAGAGAAAAAAGGAAAAAACACCTTAGCGAGTAAGATTAAATGCAAATTAGAATACCTAAATTCCCAAATAGACGATTTAGTTGAAGGGTATTCACATTAAGTTTAAAATAAACGTTTACTTTTGCAGAGAGCGTGATATAATGGTACCTTAAATCGATGAAGGACTTTTATATTATGAATAACATACTTATATCAAAAAAGCTTATAGCATTTCTTATTTTAGGAATTTTTACCGTGAATGACAATTCTAATATCTGGTACTTAGTCGCCCTCATGGCGTTTGGAATATATTCTTTAGCGTCATTAGCAAAAAGCCAAAAGGTGAAATCACTATGAATTTATTTGCTCTAGATGAATCACCAGCTTTAGCTACATTATATCACTGCGATAAGCATGTATCGAAAATGATCATCGAAACTGCTCAAATGCTTTCCACTAATCACAGATACCTCGACGGAAAAATGTTTATCGAGCTTTCAAAAGCAGGCAGACGCCTTAAAAAGTGGGATCATCCTACACACGACGAAGTATTGTACAAAACTGCCCACCTTAACCATCCATCTACGGTTTGGCTAAGACAAACTTCTGGAAATTATATGTGGGGATACAATTTATTTGTTGAACTCGCAAAGCAACGTCAACTCCGTCGTGGCAAATCTCATGCTACGGTTGAAAAG
>Ga0181377_1000824_pt1 | contig 10815 bp, 5 predicted proteins | sample LowvirmetaG_9_FD_130160 | JGI IMG/M metagenome (GOLD analysis project Ga0181377, IMG submission 130160) | Marine viral communities from the Subarctic Pacific Ocean - Lowphox_13 viral metaG | ecosystem: Environmental > Aquatic > Marine > Oceanic | place: Subarctic Pacific Ocean | collected 2015-12-10
GGTAGATGTGTCGTGAGCACAAACGTTGACATAATCGTTAGCTGATAAAGAAACAACTCTACTTATGTTAGCAGAACACTCGTTTGATCCGTTTGAGGCCCGTATATACCCGTAAGACTCCCCAAGAATCCTAACGTCGTTTACGTTAAATGAAACAGACGGCGTATTCCTTGCTACCGTTGACGTAAACGTCATGTTTGCTGTCAACCGATATAGCCCTGCACTTGCTGCCGTGATTTTGTGAGTAGTAGTATTTGAGGTTAATTCAGACCCGTCATTGTCTTCCTCAGTATCAAACTTCACTATAACGAAGCTCGTGCTGTTAAAGTCTTGAGCACTTGACCCACCACTCAATACTGTGCTCCCCATCTTAAGACGGGCATAGTTTATATTACTACTCAGGTCCCCAGAGGCAGCAATCGTTATACCTCCGTCGGCGTTGGTAATAGATATGTTGCTCCCTGCAGTTAAAGTTGACGCCGCTGGGCCGCTTGTACCGCCTATCAGAACGTTTCCATTTACAGACATGTCGGCAGTAGACAGTGTGTCTGTTCCTGAGTCTTGAGTAATTACGACCGCCTTGTCATTAAATGTAGTTGCCCCCGTACCCCCTTTTGAAACTGGTACGGTATCCGTAAGAGTGCTACCAGCTGCAGGAACAGTAACTGCAGCAGTACCATCGAAGTTCACCCCGTTAATGGCTCTAGCGGTAGCTAGTTTTGTGGCTGTTGCTGCGTTCCCAGTGCAAGATCCTGAAGACCCTGATACATCACCAGAAATATTAGCTGAGATGGTATTAGTGTTTGCTGCGTAGGTAAGTGCGGACTCAACCTCTACGCTTTCATTTCCAGACAAGGCATCAACAAAAGTTATGTAATTCGTACCCGATGCTGCAGCAGTATCAGTAATTGTAACTGTAGTTGCAGTAGTTGCCGTACCTGAAGTGTTCTGGTTTCCCGCTGCGTTTACACCAGGGAGGTTGATGTCACTCGTACCGTTAAAGCTAACTCCGCCAATATTTCTTGCAGTCTCTAAGGCCGTAGCTGTTGAAGCATTTCCAGTAAGGCCAGCCGTTATCGTCCCTGCTGCAAAATTTCCACTCCCGTCTCTAGCGACTATTGCACTAGCCGTATTTGCGTTTGTGGCTGTAGTATCGGAGTTTGCAAGAGTGCCAGTGATTGAACTGGCCCCAAGGTCTACCGCAACTTTTGTGTTTTCGATAACAAGACCTCCGTTTGCCTTTAGATCAACAGCGAATGTAGTTCCCGAAATATCGAGGCCGTCTCCTGGAGTATATGTCGTATTGGTGTCTGCTGTTTGATTGACGTAGGAAAGATTTCCAGACCCATCGGTCTTGAGAACCTGTCCATTAACCCCGTTTGATGAGGGTAAGGTAAACTGTACATCCCCTGAAAACGTGTTGTGTGCTGGAGATTGAACCGTAACCTTATGCGCCGCAGAACTCTCACAGTAGAAGTCGATCTTACCTGCACTGCCTGTACCACTTAAGATCTCTACATGACCGTCAGAAACCTTTACCCCGCTAGAAGCACTGGCACTGTCGATAACAACTTTACCACTCCCATTGGGCTTAATATCAATGTTGCCGTTAGATACGCTAACAATGTCTCTTCCGTTGACATCCAGGTCCCCACCAAGTTGTGGGGAGGTATCAGAAACAACATCTGAAAGTCCACTACTAGAACCGTCAACATAAGCCTTTACTGACTGTTGTGTTGGAACCTTAGTATTAGAGTTAGAAGACATATCGTCCTCGTCTAATACCCAACTGTAAGAGCTTACATCAGTGACCGCAGACAACTTAGAGAGAATATAAGTCCACACTCTGCTAATTGTGGATTTTTTGGTTGAAGCCTGAGTTCCAGACGCTCCGTCATCAATGAGAAAAAGGTCTGCATCAGCAAGATCATCACCCATATCATTACCCTCGGTGATGTCTACGTCCTTACCCTTAACCAGCCTATAAGCGCCTGATCCAATTTGGCTTATAATATCTCCTAATTCGACTGCCATTAAGTTGTAACTTCAAATGTTAGACTAGCGTCTGTGTATTGTTGAGGGCTTTGATATACCTCATAACTTTCTACGTATCCAGAAGAGTTTGTTACACTCACATCTGAAAGCTGAGTAAATCCAGTATCAAATCCGTTCACTTTAAAAGATGGCGTTCCAGAAAGTCTGCTGGGATAGCAGTAATAAACATATTGAGTGCCTGAAGTAGACAAGCTTGTAGAAGATAGAGAAAGATTGCTTCCAGTAAACGGGCTGTTAGCAAGCCCAATAATTTGACCTGAGGTCAACGAGCTGTTGCTGCTACCCCCGTAAAAGACTCTGTTCTTAAAGTAGAACGTAGCCGAAGAAGTGTCTTGTGTAGTCCCGTCATTTGCTGTGAGAGAAAACTGAAGGGTCTTTCTTTGAGACGAGTCCCAGCTAGGGTCGTTGGGGTAGTAGACGTCGAAGTCAGCCTGTGACGTACCGTCCCTAAAGTCCACCAGGGTTTGTGGAGTTCCCGCTGTCAAATCTGAAGTTTCTATAGTAAGAGCACTACTTCCCCATGCTTGACTAGAGCTCCTATTGCTCACAGAGATAGTGTTCGTCCCAGAAAGCGTACCCCCAGCAACATTGTTGTAACTGGCATTAAAACCCTGACAGTTTTCCTTAAATATGTTCGTTGTTGCCCCAATTTCATAAGTAGTGCCAGTACTCACTGTGCTTCCAGAGGAGTTTTGAAGGACAAAGCTAGTGACGTCTAGAGTCAAGATCGTGCTTCTGCTCATCGTAGCCCTGTATATAGCTGTAGACCCTGAGTTCAGGCCGTATAAAAAAGCTTGACTGCTAGTGGCGGACTCGTCAAATAAAAGTTCGTAATCAACCCCACCAATGGTGAAGTCAGAAGCTGACGTAGGTTGAGAAGACGTCACGTTGACCTTCGAGGACACCTTGGCCGTGTTCGCTGTTATCGCGCTTGCCTGTCCTGAGGTGATGCCCGTCTTGGCTGTGTTCGCGCTAATGGCTGACGCTTGACCCGATGTGATTGTGGTTGTATCACCTGCCAACGCTGTCGAGCTAGTTATGCCCAGCTGCAACAAAGCCGTGTTGCCCTCTAGCGCCGTACCTGCTCCCGTGCCAAAGCCTGGAAAGGTCGTCTTCGCCGTGTTCGCTGTTATCGCGCTGGCCTGTCCCGAAGTAATTCCTGTCTTCGCAGTGTTGGCGGTAATGGCGCTTGCTTGTCCTGACGTAATACCCGTCTTCGCAGTGTTTGCTGTGATTGCACTCGCTTGTCCTGACGTAATACCCGTCTTCGCGGTGTTGGCGGTAATGGCGCTGGCCTGTTCCGAGGTAATACCTGTCTTCGCAGTGTTGGCGGCCACATTGTCAAACAAAGCCTTAGTCATTACACCAGCCTGACTTGCTGATGCGGCTGCAATAGTGGCGTTGCTTCCCGTGCTAGACGTAACCTCTACTTGAGTCTCACTAGCAGCTCCTATGCCAAGGCTCGTGTTCCCAGAAGGAGCCTCAACCCAAGTTAAGCCGCCAGTATTTCCACTTTGAGCACTAAGTAGATACCCGTTGACAGGGCTATTAGAAACCTTTAGATTATCCTCATCAACTACATTTGAAGATATAGTAGACACAGACTCAGCTGTTGAGGTGACCTCACCAGTTAGATTGCTGCCAGACCCAGTAGCTCCAGTATCACCTTTTGGCCCTTGAAAAATAATAGCCGAAACAGTAGTTACTGCAGGACTAGATACAGAGACTTGGTTTATTTCTACTGGACCTACCGTTACATTATTTGGAGATGTGGTCGATATGACTACAGTTTCAGCCATCAAGTAGTAATATCTGCGTTCACTCTAAAAGTTCCGTACAGGTATGTCTTTACTTTACTGGCAGAATCTACATCAGTGGCTGAATCTGTGTTTTGCAAGTCATAAACGTATAATCCTGGCGTTAACGCATTCATTTCACCTGCCGTCGCCTCTATTGTCAGCTTAGCGTTGACCCCTGCTGAATTAGCCGATCTAACATAAGAAAAAGCGGTGTCAGCAAGAATTGAGCTTGGGTTAGACCCAGCTGAATTGTCAGAAGACTTTACGTCCATTTTCCATGTAGCGGACGGTATCTCTGCCCCAAAATCCACTCCCAAGGAGAAGCTATCCCCTTTTCTGCAAATAATATCGAGTCTAGCTGCTGTATCTAGATTAACTGTCTGCATTGTTCATAATCTGATTTATAATGTCCTCAGGAGAGTCGTCTTTAGACTCATTCATAGCTTCTGGCAGCTCTCCTCTTTCACCTTGTCTTTGTGAGACCAACTTACTCTGCTCTACCGCCTGCTTCTTTACTCTCGTGTCTTTCCTGTCCTCTTTTAGAACCTCTAGCTTCTCCCTGAACTCTTGCTCCTCTGTCCTAAATCCAAGCGTGGCCTGAGCCTTAATCATTTCAATCTCTTTCCTGTGCTCATGCTTTAGAACCTCCATTTGAGCCTCAATTTGAGACTTCATTTGCTGCATTTGAGCGTCTATCTGAGCCTTCGCTTGCATCTCTTGAAGCTTAGCTTGACTAGCCGCCTGAGCTGACTGCACTTGAGCTTGAGACTGCATTTGAACGTTCTGCTGAGCAATCTGCTGATTGGCAGCCATTCTTTTCTTACGACGGATAACTAGGAGGCGTTCAGCCTGATTTATGTCCTTTAGCTGCCTAATAGCTATGGCATCCTCAATGTCTAGCTCCTTTTGGGACAGAGACACCTGAATATTTTGTTCTAAATATTGCTTTTCAATATCCTCCATCTCTTTGACTACCTGTACGCCAAAGTTGTACATAGACAGCCTATTGAAGGTGCTTAGAATACCGATGTTCTCTGACCCTATTGCGTTTTCGTAAGCCCTGTATAAAATGCTTTCTCTAGGTATTACCTGCAAGCACTTTACTATGTCAGAGCATACTTTCTTAAACAACACCATAGAGGAGTTGGTTATATCGTAGATCGCGTTATTCCCTGCGGCAATAGCTTGCTGACGAACCCCAACCAAAGCATCACCCTTAGGTGTAGTTCCGTCCATTGCCTCGTTAATGCCAGTGGCATCTCGAATCATTCTCAGGTAGTGATTGTACAGGGATATAAACTCGTTGATGTTTCGGACACTATTTCCAATCTCTCTTATTGGTGGGTTTTGGAACCCTCCCTCTGGATTCTTGCTCCTATAATAGAAGACACCAGTTTGCTCGTAAATATCGTGAAGTTCCAAAGGCTGCAAGTCGCCTCCTTTTCCTAGCTGCACGTTTTCTAAACCCTCGATGTCAATAATGATACCGTCTGGCTTAGCCTTAGCGATAGCCTGCTGAATCTTAAGGTGAGTGAGTTGAAGTTGATCCGCAAAACCAACACAACTGTCTACCATAGACTTAGGCAGCATTTCGTCTAGGTTTGTAGCCACCACAGAGTAAGAAAGCTCGGCCTTAGAAAGGTCGTGCATATTCTTAGGTTGATTGGTCTTCAAACCATAGTTAAAGATCATGTCGCAACCAACAATATAGCTGCCTCCGTACACAGTCGCATTGTCAATGCACTTGACTTCTCTTTTGTAGACTGAGTTAGTTGGCTCTTTATAGTTCTCTCCTTTGTAGTAGAAGCCTATATTTCCGTGCTTGCTCTCCTTTTCCTCGAAGTGCATCTTGTCTACAGACAAAAACTCAAAGTCCATGACTTCCACCATGTACTCGTCATACCCAAACTTATTCTTGTTTAAGTAGTCGTCATAGCTAGAGTGATTTAGCTTTGAAGAATCGTAGCTATACTTCTTTGCGGCTTTGTCAGCTATGTATTTATACTGCTCTTCCGTAAACTGATCTCCAGCAATTCTTTTCAATTCCTGGATAGGCATCTTCCTTACATGCCCAGCGTATACTATGTCTCCAAAATTTGGATCTTCAGTGTAGCTATGAACAAATCTAGCTGGATCTACATAGTCCGTCTTGATGCCTGTGTTGGGGTCGTTAGATCTTTTGCAAACAGCCATCCCCAAAACGGCTAAGTCGTTTACACACCTCCTGTATATAGCGTCACTAAAGTCGTTCCACTTTAAGGTCATGTTAGTAGCTATCTGAGCCGCTATCTCTGACGTAGACTTTATGTTGTTCCCAAGAAATATCTCTGCCTCTTCTAGGGTCTCAGGTATACTTTCTGTATCAGCAATCTGAACCCCTGTCTTTTTTTGAGCCTCTATAAGCTTTTCTCTGTTTTTTATTGTCGCCTCAATCTTTCTCCTCTGCTTGTCTTTTTCACTAGACGACAATGGGTCCACAGCCTCTAGGTTAGGGTAAGGCTCTGATGATAAGATTTTGTTTACGACAATACGAACAAACTTAGGCAGTATAGGGACTGGAGTAAAGTCCATGTTCAAGAAGCTCCCATCTCCGTTATTTGGATCCAAGCTTGTTAGGAGCTGCCTGTATATTGTTGTGTCTTGGGTTCCGTTAGCGTACTTTCTATTTCTGTCGAAAGTAGTAACCCTTTTTTTCATCAAGGAGTTACTTTCCTCTACAGAACCCCACTGACCATGAATAGCCTTTGCGTATCTAAGGCCATACTCCCTACCTTCTTTTTTTGACCTTTCAGCCAAAGGGTCTGGAAAGTTAATACTGTTTTTGCCCTTTTTGCCGTACATGTAGATGCAAATATAATAAACTTAGCGATGCCACTCTTTTATCTTGTTTGTGCGGAAAAAAGACTTTGAATCGAAGTCAGACCTCTTCTTTTGGTCTTTAACTTTTTGAGCTCCAAGAAGGGCAAGTCCAGAGCTGATAGTCAAGTCGTACTTAGTCCTGTTGCTTATTTTGTAGCCGATCCAATCCTCAAGAGTGTCATTAAAATACATGTTTCCAAAATCAGCGGTTTCTGGCTTTATGCCGACATGATCATGTATGTAGGTCTCTATTGAGTGAGCGTGTGACTGTATGACGTCCTGAGAATTAGATGGAATCCCCTTTGTTCTAACAGTTTTTGCGCTAGTTGACAAATGCTTTGGCCTATCCATAAGATAGTCGTCGTAACCCCTTGATTCAAAGTACCTTACTATCCCGTACTTGTTGTTCTCTACTAACAATGGATATCCATAATAAAACGCCGCCATCAGCACGTCTTCGTAGAAAATGCTTGCTAAGTCAGGCCTGGAAGCGTACTCAAGCACAAACATGTTAGAAGGTACTTTGTCATTCATGCAGAACTTATTGTACAGATGTAAGGCCCCTTTAGACCCCCTACCGTCTACAGTCTCGTCTAGGTCATAAGAGTCTACTCCCCCAACACCATACTCCGCGTTAGAAGGATACTTCTTTCCCTTGTTGTCAGAAAAGTTGTTCCTCATTTCTGCAGGTGGCTGCCAAGATATCCTAAACCTACCTCTTGCATCTGGGGAGAATATTACCTCCTTGTCTTTATCCTTCCACATGAAGTTTCCCCTGACAACAGGGTTAGGAAACATATTGTTGTTCCAGTCTATCTGCTGATAGATCTTACCTATGTTGAATATACTCCCTTCAATACTGTCCCTAAACGCTTCATCTTCAGTTAAAGGGAACTGCCTGATTATCTCGTTAAGCTCAGACGGATCGTGCTTTAATGAATCTCGTTCATTCTTAAGGTATTGGGCGCTTCCTTGGTCAACTTCTTCCCCGTCTACTCCTTTTAACGTAGCAGCAGGATCATCCACCACAGGGTTGCCATAGAGATCAAAAAACCCTTCAAGAGCATGAGAAGCAGGGATAAAAATACGATATAGCCCGCTTCTGGTTCTTCCGTTGGCATTCCTTTCTTCTGGGTCAGAATCCTCCCATAGCTTTTTATATTCTTCACCCCCTTTGTTCATTGGGTTGACTGTACTGCCAACCATTGCCTTTCCTACTATTCTTTTACCTACAATAAGGCAAGTCCTCTCTATTCTCCAAGCCTCTTTTATGTCTACTGGTTTTTCCCACTTTCCCGCTTCGTCGAGGTAGAGGAAATGGAGCTTTTCCCCGTCGTAGGCGTTATTGGTTGTGTTTTTCCAGTTAACGATTGTATTGAGCGCGTCGCCCTTTTGTGACGTCTTATTCTTCTTGGTGATTCGTTTTGATGGTTCCCGAAAAGCGAGTTCCATACGTGGGTTCGTTGTTCCATCCTGTATAGGTTTAAAGAAGAACGGGTAGCTCCTAAACATTGGAATTACCTTCTTCATGAATATGTTCTCCTGGGCGTCTTTACCAGTCTTAGACTGAATACCCAGAAGCTTGTCTTTTACTTGCGTAGCTTCGTCAACAAGTACAGCGGCACAGATATTAGTATAGCCAGAACGCCTACACTTAGTATATAGCTGACCGATACAACGGGTATCGACTTCGCACGCAGCCATATGAAGAAATATCTCACGCTGGAAGGCAAGATACGAAGGATATCCGATATCAATCTTACTCCACTGGAGAAACATATAGTGCCTCCCTGTAATGTACGTAGGCACGCCATTGTTGTAAAACCAAACACCGTTACGCCTGCGCTCAAACTCCTTTTCGACATAAGAAGAAAACTTCGCTCGAAACTCGGAAGGTTTTTCGAACCACTCATCCATACTTCTAACCCTCGACAACTCCTGGGGCATAGGGATGCGTTTCCACAACTGCACTGCCTTTGGTTTGTCATGGAAGAGTATTTCAGATCGCTTTGGCTTTTTCGGAAGACCAACGTCAAGGCCGTGGAGTTCGAGTACCTCTCCTTCTTTGCCGTTAGGGTCCAGCCAAATAATGTCATCGGACCTGTCCATACCTATTGCTTCTAAATGAAGGTACTCCAGACTTTTTGTCTACCAATTCCATATACTTGCCGCAGTCACACTTAACGTCGTGACGCACAGTTCCATCTATAACCTTGATTGTTACCCCAGACACTTCGGATGTTTCACCGCACTCACACTTGTATTTACTCATTGTTCATTTAATTGTACCCCCACCTGGACTCGAACCAGGGACCTACAGCTTAGAAGGCTGTTGCTCTATCCAGCTGAGCTATAGAGGCATAAGTTACTTAACTAAAGACACACTCCCTTTAAGCCTGATAGTTACCTCTCTTTCACCCCTAGCGTTTATAATCCAAGAGTACGTCCCATTAGGGGAGTAGTGATTACCCCCCATTACAGATCCATCCCACTTTGTTTGAGGGTCATTCGATCTGAATACTACATCCCCCCACCTACTGAATACGACCATCTCCCACTCTATCCAGTGACTAGAGTCTTGTGTTACAGCAAAAAACGCATCGTTTACACCGTCATTATTTGGGGAAAAAGCATTAGGAACATATATAACCTGCTCTTCTTCTATTCCTGGGGGGTCTTCATCACAAAGATTTCCTGTTAGACAGTCAATCCATATCTCCTGAACTAAATATTCGTAAACAGTATCGGTTTGATACACATATGTAGTGTCAAAAACGTATGTAGTGTCGTTTACATACACGTATGTGGTGTCGTATATATACTCTGACTCATACAAAGTGTCTGTGAAAAAATATTCTATCGTATCGGGAGGTAGCTCTACATACTGAGTCAGAGTATCTACTTGGTACACAGTGTCCGTAGTGTAATACCATATATCAATGTACAGAGTATCAGTTAAATACGTGGTATCGTTAAAGTAATACTCTATGGTGTCTGGAGGTAGCTCTACATAAACTGTATCTACTACATATATCGGATCTTCCTGTTCGCAGGACACCCACCAATTCTCAAGTTCTTGGTCAGGATACGAACCTGTAGAGCCCCACTCAGTTCCATCTCCATTGACCCCTGTAGTAGCCCACCCCCCATCGGCAGCATACCATGTATTAGAGTAATTTATTTGCCAAACTACAATCTCAATGCACTCACCTAAACCGATCCAATAGTCTATAAACTGTGGGGCGCAACAGCTCTGCCCTCCCGTCAGAAAGGGGTCGTTCTCACAATCCGTTTCATAGGGGTTGTCTAACTGCATCACCACCGTGTCTCCAGAGTACAGAGGCATATCTATATCAAAGTCACTACCCCAGTTACTGGTCATGGAGTTTAAACTGACCCCATAAGTCCATCCCAAGTGATTTGAATTTGGTGACATGTCGCAAGGTCCAGGGGGGTCCCAAGCCTCATCAACTCCTGGGACGTGCATGCCGATCATCAACATATTTATTGCACCTGGAGTAGCCTGATAACCCTGCATGCCACAACCTTCGCTATTGACTATCTCTAGAGTCACCTCGTAGGTGTTTAAGTTGACGTCAATAATGTCTACATCACATTGAGCAGAAGAAGCGGCGCTCAACATCAATATCCAAATAGCAAATAGTCTTTCTTTCATTCTATTTAATTATGTCGGCGAGGTGGGGATTGAACCCACATGTGACCGATTACTCTTTCTACAAGATATAAGCTTGAGGAGATACTCACCGAGTTGATCACTTGCTGCTTCTTTTCTTAGGTCTATTGTTAGCCCTATTTATTGAAGCCTTTAAAAATCTACGTATGCGCCCAGACTCGTGAGCGGCGTCCAAGCCATCACCGTTACCATACGTCCCTTTTTTGCGGTTATGCTTATTAAGTTCCGCGCGGTACTTTTTGGCAGCTTCGGTTTTACCGTACTTTTCATACTCCTTTTTGTAGTTCCTAGCTTTCATACTCTCCGTTCCACTCCTCGTTAAAATAAACGTGGTTGTTGTTATGCGAAGATACCCAATTAAATGATCCCGTATATAGAGTATGGTTACTTGCTGAATTTCTCTGCGAA
>Ga0181377_1000825_pt1 | contig 10815 bp, 15 predicted proteins | sample LowvirmetaG_9_FD_130160 | JGI IMG/M metagenome (GOLD analysis project Ga0181377, IMG submission 130160) | Marine viral communities from the Subarctic Pacific Ocean - Lowphox_13 viral metaG | ecosystem: Environmental > Aquatic > Marine > Oceanic | place: Subarctic Pacific Ocean | collected...
ATTATTGAGTTGCAGATGGCAATATATCAGATTTATCACCTGATGCACGGTTTTGTACATTTCTCGCTTCGACCTCTCCAGCGTTACGATAATATGCTTCTACTGGGTCATAAGAAACTTCTTTTGCGCTTTCGATACGTTTCAAAAGAGCCTCAAGCACTCCGGCATTTTCACGAAATTTGTCGCGCTGTCGTTCAGTGCGTTTTACTGCATTTTTTCGATCTTTAGCGCTTGGTAACTGATTAAAAGTATCTTCAACTTGCAAGCGCTCATATGGCCTTAAATCTTCTAAGTGATATTTTTTCATCAAAGAAGCTGCGTTAGCCACCCAAGCGCTTCGATCCGCACCTTTTTTTTGAGGCATTGCCCCAAGATGAAATCTTATAATATCGCTATATTTGTACCAATCACCTAAACGGGGCAAGTCACGCGGCTTTTCGCCCCCCTCTCTAGCTCGATTGATAATAGCATCTAAACTATCTAAATAGCTTGCAGTATAGAGCGGGCGCAATTCCATGCTTTTTTCACGATATTTTCTAGCTTTTGAATAATTTTCCGCATACTGCGAGCTTTCAGATAATTGTCGTGCAAAAGATTTTGCTTGAGATGAAGAAAATGGGTCAGCGCCTAAAAATGGTTTTTCAATTGAGCTACCACGGCCTAAAAAACCTTCATGGTCCTGAATGGCATGCTGAACCTCATGCAATAATGTTGATTTAATCTCATCCTCACCTCTGTCCGAAAGCAAACTTATGCTCTTATTTCCACGATCAAATTGGCCGCGCGCATTTAAATCATCTGTTAATGTTACCGGCATATTTTCTAAAAACGGGTAAGCCTCAAATAGATCAGGATGGTCTAAAACTTCATTTAAATTATAGGTGCCGGTATCTGTTTTTTTTAATTTTGAAGCTTGATCTGGTATTTCAAAGCGCAAAATATTATCGCCCCCAATAAATCTCTGAGTTTCCTCAAATACTTTTCTAGGGTTTACGTTATCTTCCAACATTATTTCAGCGTTTACCGCCTTGTTAGACTGCATATCAGAAAGATTTGCCATCGGTCCTGCGAATACGTTTACCGTCGGCATCTCGCCAGGCTGGTTCATGCGCTGGATAAATGCTTCATAAACATCAGATCCGACCTGGCCCAAACTATCGCCAGTGCCGGTCAAGGTTTCCTGGATTGCCTTACCCGCTGCAAGCGCCGTCTGAGGGCCGTATTTCGCCACAATGGCCGCTGGCATCAAAACACCCGCAACCTCAGTCATAGCGCCCACATAATCGCCCTGGGCGAAATCCTGGCCGGCTCTGTACTGACCAGCAACAGGGTTTACCATATCGCCAACCTCAACCAGGTTCATGGCCGCTTGGCGCCCTCTGGGGCTCAAAAACTGGCTGGCTGCATCACCGATATTTTCTATGATGCCGTACAGCTGGGGAGTAAAACCACCGCGCTTTCTAAAATCCTGATAATCTTGAGCCGCGCCGGTCAGCTGATCGTAAATGCTCATTAAACACGCATCCCACCGCTTGCATTCATTTCAGAGAAAAACGATGGGGCCGGCTGCGATCGACCATAGAGCGCGTCATACATCTGCATTTGCGTCCTGGCGTTTAAAAACTTAACGCCTGGGCTTTCAGTAAATTCAGAGAAAGTCGGCGGTAAAGTTTCAACCGAAACTGGAGATTGCGGAGATGCCCCAAGATTTCTTGAAACTGGAATATTTGCGCGAGGGTCGCCAGGAACCATCGACATGTCTGGGCGCGCCTGGGGCAGCATTCCTGGATCGCCCTGGGGCGCAAAGATTTGCGGATTTTGCGCAGCATTTTGCGCAAGGTTCTCAGACCCAAATGGTTTGATCCCTAAGATGTTCGCCAGGATCGAATAAGGCCCGCCCTCGAAATAATCGCCAGAATATCCAAAACCACCGCCGTCAAACGCATCAGTCATAAATGGCACCGGCTGCTCATGCTTGATCCGTGTGCCACCGCCAGGGGCATCATCACCACTGGCAAACGTACCACCAAAGATTTTAGGACCACCCAGGCTATTGCCGATCGCACTAATGATACCGCCGCCCTCAAATGTTGGGCCAGACTGACCAGGGCCACCGCCGTCAAACATATCTGAAAACGATGTGTAGCTTTTCTCTTTATCTTTTTTTGCCATCTAGCACTTCCATCTTTTTCTAGCAGCCTTACCACGCTCACCCGTCCAGGATCTTGACCTGGCGCAAAATGATTTCTTCCTGGCGGCGTCCTTCTTGGTCTTAGGCTTAGGCGCCGGTGCCTTTAGATTTGACCCCGTTGCCTTGTTGTATTTCGCGCGCCCCTTGGCCGTCAGACCACCGCCGCGCTTTACCGAAAGTTTCTCGCCGCGCCCGACCGACAGGCTTGGCCCACTCTTACGCTTGCTCATCTAAAAAACTCACACATCGATAATCTACAATCGCATAGCCAGGATGTTTGCGGGCAACCGCTTGCAAACCAAATCGCTGCACCATTTGCTCGCACTGCTCCCTGGACGCAAAAGCCGGACTGCCAACCGTCATGCACTCAGTTTGCGAACACAGCAAAAAGAGCGCACCGAAGATCATGACTTCTTGGTCTTCTTCTTAGGCTTCCAGCTGATCCTAGCCGCACCCGTTTTCTTCTTCGCCATACGCTTCGCCGTGGGGCTGCTCGCCTCGCTCTTAGGCCGACAAGCCGGATATGATCGACGCTTGTCCTTTGGACCAGATCGACCGCACTTCTTGCCGGTCTTCACATCGCGCCAATCTTCCTTAAACCACTTTGTCAGCCCACCGCGCGGCTTAGCCATATGTGCCACCGCGCTTCTTGTACTCGCGCACCAGCCAGGCATTCGCATAAGCTGATGGATAAACATCAAACTTGCGCTTAGCAGCCGCCTTGACTGTCGCGTAAAGCTTGGCGTTTTTAGGCTTGGCTCCGCTTTTCGCTTTGCCCTTCGACATTACTTAAACATGCCTGATTTTTTGCCCTTGGGCTTCTTCTTAGGCTTTGGTTTCTTCCCGTAGTTCATGCGACACCTCGTAGATTTCGCCGTATAGGCTTGTTCCATCTTGACGCCCCAGATGACCCGTGCAGCGCAATCGCCGCATCCCCAGAGAGGCTTAAACAAAGCGCGTCAGCCATGTCGGGAGATTTCATCCCGCGTGACTTCATGTCGCTCTTACTTTCAATCTTTATCTTACCAGATGAAGTGAAACTATACTTAGGGGCAGAAAGTTCGCTTAATAGATTTTCATCGCGCGGAAGGCGGCAATCACGCGCCTCTAGCCACGCCTTCAAACGAAACCATAACTCTGCCCTCAAATTTAAATACTGAGTGCCCATAGAGGGGCTTTCGGACACATTGATCCCCTGGACAGGCAAACCCAACTCAGTGAGCCTGTCAGCCACTCCAGCGCCCAATCCCGAACTGTCCACAAATATCTGCCCTGGCTGCTCAGAGGGCGGCAGAGCCTCATACTCAGCCATGACCGATCCAGACAGCTGCATAAGATCCAATTTGCGCCAAACGCGCATGTCAGTCACAACCCGACCGACACGCTTGCACAGCACGCTCGCATCGTCGCCCATCCGCGCAACATCGAGCGACCAAACCGCCGTCACGCCGTCAGCCGCCTCAATGTCACGATGCATCGCGCTCTCAACCAAGTGCAGCGGTATCACCGTGTCATCGTCATGCACTGGAAATTCACCAGTGACCCTTGTCCTCCACGCGTTAGTTCCTTCGCCATATCGCTCGCGCATCTCCTGGACATATTCGTCTGACACCCTGGGGCTATCCAGGCAGCTGACCGTCCTGGTCCACCAGTTTTTTTGAAGACGATGGTGCGTGTCATAGAAAAACCCAGAGCCGCGCGTAGGATTGCCCAAAAGGATCGTGTGAGCATGCTCGCCAGACATCGATCCCGCACTGGCCGAAAACACCTCTTCCGGTATCCCAGACGCCTCATCGGCGCACAGCAAAACATGATCTGAGTGTACGCCCTGCAAACTTTCTGGGCTTTCTTTTCTTGACGTCTTCGCCGCAATAAAAGCCTCGCTAGGCGCCGCTATCAACTCGACACGATCGCTCTTAACATTTAAAAGCTTTTGCAACGGCTCCGGCATCTCCCGAACCCATCTTTTTAATTCCGCAAACAGCGCATCAAACAGCTGGCTGGATGTCGGCGCCGTTACGACAACCTTGACCGGAAACCTGGTCAGCAAGAACCACAACATCAACCACGATGTGCCAGTAGATTTGCCAACGCCATGACCGCTGGCAACGCTGCACCGGCGCTCGCCGCTGGCAATCGCATTCATCAATTCCTTCTGCCAAGGATCAGGCTCGCAGTTCAAAACTTCCTGGACGAACAAGACAGGCCGATTGCGGTAGCGCCGCACAAAATCCTCAAATGCATTAATTTCCGGCATCAGTGAAACGTAGCCTCGCCAGCCTCATGCATCGCGCGCAAAATTTCGTCAAAATCCTCTTCACTATCCTGCATCAAGCAATCAGCCGCCAGGATCAGCATGTGATACATGCCCTGCTCACCAACATCACTTAGCGTCACCAAACGATCGTCCTTGCGGCAGACCAGGGCAAAGTCATCAGCCCAGCGCAAATAATCCATCACCTCAGTCGCCTTCATGGTCGATCACCTCGCTCTGCACTTTTCTGAGCGCATCCAGGTGCTGCGCGTGAATGTTCACCTGGACCTGTTGATTGGCCCTGGTCGTATTCCAGCGATCAGGATCCATTGCGGAAGCGATCCACTTCCTCACGGCTATCCGCTCGCGCGCCTTAGATATTGCGGCGCTCTCTTCCGGCACGTTGTCAGCGATCTCCAGGGCGGCGTCTGCTAGCTGTTCCGCGCCCTGGCGTTGCGCTTCACGCAGCTGGGTCCGATATTCCGATTTGTTGAGGATGCCGGAAAGCATGTTTCGCGATACTTGAAATTCACGGGCAAGCGAGGCGATGGTGCGCCCGTTCGAAATTTCCTCAAAAATTTTTTCGACACCGCCGGTTTCATCGATAATAGCCATGAGGGTCCGATGTTTTTTCTTCCCTGCCATAAGTGATCCTTTTTTTTCAATTTACGCAAAAATTTTTTTCGGCGCATTGTTTGGCGAAAATTCTGTGCGTGATTACTTGCCCAGCTTTTCAGCCAGGCACCCCCCCAGGGGGGGGGTAAAATTCCGAAATCGTCTGGAAATCGGCCGCTTTTGAAACCCTTTTGAAACCATGCCGCGTAACCCACTGATATTATTGGAACTATACAGCATACACAGTTATGTTTGGTGCTATATGCAGCCCGTCTCGCGTACACGCGCGCGGATTTGCGCCAATGTGCAAATCCCTGGTCCTAGCTAAAAGGGATCGGATCATCAGCCGGATCACGCTCTGGAAGGTCCAGGCTAGTCACCTGAGCCGAACGAAATGCAGCCTTGACCGCACCTGTCGCTTCGCCCAGCTTGCTCTTGCGCCAGTGAGCATAATACACGCCGACCTCATGCAGTGTGATTAGCTCAAGGTCAGGCCGATCAGCTGCCACCTTCGGCCACGCATCCTGGTCGAGCAAGATCGCTGCGCGCACGCCGTCCACCTCAAACTCCCAATAGCTAGCGTCTGCCCCGACAGCACCGACAGCCGTAGCCATCTCATCCATCTTGATCATGCCCCTGATACAATCATCAGCGCAGTGCCTTGCCTGGGCTGCATCACATGCATTGAGTGCATCGTTCAGCGCGCCCAATGCCTGGCCATACCGGTGCGCCATCTCAGGCTCCACCAGCTGCACCAGGCGATCGACGCCCCACTTCTGATTAAGATGCTGCACCCAGCGATCGAAGCCGGCTATTGCCAGGTCAACCTCAATCTCTTCCTTTGTCGCGGCTGGTTCTAGTAACCGATCGAACTTCTTTGTTCTGGCCTTTCCCTTGGCCTTGTACGCACCTCTAGCCATAAGCAGAAATCCGGCGCTGTGTATAACGTATAAACCCTAAAGGGATTTTATACGTTTTATACGCTTTGCGGGGTGTATAAAAAGCGTATAAATTATACGTTTTATACGCTTTATGAATATTCATGCTTGCCACTGATTAGCTCCGATACTCTGCCGGCATTAACTTTCCACTTATTGGCTAAGGTTAAGCAGCTTTGCTTTTCGTTTGTGTAGTAGTCGTTCAGGATTTGATTGGCTAAGTGCCTGGTGATGCGCTGGGTTTCACACGGCACTCTCTTCTTCACATATTCGCGGTAGCTGTTAGCGATTGCCTGGTCGATCAGATCGATCACCTCTTGATTGGCGGTGCGCTTCTTTGCCTCGATTAGCAACTCACGCACCAGGAACATATTAGACACGATGTCTTCCTTCCTTTGTTGTTATCCAGATGTGGTTTTGGTTGATGGCCATCAGGCCGCTGCTTAACAGCGCGTCCAGAGCCTTTTTGTAGGTGTCGCGACTGTTGCCTGCACTCATTTTACCTCTGGTAAAATCACGCAACTCATCGGCTTGAATGCACCAGAAAGCGCCTATCTCTGGCCACCCCGTTCCACCAGGGTTGGATTGCCCAACATTGTCAGCCTTCAGCTGCTTGAACGCGTTCCAAATCGTTATTTGGTTCTTTCCGCTTGGACGCTTCTTTTGCCTGGCTTCTTGGGCATCCTCTTCGGACGCTGCTCTGACCACTGCCGTGGTCACCGCATCGCCGTCCTGGTCTTGTCCTAGATCCATGCTTTCCAGGACAAACGCAAATGGGTCAGCTGGCTCCTGGTCGCGCTGCTTGGTGGCCGTTGCGAAACTCACGCCGTCCATCTTGGTCAGTTCAATTTCGGTCGATACAGCGGCTCTGAGCAGGGAATGGCCCCTAGCTCCGCGTGACTGGTCCTTGCCTGAGTGGTGGACCATGCTGACATGCGCGCCGGATTGCTCGACCACGGCGTCTGAAACCTTGACCATGCGCCCCAGGTCGGTTGAGCTATTTTCATCACCGCCAGCGAGCGCCCTGGAGAGCGTGTCGATGACGATCAAGGCTAGCTGCCCATATTGGTCCTGGACTTCTTGTATGAGCGCGCCCAGCGTTTGTATATCCTCATCACTGTTCAGCATATCGAGCGGCGCACGCCTGACTGCCAACGGTACGTTATTGCGTCCGTATTTTTGCTGGATTGCGTAGAGCCTGTTCGCCATCCCTAGACCGCCCTCCAGGGCCAGGTAGAGGACCGGGCCTTGCACGGTCTTGTAGCCATGCCAATCAATGCCAGCGGCCACGCAGTAGCACATATCCATCACGAAGAAGCTCTTGCCTATGTTGCTTTCGCCATAGATCACGCTGGTCGTGCCTCGATCGAGCCATCTTTTGACCAAGTAATTGCTTGTGAGGATGGGCCTGGCATCGCCTGGATAGAGCAGCTGCGAGCTTACCTGTGCTTTTAATGGTGCGGTTGCCGGTGCTTTTAATAGCTCGCTGGGCGCCTTGGGCACGATCGGCATGTAACCTTTGCTGACGGCACCATCATACGCCATCTGCACCTCACGGCGCGTCTGATCCACCGACCAGCCCGACAGGGTCAAACCATCGGTAACATCATGCACTTGTGCCGCTGACCATCCCTGGCTGACATAATAGCCGACCAGGGAAACGATATTGTTGTGCCAGTTATTGCCGCCCTGGATCTGCGCAATGAGATCGCTTGGGTTCACCGTGCCGCGCGCCAAATCTATGTGGATGCCGGACAGGCTGGACATGTCCGGTTTTTGTCCTGTCTGTCCTTGCTCCAGGAGCGGCGCAGTTGACTTGCGAGGAACCCAGGATGGCAGCTTTGCTGGCGCATCATCTGTCTGCCATACATACGGCTTGCCATCTATCCGGCTGGGTTCGATCAGGATATAGCCTTTGTGCTTAATATCTACCTGGTCGCACATTTCGCCAGGGAATTGATCGACCTTATCGTCCTCGAAAAGATAGTGCGTGCCGCCGCTTGCCGACTTTTGTGTCAGCGTTGGCGGCATGTCCTTGCCGATCATAAATTCCTGAAATTTGCAGTCAGGCTTGTAATCATCGACATCAATGCAGACCAGGCCGCTATCAACCAGGTTGAGCCCCAGGTTAGCGTCTGGGTGCGCCTCGAAATAGGCGATCAACGCATCGACATCGGTGCTAGCATCTGTGAATTTGAGCCTTGCGCCATTTTTGCGCTTGGCTGGTTTTTTGCCGTCTGGCTCAACCGGAAATATTTTCCAGCCCCGTTTGGTATATTCTTTAATGGCTTCTTTCATGTCCATCGCTTTTGCTCGTTTTTATTTTTTTAAAAGGGCCGGTGGGAGTGTCACTGGAGAAAGATGAGACCCACCGGCCAAGTAGCCGCGCTGACTAAACCCTACAAAAATCAGCGCGGCGCATTTGCGCGCACAGGGAGGGAAGCGCGCAAATTAGAAGTACGTTGTGCCTGATGCCGGCGCAGCTGGCGCTGGTGGGGTTGATGCCGGCATGGGTGGCAGTGCCTGGGCTGGTATTGCCGGTGGCATCATTCCAGGCGCGGGTGGGGCTGGCATTGCGCTGACAGGCGCAGGGGTGCCCATGTCAATCGCCGTGCGCGCTGAGAGGCTCTCAGGACGCGGCATCCAGCTTTGAACTTTCAGCTTGGGATAGACCCAGGTAAATTTCTCATACCGACCTTCAGCCGGCCCCTCATACATCACAAGCGGCACATGGCCGACCTCTGGGCATTGAGACAATTGTGGCCCCAGGTAACCTAATAGATCCCAGGCAGCTGCACCGCTGGCCATCCACATGGCGACCTTGCCGGCGCCTACTGCCAGAGGCATTGCAAAGCCGCGCTTCCAGCTGTCGCCAGGCTTTGGCTGCATTTGCGAAACTGATGGGTTAAATTGCCACTTGTTTGTCTCGCTGTCCTGCCAGCCGGTGCGTAGCTCAGTCGTGTCCAGGACCAGCCCCTGACTTACATCTACGACCTCTTTTGGCTGGCCAGACATGTTGGTGTAAAACACCTGGCTGTGGTTAAAGTTTACGCCTGGCTTTTGCGCCCAACCAAAGTAGAGGTCAGTGCCGGAGCCAGAGTTGTTTCCCATATCGATAATCATTAATTGATCCTTTCTTAATCGAATGTTTCTGGAGAAATTTGATACAAGGTTGAAAACACATCGGCTTTCATTTCGTTCACAAAGCTTTTGTGAATGCGGATAGTTTTTGCCGCAGAATTTACATTCAGAAACGCGTAATAGCTGCGCATAAACACATCATTTTCCAACGTGCTTCCGCTTCTGCGAAGCCCCCTGCCTGTTTCTTCCGCTAGCTTGCAATACAGCGTGGCAAAAATTGGTGGCCATTCTGTGATTGGCTCTGAAGTAAGCGTGACAAAAATGTCGTGGGCTTGCGACCAACTGATTTTTTCGGAAACAATTGCCACCACCATCGCAGCTAAAAATTGAGTAGTCTTCCACAATTTTGTTGACGATTTATGGTCAGCATAAATTTTTAACCTAGCGCCAATATCGCTTTCGATAAATGGATACATGTCAGCTGGCGTGGGGCTTTTTATTTTTGTGCCAGCGCGCAAAAGATATGAAATAGGCTTGATGACCTTTGAGTTTTCCCCTGTGATGTCTTCCAGCGATCGCACTTTGTTTTGGTCGATAACATCAAAGATTTCTTTGCTTAAATGATCATCGATTTCTGTGACTGTCATCGCAACCGAGGCACCAGACATAATGATGGCTTGCAGACGGTGCTGGCCGTCAATTAACGTGCGACTGCGCTTTGTAATCACGATTGGCGTAGGCGTTTTCTTCCAACGCATTTTGCCCATCTGCTTCGCCAGATGCTTAACGTGCGAAGTTCGCATTTTTCTATTGGCCGTGTTGCCTTCTAAAATTTTAGCCGCCTTTTCTGGCGTCATGTTTTCGACATAAGTTGTAAACATTTTTTCTTCCTCTGTTTTTAAGTTCCGAACAATTCGGATCGGGTTTCTTCCGCGCCGTTCCAATAGAAACTGTCTGGATTGTGCGGAACGATGGACAGCGCATGCTCAACGCTTTCGCATGTCAGCAGAAAGTCATTAAGGCGCTGGATCTGGACTTTGGCGGTCTTTAGGATTGTGGTGGGATCGCCATCTTCCAAGAACGAGAATTTCTTAGGCGTAACGTAAAGAAACTTTACGACTTGGTTGCCGCGTGCGAGCGCATAAATCGCGCGTTGCAGCTGATGCTCCGCGCTCATCACGCTGGGCATGCGGCCGGTGGTTTTTAGATCGATGACTAGGCCGTGCTGAGCATAAACAAGATCAAGATATCCTATGACCTCGATTGCAGAACCATCGTTCAAGCGTGTCGCAATTGAGATTTTATCCTGGCCGAAAGATCCGGCCTTTGCCTGGTCGAAGTCAGGCTTGCCATATTCCTGCAAAGCCTCGACGCTCAGCCGCACTGATGGATCTATCGTCGCGCGCTCCTTGGTCGATTTAATGTCACCGATCGGATATTGTTTGTCGAAGCGCGCGTGACCCATTTCAATAGCTTGCTCAACCGTGACGTTAGTTGCCAGCGCGGCAACAACAGCGTCCTCAATTGCGATCCCCCTGGTCATTGCTGGACTTCCTGGGAACCTCTTTTTGGCAAGCTTTTGTGCCAACCAGACATCTGGAGCGTTCTTTGCGAGGTTGATCGAGGACGCGCTTAAATGGCCAATGCCAAACTTTTCAAAGCCGTTCATTTTGTGTCTTCGCCTGTTCTAAAAGAATATCAGCCAGCTGTTGAACCTCGCATGCGCGCATCAACAA
>Ga0181377_1000826_pt1 | contig 10802 bp, 13 predicted proteins | sample LowvirmetaG_9_FD_130160 | JGI IMG/M metagenome (GOLD analysis project Ga0181377, IMG submission 130160) | Marine viral communities from the Subarctic Pacific Ocean - Lowphox_13 viral metaG | ecosystem: Environmental > Aquatic > Marine > Oceanic | place: Subarctic Pacific Ocean | collected...
AGAGCCACTCCCAGTGTACCCTCTATAGAAACTAGAAACTCTACATCAGGTGCAACTCATTACGCTTTGTTTTTTAGAAATAGCGGTGGTAATCAGATTGGCTATGTAAAAATATCAAATACAGGTACTGAATATAACACCACTTCTGATTACAGATTAAAAGAAAATGTTGAACCAATACAAAATGGTTTAGAAAGACTTAATCAACTAAACCCAGTTAAATTTGATTGGAAAGAAGATGGAACATCTAGTGAAGGTTTTATAGCTCACGAGGTTCAAGAAATATTTCCTGATGCTGTAAGCGGTGAAAAAGATGATGAAATAATGCAAGGCATGGATTATGGAAGAATTACGCCATTACTTGTCAAAGCTATACAAGAACAACAAACACAGATCGATGCCTTACAATCTGAAATTAACTTACTTAAAGGAGAATAAATAATGGCAAATACATATACATGGGATTGTAAAACAGTTGATGTTTACCCAAATCACGACAGTCATTCAGACGTTGTTTACAACGTACACTGGAGACTAAACGCAGTAAGCGACCAACAAGACGCTGAAGGTAATAATTATTCAGCTTCATCTTATGGTACTCACAGCGTTAATGCAGATGATATAGAAAACTTTGTACCATTTGCTGATCTTACTAACGATTTAGTAAGTGGTTGGGTGATAGACGGAATAGGCGAAGATGAAGTTGCAAGCATGAAAGAGAGCTTAGACAATGACATTGATGGTCAAATCAATCCAACAAGCGAAACAAAAACACTAGCAGGTTAATAATGCCTTTGCTACCAGTCACCCCTCCCGCTGGAGTAGTCACCAATGGAACAGACTACGCTAATAAAGGGCGTTGGACTGATAGTAATTTAGTGCGTTTTCAAAATGGTTTTCTACGACCTATTGGTGGTTGGGAAAAAATAAGAAATACAACTTTAACTGGAACGCCAACAGGAATGTTTGCGTACATTACTAATTCTGGTAAAAAAGTTTTAGCTGTAGGTACAAGGCAAAAAATATATGTCAACCATGACGGAACTTGGTATGACATTACACCTTCAGGTTTTGTTACAGACGCATCAAGCGATCCGCTTGGTTATGGTGCTTATCATTACAATGTCGAAGATTACGGCGATGCTAGAAGTCAATCTGGATTATTCTTTGATTCTAAATCATGGTCATTTGATAACTTTGGCGAAGATTTACTTTTCTGTTGTGCAAGTGATGGCAAGATTTATAAATGGTCGCCTTCTGCACCATCAACCATAGGCTCACAGCTAACTAATTCTCCTACAGGATGTTCTGGTGTTCTCGTCACTAATGAACGTCATGTCATAGCTCTAGGTGCTGGTGGTGATCCTAGAAAAGTACAATGGTCATCAAGAGAGGCAAGTACAACCTGGACAGCTGCATCGACGAATACAGCTGGTGATTTACAAATACCAACAGGCGGTACAATATTAAGTGGTGTTAAGTGGCAAACAGATGTCATCATCTTTACCGATACAGGTATAGCAAGACTTTACTATACTGGTTCTCCTTTTATATACGGTATTCAAGATGCTGGTACTAACTGCAAAACTGCATCACCTAGAACTGTTGTAAGTTCTGGAAACTTTTTAGCATGGATGGGTGAAAACTCTTTCTTTGTTTTTGATGGTTCAGTTAAAGAAATTAAATGTGATGTGCATGACCATGTATTTGATAATATTAAATATGCTTATAGACGTATTGCTTGTGGCGGACATAACTCCAACTTTAATGAAATATGGTGGTTCTACCCAGTAGGTGAATCACAAAATCCAAATAAATATGTCATCTGGAATTATGTTGATAATGTTTGGTCAATCGGTGAAATGGATAGAGGATGTTGGATCGACCAAGGTGTCTTTGATTATCCTATCGCCTGTGATTCACTTGGTAATGTTTATCAACACGACAGCACTACATTAAATAATTCAGAGAATTTAGGTGCAGCAGTACCCTACGCACAATCAGGGCCTATCGAAATAGGTAACGGTGATAACTATGTGCAATGTAATCAAATTATTCCAGACGAAGAAGCAAACACATTACCAGGTGTAACAATAAGTTTTACAGGAAAATTTACTCCACTCGGAGCAGAAACAGATTTTGGTAACTTTACTTTTAATAGTGATGGTTACACCGATGCAAGATTTACAGCCAGACAAGTTCGTATGAAAGTAACTGGCGATACTGACCAGATGTTTCAGGTTGGTAATATACGATTAGATTTAAGAAACAGAGGTCGTAGATAGTGGCAAGAAAAACACTAACGCGACCAGGTGAAGATTACGATAAAAACTATCTTAACTATTTAATATCAGAGATAGAATATCAAACAGGTATGACTTTCAACAAAGGTGAAAGAATACAAATAAACGGTGGCGATGCTACCGAATTAGTATTGGTAAGTCCAAATGGAACAAAATATAAAGTTAGTGTCGCAGACAACGGAACACTCTCCACCTCCACAACAGTCTAAAGAAGACTGGGAAGTAGAGTTTGAAAGGTTAGAACACCATATTATTCGTGCATTAAAGCACCAAGATAGGTATAATCTAAGTGATATTAAAGAAAAAATAGGCCAAGGAATATTTCATATATGGCCAGGAAAAGATGCTTTTTACATATCTAGCTTTGGTGAGTTTCCTAAATACAGAGTTTTAAATTTATTTTTGTGTGGTGGAGACTACGAAGAACTAGAAGAGATGTTTCCAAGCATTGAAGTATTTGCAAAAAATTGTGAATGTAAATATCTTTATGGCGGTGGTCGTAAAGGTTGGATAAGAAAATTAAAACATCTTGGTTTTGAACAAGAATATATAGTAAAGGAGGAATTATAATTATGGGATCGGAAACAAGAATACCAGCAGCAGTAGGCTTATACAGTGCTTCACAAAGTGGTGGAGATACAACTGTAACAAATACTGATCCAGCGACACAAGCTCGTTACGATGATTTATACAATAGAGCTAAAGGTGTAGCGAACCAACCTTTCGTTCCTTACACTGGCCCAAGAGTAGCAGGATTTAATCCAGACCAATTAGCTGGGATGGATGCAACCAGAGGTTTATTTAATCAAAGCCAACAATTCAATCCTCAAGCTGGTTTAGCTAATTTATCTAACAGAGCTAGAATAACACCTAGTGCGACACCTTTTATGGGTTCAGCAACAGACATTAACAGGTCTAATATAAGAGATGTAAGACCTCAATCATTATTAAGTACAGATTTAAGTGCATATCAAAATCCGTTTCAATCACAAGTTATCGATAACACCATTGGTGATTTAAACAGAGCAAGACAAATGCAAATACAAAGCGACCAAGATGCAGCAATCGGTAGAGGTGCATTTGGTGGCTCACGTTCAGCTATATTAGAATCAGAAACAAACAGAAACTTTGCAGATTCAGTTGCTAAAGCATCTGGTAATTTACGTTCACAAGGATTTGACAGAGCAACATCATTAGCTGGTCAAGATATAGGAAGACAGTTTGATGCAGATAGATATATGTCTGGAATTGACCAGGCAGTAGAATTAGGCAATGCTGGTTATGGTAATCAGTTTGGCATGGCTAATATGGATGCAATAAACAGAGCAAGATTTATGCAACCACAAATGGAAATGCAAAACAGACAGTTCCAACAAGGTTTATTAAACGACCAAGTTAGCAATCAATACAGAAACTTAGGTCTACTTGGTAATCAAGGAAGATCAGCACAGGCTTTATCACAAGCTGGAATGGATGCTGGATACAACGAGTTCTTACGAGCATTAAACTACGGCCCACAACAACTTGGTTTATTATCAGGATCGGTTTTTGGTATGACTCCTGGACAAACCGATACTTATAAACAAGGTATGGGTGGTAGAATTGGTGATGCTTTTGATATTTATAATTCAGTTGCAGGATTATTCCCACCATCCACAGGATAACAATTATGGCAATAAGAGATTTTAATAACCCAATGGGATTACTAGGAATAAACAACAATCCTACAGGCTCACTTGGTTTAAATATAAGTCCTACTTTTGATGCTAGAGCAAAACAAGCTGAAGAAGACGAGGCAAAAAGAAAAAGAGCTGAACAATCTTTAAAGCTACAAAACCTTGCCGACACTCTTCGCATGGTTAATGCAAACAAATCTGGCAATACTCAAGGTGTAGCTTTGTATTCAAATAGACTAGCTAATAGACGAGCAGAAGAACAAGCTAGGTTGGATGAAATTGAGAAGAAGAAAAAACAAGCTCAATTCATGTCAATACCAAAACAGGTATCAAGAAGCAGTTATGACAATAATCAGGAATATTATCGAGCAATTGGTCAAAAATATATTGATGAGGGTTATTTAGACCAAGGATTAAAGTTTTTAGAAATTGGCAAACCTGTAACACCTAAAGACTTTACCAACACAATATTAGGTCAGAGAGATAAGGTTGAAAAACAATATAGTCCTGTAAAAGACAATGTGTTAAATTTTCAAAAATTAGATACTGCACTAAATTCTGATTCTGGAACAGGAGCCTATACTGCTTTAGTATTTTATCTAAAGAATTTAGATGGGTCTGTTGTTAAGTCTGAAGAGGTCAATACATTCCAAGAAATGCAAGGATTTTTAAAAAACATAGAACAGAAGTATGAAAAAACAAAAGGAGAGGGGATGACTGATGAAGTAAAAGCACAGCTGCGTAATATCTCTGCCAAGGCTACCGCATTAACTGTTAAAGGATATAATGATTATCTCGCAGGATCAAAGAATACATACAATGCTTTAGGTTTAAATCCAAATTTAATTTATGATGGTTATTTAATAGACACATCAGGTATAAATCTTGGACAAGTAGTACCTTCTTACTTTGAAGAAGAAATTGAGTTTACGGAAAAGAAATAAATATGTCTAAAACTGTTGAAACAAAATATGGTGATTTGCAAGTACCTGATAACTTTTTTGAACTAGAAAAAAAAGAACAACAAGATATATTAAAAAAAGCTATATCAATAAAAAATAAAAATGTTGCACCTATGTCAAACCTTAAATATGCTCAAGGTTTAGTAGATCAAGGTGTTCAGGGTTTAACTATAGGCTCTTCAGATGAAATAGGTGGAGCATTTTCTGAATTAGTAAATTTACCAAAGACAATATTTACAGACCAAGAATTTGGAGACGCTTTCAAAAGAAGAGTTGATAAAAAACGAAAAGATTACGAAGAGTTTCAAAGCCAATATCCAGGAGCAGCACTTACAGCTAATATTGTTGGTTCGGCAGCACCAATCGCAGCTTCAGCTTTACTAGCACCTTTTACTGGAGGTACATCAGTAGGAGCAACTACCGCAGCCACGGGTGCAAGGCTAGTTCCTTTAGCAGCCAAAACAAAAAATGTGTTAGACAGCTCAAGACTATTAGCTGGTGGTATTACAAAGCCAGGCTCAACATTAGGACAAAAAACTTACGAAGGTTTTAAAATGGGCGGTGTTCAAGGACTGTTTGGCGGAGCTGCTTATAATGAGTCTGATTCAGATACTCTACTTGGAACAGTAAAAGACAAAACATTAGATTCAATTACTGGCGGAGCAGTCGGAGCTACAATAGGTACTGCAATTCCACCTCTTTTAGCTGGTGGTAAAAAAGTAATATACGACCCTATTACAAAAACTTATAAAAAATTAACATCCAGCTCACCTGTCTTTACAAAAGAAGAACTTAAAGCAATTAGAGATATCAGTAATGCTTTTTCAAGAGATGAAATAGACGCAAACACAGTAATTCAACAAATACAAAAAAATATTTCAGCAGATAAACTAGAAGGCATTACCCCAGTAGAGGTATTAGCTGATTATGGTGGAGATGCTGTAAGAAGAAAATTAAGAGGATTAAATATTGTTGCCCCAGGCTCAAGAATTTCAGATACCTTAACAGAAAGAGGCTCTGGTAGCGTAGAGGGTAAAGCTACAGATATGATTGATGGTAATACTTCTAACATACAATCAACTAGGGTTGCAAAGTCTATAGAGGGAGCTTCTGATAGAACGATTGAAACTAAAGGCATAAATCTACAAGATGAAATTAAAGAAATTGAAGAAGCCGCACAGAGAAATTTAAGGCCTTTATATAAACAAGCGTATGATAAAAATATAGCAGTTGATAATTTAGAATTATATAAATATTTAGATCAACCAATTTTACAAAAAGCATACACACAGGCCAAAAAAGAGTTTGCAGAAAAACTTAGCGGAGATAAGAGAAGTCCTATAGATATACCAGATTTTAAAAATTTGTTTATAAAAGAAGAGGGCGAAATAGTTGGAATCACAAAAAATTTACCTTTAGAATTTTTAGATTTAATCAAAAGAGCTGCTGACAGCAAAACTTTTAACTTAAAAACTTCTAGTGTTGGTTCAGAAAAAATAACCTCTGCTGCTGCAAACAATAGACAAAAAATAGCTAATAACTTTAGAGATTTATTAAAAGATTCTGTCGATGGAAATGAATATGTTACTGTTTTAAATAATGCTTCAGATAGATTTGCTTTAATTAAGGCCTATGAATTAGCTTCAAAATTACAAAAAAAATCTGTTAAGTCTAAGTTTTTTAAAACAGCATTTGAGAATCTTAAAAATGAGGTTGAAAGGGATGCTTTTAGACTTGGTGTATTTAAAGAACTTACAGATGAAATAAATAAGTTTGGAGACAATATAGATTTAGCAAAAAAATTATTAGACTCACCTAATGTAAGAAATAAAATAGATATATTATTTGTTGGAAATGAAGAGGCCAAAGAAGTCTTTTTAAGAAGATTAATAAGAGAAAGTAAAATTGCAAAAACAGCACAAACAGTTCTTGGCGGGTCAAACACCGCAGAAAAAACTGCCGATGCTGGAAGGCTTACAGCTTTGACAGATTTTATTGTTGGTGTAAGAGACCCAGGAAGTTCTGCTGGTTTGAGAGGTCAAGAGGCTACAGTTAGCAGAGTAAGAGATGCAATTTTTGACCCAGAAGGAAAACAGAGAAATGCTTTGTTAGATGTATTTTTAAGTCAAAACCCTAATAGGCAGCAACAAATATTTCAAGCAATGACCCAATCTCAAAGAGATGAATATATAAATAATTTATTACAAAACACAGCTAATAGAAGTGCTATAAGATCATCTGTGCCACAGGGAACAGAATTGTTAAATGACCTTTTGAACTAACATGACATATCATGACACGCAGATCGGAGCGAATAGGTAGGAGTGGAGAATACCTAACCTGCTCAGTCTTGGCGAGAGAATCAGACACCGTTACAATAATGCCCCATACATCCCATGCCGATGTAATCTTTGAATGGAAACACAAACTCTATAGATGCCAAGTTAAAACAGTTACTCATATAGAAAATAGAAAAAAGAACTGGCGTTTTGATTTACGCAAAGGCATTACCACCACAGGAAGACATTATAATAAAGATCAAATAGATATAATCGCAATGGTTAATCTTGAATACCAGACTATATGCTTCAAAGCCTTTTGTGATTGTCAAACTACACAAATAACGATAAAGGACGAAATTATGAAATCAACCAATTCTATCCAAAGTTTTAAAGATGCTATGAAATCTTTAAGCATGACGGATATATGACGGATAGGTAGAAAAGCTATATGTTTAGCTTCTCTAAATACCCTAAAAAATGGCTGATTTCTGCGTGTGGGCCCTTAGCTCAGTTGGTAGAGCAATTCCCTTTTAAATATTTTTTTTTAATTTTTTAACTAATTGATAAAATTATATTTTTTTAAAATAACCCTTTGTTTCCGCTAAAAAATCAGTTATATTAATACACTATAGGTAATTGAAATACACGTCTGTCCGCTCTTAAATGACGGATATATGACGGATGGGAGCAAACAATGGCGGCAAAATACACAACTGATAAACAAATAAATAGTCTTAAAATCTATCCAACTGGATACTATATTCATTGCAGAATTGATGGAAAAAGAAGAGAGAAAAAAATAGCACAAAAAAGTGTGTTAATAAACATTGCAAGAAAAGAAGCACAAAAGATATTAGGTTTAATTGCACAAGGTATCGATCCTTTTGAAGAAAACAAAAAGAAACAAAAGGCAAATGAATATACAGTCGATAATATGTGGGAGAACTACATCAAAAGTTTGCAACATAAAAATCAGGAAACACAAACAAAAGAAAATATTTATATAAAAAACATACAACCCTTCTTTGGTAATACTACTGCGTCAAAGGTTAGTAAAAGTGATTTAGTACAATGGTTCCAGGAACTAACAAAAAGAAGTCCAACTGTTGCTAATAAATGTTTGGTATTTTTAAAAGCAGCTTACTACTATTCTATTGATGTGTTGGAGCTGTTAGATAAAAACCCTACTAAAAAGATAAGCAAGAACTATGAGGAAGCAAGAAGCAGGTATTACACAGATGAAGAAAAAAAAGCTATCTTTATAGAACTAGCCAGAAGATATGAAGAGGACCCTAGCCTTATATATTCAGTATCAAAGATAGGACTACAGTTCTTTACTGGTGCTAGGGGTGATGAAATATCTAAGGCTAAATGGAAACATCTTGTCCAGGATGAGAGAGGTAATAGAATAGAATTACCAGTTTTAGACCATAAGACTGGATTAAAAACAAACAAGAAAAGAGTTATTTGGTTAAACGACCAGGCTATGAAAATTATTTATAAGCTAAATGATTTAACTAATAAGTCTGAAGACAGCACTATAGTTAAAGTAAAAAGTGTTAGAAAAATTTGGAATAAAACAAGAGAAGTATGCGGTTGTCCAGATTTACAATTGCATGATCTAAGACACTCTTATGCCTCAACAGCTATAAACTCTGGGAAGATGTCTACTAAAGAAGTTGGAACTTTACTTGGTCATACAAGTCTTGCATCAATGGATAGATATATGCATATCTACGACCAAACATCTACTACAAATGCCAGCTTAGTTGGTAATGCAATAGATGATGGTTCTGTAAAGTTGATTAATTAATCTATTGGATTACCTTCTGGGTCAACACCATAGACCATTTCTAATTCAAGTTCGATATAGTGAATGGCTTTTCGTAAGTCTTTCACTCTATCTTCTTTTTCTCTGGTTACATACTTAACTACATTGGTTAAGTTAGGTGTTAGTCCATTGCTATACGCATACTCTAAAGGTTGAATACCTTTATCTTTATAATGGCTTCCACCAATTTGTTTTTGTGTTGCTTTCATTCTAGCTCTGTCCCACTCTTCAGGGGTCGCGTTATCTATACTCATTTATTCCTCCAAATTAATGATTAAATTTTATTGATAATTTTTCTGTAATTTATTTCTGAAGTTTTAATCTCAATAATATTTCTATTATTTTTGCTCAGTTACTTGCTTTATTAAAATTACTTCGAGTAGAATAACATAATCCACACAGTAATAGGTAAACAACATGGAAGAAAAAATATTTTTAAATCAAAACGAACTTGCTGAGCGATGGGGAATGTCTCCAAGAACTCTAGAGAACTGGCGTTCACATGGCAAAGGCCCATCTTATGTAAAGCTAGGCGGTCAAGTCAGATACAAGTTTGAAGAAATCATAAAGCTAGAAGAAACATCACAAGTAGGAGAGTAGTTTGGTCAATGCACGAAACAAAGGTCGCAGAGGTGAGCGAGAAGTTATTGACGAAATTAAAGAACTTTTAGGTATTCAATTAGAAGTTAACTACTCACAAACATTCGGTGGTGGCCACGACTTACTAGGCTTAGATGGTTTTGCTATCGAAGTTAAAAGAAGAAAAGTCATTACACTAGGAGACTTAAAAAACTTCTGGGAACAAACAACCACACAAGCAAGGAAAGTAAGACTCTTACCATGCTTATGGTTTAGAGCTGACAGATCAGACTGGCGCGTAATGATAGCTAATACTTACGCACTTAAAAATAATTTATTTGAAATGGAAGATTTCAATGTTGCAATGAATATTTCTACAGAACTATTTGCATCATTAATAAGAGAGGAGTACGGACTTGCCACACGCGATATTATCACCCAGTAGTATTAATAGAATTATTCGTTGCCCTGCTAGTGCAAAGATAAATGCAGCTGCGGAACGTAAAGGTAGCATGGCAGCAGCCAGAGGTACTTCTACTCACGAAATGGTAGAAGCCTTACTTAAAAATAGATTAGATGGCATTTCTTTAGCTGACTACTATCTTGGTAGAACAGTAGATGTAGATGGTTTTAGTTTTGATATCACACAAGATGATATCGACATGGCAGAAATCTATGTTGATTATATAAACAAAAGAACTGAAGAACTTAACGGTAAATTACTTGTAGAAGAAAAAGTAAATGCTCCAGATATAAATGATGACCTTTGGGGAACTGCTGACGCAGTCATCCTTGGAGAGGGTAATAGAATGGTTGTTGGTGATTTAAAGTCTGGTGCTTGGGCGGTAGATGTTGTGATGAACGAACAGCTAATGTGCTACGCCTTAGGTGGCCTATCACGATGGGGCAACGAAGATACAGTCATTGAAATGACAATCGTACAACCAAACAAAAGAGCCTTTCATAAAGACGGGCAAATAAGAACTTGGGATATTCAAGCAGTTGATCTTGTCGACTGGGGCTTGAATATTTTGAAACCAGCTTGTGATGAAGCGATGGGTGAAGAGCCTAGCTTTAGTGCTGGAAATTGGTGCAAATTCTGTTCACACAAAGAAGTTTGCGAAACCTATAAATCCATGGAGGATAATTAAAATGGTAAATGAAAAGAA
>Ga0181377_1000827_pt1 | contig 10797 bp, 12 predicted proteins | sample LowvirmetaG_9_FD_130160 | JGI IMG/M metagenome (GOLD analysis project Ga0181377, IMG submission 130160) | Marine viral communities from the Subarctic Pacific Ocean - Lowphox_13 viral metaG | ecosystem: Environmental > Aquatic > Marine > Oceanic | place: Subarctic Pacific Ocean | collected...
AATTTAAATCGTCCTGGTAGTCTTGCAGTTAGTTTATCTGAAAAATTACTAAACATTTTAGTTCTAGCAAATAAACCTGTATTTTTATCTCCTGGTACTTTTGATTTAGCTGCACTAAATATTTTTTTCCTCATTGCAACGTAAGGTGTAATTGACCCTATAAGATCTCCTGCAAGAACTGCTTCTGATCTACCATCTAATGAGCTTCCTTGTTGTTGTAGTTTTACACCAATAGGATTTTTAACAGCAGCATCCATAGTGGCTACATCTTTTGCTGCACCAGCTCTTTCGGATTGTAATTCATTCATTGAAGGACCTGTGATTAGTCCTCTTCTAATAGCTTCGTCAACTGCTTTTCTTTGTCTAGCATTTAATTTACTTGGATCAAAAGTATTATTGTTAATTTGATCTTGAATATCTTTCAAGGAAGCCATTAGTTTATCCCTTCAATAATATTTTCTATTTCTTCCAAACTTAAATCTTCTGCTAATTGTGAAGCAACTCCACCTTCTCCTTCAAATACTTCAAAGTTTTTAAGTCTTCTTAAATCTTTAAGGGTATTTTCTAATCCACCTGCAACTGTGTATAGACTTTCTTGTCTTCTAATATCTGATTCAAGCTGTCTTCCAATAGCTTCGATTGAAGCTCTTACGTCTTTAGATGATCTACCTAATGAAAATATGTTTACAATTTCTTTAGCAGCATTAACATCTCTTTGTGTTAATCTATCTTGATCTTTAAATGTATTTGCAAGTGCGTAAGTTAATGTAACTTCTTGTACAGCAAGTTTTTCCTGCTCTTCTCTTGTTAAACCAGAAAGCATTCCTCTACCTTTTAATCTAGCTTTAGCTTGTTTGATTAAGTTTTTACTATCTAAATTTTTCTTTGCTGCTTCTTTGCCTTCATCACTTAAATCAGGGTCTCTGTCTATTGCAGCATATTCGTCTGCTTGAAGCTCAGCTACTTTTGCTTCTAAAGCATCTAATGACATACCAGATACTTCAAATCCTAAAATTTCTTTTGCAACTCCACTCAATCTTCTAGTAAATTGATCAATAGATAATGCAGCACCGGCTTTAACAGTTTCACCAGACGCATCCATTTGATTTAATGTTTTTAATACATCTCTTGTAACAGATAGCGCATTGTATCTATTTCCAAGTACGTCTTGAATATCAAATAATCTTTTATCTACATTCTTTTGTGGTAAGAAATTTTCGTATTGACCAATAATTTGACCATTACTATCAGCAATTGGTCCTCCTTGGTTTACTGGTACAAAAGTTTCTCTACCATCTTCACCAATCCCTGCTGCTATTTGTTTAGTTCCATCTTTTAAAGAGTATCCTTTGTAATTTCTTAATCTACCATCAACTCCTCTAATTTGAATTATTCCTCCATCTCTTTCAGGTCTCTCAACTTCCTTATTTGCATTATCATTTAAAAATTTCATATGATCTACTGCAGCATTTAGTGATGCTTCTCTGTTTCGAGCTCTAAGTTCACCTTCTTTTAATTTTATTGTTGCATAATTATTTACAGCAGGGCCTATTGCTTGACCAAATACTTCCATGGCTCCTCCCAATCCTGCTTTTGCTGTGGTTCCTGTTAATAATCCTGACGCAAGGTTAGCTAAGAATACTAAACCAGCCTGTGATCCTTCACCTTTAAATACTTCTTCTTGATATTTTTTAGCAAGTGCTATTGTTTTATTAAACTGAACATCGTCAGATGGGCCACCTAATGTTATCTCATTAGTTCCTTGAGATTCACTATTTTGTTTTTCTTGTTTTTTTTCATCTGCAGTTAATTTAGCTTCTGTTAAAGCTATTTGTTTTCTTCGTTCTCTATCTTCAGTTTTAGTATCTGTGTAATTAGTAATTCCATCTTCTTCTCCAGGAGGTGTTCCACCGCCTAGTGAATTCTCTTGTACAGCATCTAAATCAGCTATGTCATCTTTTGCTACGTTGTCCTGTAGCAGTGGGTCGCCTTCCGCTTTTAATTCTTTTGATTTATTATTAAAACTTGGTCTACCTGAACCTGGTCTACCTTCTACAATTTTTCTATCTTCTGCAACTTTTTCTTCAATAGGTTTTGGCACAAACTTACCGAATAAGTCTGCATCTGATACACCTTCACTCATTACATCTGTTGCTTTTAATCTATTTTGTCTTGCGAACTCAGCTCTTTCTTTCGGAGACATTGCATTAATTTTTTTTCTTAATTCAATACCTGCATCAACTCTATTTTTTACCCCATAAATACTAGAACCAATAATGGCGCTTGGTAGTAATCCTATACCTGCTAAAGCAGGTAATGCTCTTACACCAGCATAAGATCCTCCTAACCCAAAAGCCATTTTTCCAACAGGGTCTTCTACACCTAAACCTTCTGCAACTTTTTCACCTGCAAGGTATCCTCCATATGCGGGTAAATTAGCAACACCTTTAGCTAAAGCTTTAATTCCTCTTACTGGTCCACTTACTTTAAATCTTTCAAAAGCAGTTGGTGATTTTCTAATTGCTGGAACGGGTGCGCTACCATAAGGTGATCCAACCATAACTCCTGTATTAGCATTAATAGTTTTAAGTACACCTCTTCTAAGCGCCTCTTTACGAAACATAGGTCTGTTTAAAACTTTGTTAAGCGACATTAAACCTCCTAAGCCTGCTTGGGTTGAATACCTTGGAATGCTGTAAATGCTCCTATACCAGTACCAACAGCTTGAGCTAATGGACTAGAAGACGGTTGCGTTGCCATAGTTACCTGTGAAGATGATTTAGGTCCTGCAGCATACAAGTTAGCTAAGAACTCAGCTCTTTGGTATGGTTCGTATTGTTGTTGTAATGTAGATTGTCTTTGCGCATCAAGTGCTGACTGAGCAAGTTGTCTTTGAACACCGCCTGAAGCCATCAATTGATTAATATCGCCTTGAGCCATTTGTTGTTGACCTACTCCTAAATTACCTAACTGTTGACCTGCAGCAAGACCAACTTGTTGTTGTCTCTGAGCTGCTCCCAATGCCGTATTAAAACCTTGTTGTTGTGCTTTACCCATAGCTTCTAAAGTTCTGTTCTGTAACTCAGCTTGTTGAACACCTTCACGTCCTCCACCAAAAGCACCTGCATCCACTGCTTTTGCTGCTAATTGGTTTTGCATAATTCCTGATTGTCTAGCAATCTCTCCTGTTACATAAGATTGATATGGATTTAAATATTGTTGAATCTGAGATGTACCAATAGGTGTAGCCGCACCTGTCACTTGATTAATTCCTTGCTGTAAAGTTGAAGCTCCAACACCTGTTGTACCAGCAGCTGTCATTCCTCGTTGTTCTAAAGCACCTAAACCTGCTACCTTATAGTCTGGAAGATTAATTGGATTTTGAGCCACTTGACGGGCAATATCCATTAACTCTATTTTTCTTTCTTCTATACCAGGAGCTTCCCTTACAAATGATGTTGTAGAAGATGGTGTTGATGGTTGTGATTGTCTACCAAATAAAAAACTCATATTATATCCATTTCTCTAATTGTACATGTTTCTTTTGCCATCCCCATTTCTTGGAAACTTTCTCCCAACCAGGTCTAGCCATTATACTTAATCTTTTACATTTATTAACAGTTGCAAAATCAGTTACATTTTTAATTAAAGAATCTTCCCATAACTCTCTTCTTTTTCCTGTACAAATAACAATTTCATATTGATTATAATTTGGCATAATACCAATTCTACCAACACAAATACCAAAAACTTTATTCTCTTCAAATTCATCAGAACCAAACATTAACCAACATTGCATTGTATCTTTTTTTAATTCGTCCATAATCCAAGAAGAGTCTGCATATTTTCCAGAAAAAGCCAATGCTTCCGCTACCATAAATTCTGCTAAGGGCCAAAATCTTTCAATATCTTTAGGCTCTAAAGGAAGAATACTTACTAGGGGTTTAATTTGTTTTTTCTTTACCGATGCCATTTCTATCCTTTAATAAATCAAATACACGTTTGTATCTTTTTTGTTGTTCATAGAAATATTGGGCACCTTTTTCTCTCATATCTTTTATGCTATTTGGATTTCCTCCAGCTATGATTCCAGCACCTAATACTCCATCTGCTCTTGTTACAAACTCTCCGTCTGCTAATTGAGCTAACATTGTATCCTCGTCTTTATCTCCTACGCCTGCTCCATCTTCTACATAACCTGACGCTCTAACATAATTGTTTGCATCGTTTTCGTCATGTGAAACTTTTGATGGAAGATAGTTTACACCACCTTCATTAAATTTTTTTATTTCTGCTATACCACCTGTGTTTAATCTTTGAACATTCATAGAATAAGCACCGTATCTAGGATCTCCTCTTCCTGCTTCCTCAGGAGCATAAACTTTTTCATATGCTTTTTCTTCTCCTGTTGTTGGATCTATATAAGTGTAACCTGGTCTGTTAGCTTGTAAGTCTAAATAACCCATATTGTATCCCGGTGTGTAAATATCTGTTGGTTGTGGATTGAATGCACCACTTAAATATGTTCCAGCAGCGATTGCAGCTGAAGTTTTAAATGGATCAAATCCACCTTCTTTATTTTTTAAAATATCTAAAATACTTCCAGCTCCTTTTGAGGTATTTGTACCAGCAGCTATTTCTTGTTGTAGTTGATTTGAGGGATTATAAGATCCAGGCATATTTCTTAAAAATTGTGGTTGACTTGCTGTAAATGCTTTTGTTGCAGTTGATCCTGGAAACATACTCATACCTGTAGAACCTAAACTATATCCTGTGTAAGCTCCAGTAAGACCACCAAGTATTCTTCCAATTCCTGATGCTCCTGAATCTTTAGCTCCTTGATATCCTTTGTAACCACCGTAGGCTGCTGCTAGGTATGGTAAAAACTGTAGCATTAATAAAATTCTCCTTTTAAGATCTTAAGTATGAAATAATACCATTTTAGTCCGCTAATTTCAACTCGTCTCTAAAACATCCTTCATACTGATGTTCGCCCACGTGGATGATTGGGTCATTAACAAAGACATAACATTTACCCCCAATATCTTTCCAAAGCTTACAAAAGGAAAAATCTTCACCTAAATAAGTCTTAGTCTTAGGGTCATGTATACAATCAAAAAAGTTCCATAAATGAGGTCTATCTACATACTCACCATTAATCACTGTCTTTTGAACTATGTTTTTATCTGGATATTTTTCTATCATTTTGTCAAACACTGATCTTTTAATCAACATACATCCTGTTGGGCTGTGAGTAACTTCCATAACACCGCTATCTAAAGTTATTTTATTAGCGTCTGCTACTTTCATTGGATATGTGTTTAACCATCTATGTATATCTCCCGCATTTTTAACTTCACCATCGTTCCATTTTTTATAAAGTTTATCCCACATCATAGTTTTAAGTGGATAGGGAATAGATATTAATTCTTTGTCTAAATCTAACATTTTAATTATAGACTCTGCTCTAAAATAAATATCCGAGTCTACAAATAACATATGAGTGCAATTAGATTCTAAAAAAGCTGAAACACATAAGTTTCTTCCTTGAGTGACTAAAGAAGATTTTAGTAAGGTAAATGTAATTCTTATTCCTTTTTTAATGCAGAGTTGTTGCAATTCTAAAAGAGCTTGTGTGTAGTGCATGGTCACATTACTATGGCACGGTGTGCAAATCATAATGTTATAAGATGACTTAGTTATTTTATTTTTTTCTTTTTGTCCGGTTTCCGGTTTCCACATAGGAAGTGTAGCTTTTTCGTATGGAGTTACCTCAACTTCTTTTAGTGTTTGATAAGTGTCTTCATTCACTGTTTCTTTCATTTAAAGCTCCTTTCAAAAAATTTGTCCATTCCATACCTTTTTTTTCCCAATTATAAAATCTTTTATAAAAATCTTGTTGCTGTTGTAGGTGTTCCTGCATAAAATTTTCATGCAAATATGATGCTGCAACATTAATAGCTGCTCCTGTATCCTGTGCCATCTGTTCGTAATTTTTTGAATAATTAATGTATACTGGCCACTCTGCACAAGTTTCATACAAAGCTCCAAAATTATTAGTTATTACATGTACACCAGATGCTAAAGCTTCTAAAGCTGAAGCACAAGATGTTTCTTCAAATATAGAGGGGTACACAAACATGTCATAGTTAGGCATCATTTCTTTTATGTACTCATGGGGTTTGTAGCCAATATAATTTACGTTAGGTAATTTTTTAGCTTGTTCATATAAACCTTCAAAATCTTTTTCAGTATTATCTGAAAACTCAGATCCGTATACTTTACAAGAACTATAAACATCTAATTTTATATGTGGGTTATCTACTTCCTGCATTGCACGTAATAATACATTTAAACCTCTCCAAGGAGTGCAGTGATGTATTAATTTAATTGGAGTTCCTCTTTTATAAATTTTCCTGATAGGAAAGTTATCTATACCATTTTTAATCACTACACACTTCTCGGTAGGTATGTCAAAAGCATATCTAAACTTTTCGTAATTCCAATGACTATTAAATACGTACCAATCATATTCGTCATGTCTTTTCTTATTAGTAAAAAATTCTTGTAAGTTTGGTTGGTCCCAAGAGTTCTTTTGCCAAAGGATATTTAATTTTTTTGAGTCTATTGGAATTTTTCCAGGAATAGATGTGCATATCTGTATTTGATCTAACAACTCTTTTGAAACATGCTTCTCAAGCATCTCCATTTGTAGCTCAGTGGCTCCACGAGGTTGCATTATTCTTTAGTTAGCGCCCCCATAGAAACCCTAGTAACTTTGATTTCAAGGTCTTGTCTAAAATCATCCACAGTAGTATCAGTATTGGGATCAGCAACATCAGCATCAAAATCATTTTTGCTAGCATATACTTTACCCGTTCTTTTGTGTTTAATAATTTCTTTTGCAGTTGCTGGTATTTTAGGTAAATCAGGCATTTCTTTTTATACCTTTGTTAACAATTTTTGTCTACCCATAATTATAAAATATATATTAAACACGATTATCTGTAAATAGCATAGTATAACTTACTCTTCTATTATAAAATTTTTATTTATTAATTTATTAAGTATTAATTTTAAATCTAAATTATCATTTAATAACATTGTTTTTTCCATAAAATCCAATTGATGCAACAATCCGAGAAGTGAGTCCAATTACTTTGTGTTTTATTCCCCTTGGTATAAAAATTATATCGCCTTTTTCAATCATATAATCTTTATCTACATTACCAAAAACCCTGTATATAGTTTTACCTTTGAGTCCTAAAATAAAAACATCTTCTTCATCTATGTGAGAATTACCTACTTGAGAAACAAAACTAAAAAATAAATCTACTTCATCCCTTGCATCTCTTTCATATTTAAAAAGTTTACTTAAAAAATCAAAGAATGTTTTAAATTCTTGTAAAGTATTACTAACTTTATATATTTGAAATACATCTTTTAAATTTTGAACTTGTGTTTTTTGGTTAATTGTTAAATTATTTTCTTCCAGTAATTGACTTAATAAATTAAAATCATAATTTCTTTCTAGTGAAACAAAATTTTTTATTAAAGTTACTTTTTTTTCTTTTATAGAAGCGAACTCAGGTTCTTTTATTAACATTATTTTTTATAACTTTGTTAACAATTTTTGTCTATCCTTTTCCTTGACCTTTGTAACGCTTCAATCTTTTTTGACGTTTCTCACTTTTAGACAAAGATTTTTTGTGTTTTCTAGGGCCTCTTTTTTTAGGTTTATCTCTACTTATAAAATCTTTAAATTTTCTAGCCATTTTCTTGAGATCTATCTATTTGAGCATAACTAATTATGCCTTGTATTTCTCCACCAGTTCCTGCGGTCATTTTTAAAATATCACCTTCTTCTAAAATTAAAGTTTTATCTATAATATTTTCAACTGTGTTTGCTGCAACAGCTTTTCTAGAAATAGCAAAAGTAGCTGTAGCTGAAGTATCGGTAACTTGAACTGATAAAGCAACAGGACTCGCAGAACTATTGTCTACTTGTATTTGTTTAATTAAACATCTTGCTCCTGTTGGAGAAGTAAGAACAGATACAGTGCCTGTTCCCGAAAGATTTATACCAGCATTTTTATATTGTATTGTCATGACAGAAAGTAAGTAAAAGTATCTTGTTCATTTTTTAATTCTTGTTGGTAAGAAGTGTTTAACTTATCTTGCATCGTACGTAAAGATTGATTTACCTGTCTTTGGTTTTCTTGAGTGTATTCATTTGTTGGTTCTGGAATTATTATATCTACTCTTGCCATTAATACCCACTATGTAATCCACCTGGACCGGCTGTGTGTCTTTCCTGCCTTTGTTGTGTAGGTGCCATTTTTTCAGGTTGAGATATTATTTGTCCTCTATTCCTGTCTCCTTTTGAAGGTGGAGTATTTTTAATATTTTCATTTATTGCTTTAGTTGTAGATCTATTTAAGTCAGCTAGAATTTTTTTCTGATTTAAAGCATAATTTTTTTCAGCTCTCTTTTGAGCTAAAAAATTTGAAATGTTTAAAGAATTACCATTAAGAGCAGAATAGCCCATCATTGCTAATCCAACAGGATTAGTTAAATCTAAAGGACTAGCTCCTATTAGGGATCCGACAACATTTCTTTTTAAACCGTCTAATCCCATTTTATCCATCGCATAATTTTTACCAAGATTTAACAAGCCTTCCTGAACTATTTTTTTATAATCCGTAGGTTGGTCCTCAACTAACCCTAATTGTTGGTTTGGTTCAACTGGTTGAAAAGAAGGTGTGTAATTTTCAAATCCTGGTTGAGATTGAACTGCTGCAAGACCAAAAGGTTCTTGAGCTTGTGCTATATTGTTAACATAATCTCTTAAAAATATTTCGTCCATTATCCTCTCATACCATCAGGTTGTACATCAGCTCTGAAAGTTCCAAATCTCCAGTTTTCATCAGTAGATGTGTTTGCAATTTTTAAACTAGCAAATCTTGCTCTAGCTCTGGTATCTATCTTATTAGTAGTAGATGTAATTGTAAAGGGTCCAAGTGGTGAAGAAGATTCGGTATCACTTGGATAATCTCTTAATTGAATAGTAATCTGAGCATTACCTTGAAGTAACTTAAAATCTGGAACAAATCTTCTCATACTCATAAAAAATTCTGCACTAGTTCCTTCGGGGTTTAAACTAAAATCCCCAGATTCTATGAAGGCCGGTATTACAGTTTTGTTTCCACTAGAATCCACTTCGTTTGTTCCAACTTCGTGAGCATAGTAAATAGTTGAACCATTAATGTTTGTAATTCCTTGAACTAAAGGAAAGGTCGGTGTTGTTGTTGAAATAAATTCAGTTGCATAAGGAACATCATATAAATTAGCATCAACCCATGTAGTTCTAGCTAAAGACCCTGTTGTCCAAGTCCCGCTTTGATAATTATAAGTTACACATCTATCATTGAATGAAGATCCTGATTTAGGATAGAACCAAGTAAGTTCTTCATATAAATGATTTAACCCAACATATACTGATTCACCGTTTTGATAATTAATTCCAAGATTATCTCCTTTATTTGTAAACACAAAGTCTTCCACTTGGCATGGTAAAGATTTCACAGTACCATCAAAAACAAAAAATCCACCAGACTCCCCTATCCAATATATAGCGCCATTCACATACTTTATAGAATGTTGTCCTATAGCACCACAGTTAGACCCTACTTGTCTAATAGAAAAAGTAAATGGTGGACCTACGAACTGAATTACATAAGCTGAATTATCAGTTAAAATTAAAGTGTAATCTTTTCCTTTGACAGCCCCTACAATTTTAGTTCCAGAGTCTAATCTAAATGTACCTGCTGTATTTACTGAAGTTGGTGTGTAATCACTAATATCTTCTTGATCAGAAAACCTAATAAACATTTTATCTTGTGTGGCACCACCAATTGTTGTTTCCGTACCTAACATTAACAAATGTCTATCTCTATCTGACACCAAAGACATAACTGATTTTTCTGGTGCACCACTTACCACTGTTGCTCTAGTAGTTAAGGCATTTGGATTAGAATTGATTGGGTTCCACTCAAAGGTTTTACCATTTTTAATTGTAGCGATTAATTTTTCTCCAAAATTATCTAATGACCAAGATGCAGGATCAATTGTTAAAGTAGAGGATAAGGAAGCTTGTCCCCAACCTGTGTAGTATTCGACACCAGAGCCTGACGCATGAGCAGATCTTGTCCCCGCAACACCTCTCGTAATACCAGTTAAATCATTTGTAGATATACCGGTGTAAGAAATAAATTCTGCGCCAACTTTTATTGTTCCTGACGTTGGAAATCCAGTAGTTGATGCAAGCGTAATAGAAGTTCCAGATCCTCCAGTCCCTGCAGTATCATCTTGCAATAAACCATTTAAAGTTCCAAATACTTGTTGACCTCCGCCCCATAGCCCTGTTCCCCAACCAAATCCATAAGTAAAACCTAAAGCACCTGCACTAATGTACGGATTCACTGTTGCAGATCCACTTCCGTTGACCGTTGTCCCTGCTGCGCTAGCCATTGTAACAGTAAAAGAATCACTATCTGGGACAGTGACTACTTGAAAAGTATTTGTTGTAAAATCTGAAGCTACGTATCCAGCTCCTACTGGAGGTGTTACTGAAGTAAATGTAAACAGATCTCCAGGTTGTAGGGTATGTGCTGCTTTGTTAACAGTAACCGTAGCTGAAGTATTTACGGTACTGAATGTACAACCAGCTATAGCTGTACCTAAGGGAGTTATATCGTAAAAGGCATCTTCATAATAAATAATTAAAACTTTATTTGT
>Ga0181377_1000828_pt1 | contig 10793 bp, 14 predicted proteins | sample LowvirmetaG_9_FD_130160 | JGI IMG/M metagenome (GOLD analysis project Ga0181377, IMG submission 130160) | Marine viral communities from the Subarctic Pacific Ocean - Lowphox_13 viral metaG | ecosystem: Environmental > Aquatic > Marine > Oceanic | place: Subarctic Pacific Ocean | collected...
TATACTGTTTTTAAAATACATGACTATGAAAACTTCTTTGATACAATTCATAAAGAATTTTCCGTGTATCAAGACAAGTACGATAGTCAGCCTATTAAACTTCAAGGTCCAAGTCCCTTTGATTCTACTAAAACAATAGGAAAACAGTTTAATGATTGTTTAACAGAGTTTGATAAAGATGAACATGTGTATTTTCCTATCCAACAAATATTGGAAACAGTAGATATATCCACCTTAATTACTATTAAGGACAAACAAAGAGCATTTCCTACTGCTCAAAAAGAAAGAAAACTAGCCGAACAAAACTATAGATGTGCAATAGATGGTTTACCTTTACCTATGGAAGACGCAGAGGCTGGTCACATCGACGCTCACGCAAAAGGTGGGAAAACAACATATGATAATCTTGCAATGATTCGAGGTTCTCATAATGGAGATATGGGTACCATGTCTGTAGAAGAATATAAATTATTAATGGGGTATTAATGGAAATACAATATTTTTTATTTTTTATACTATTAATGGGCTGTGGTTATAGTTCATATAAAATAGGAATGAAAGAAGGTGCAGCTAATACAGTAGATATTTTACACAGTTTAAAGATTATTTCTTATAATGAAAGAGGCGACATAACTCCTTACCGAAAATCTTAAAAACTTTTTTTATATAAATAGTTATGCAAATAGTTACTAGGAGAGTATATGAGAAGATTTAAACAGTGGTCTGATTCAATATTAGTAGAAGATTTAAACAATCTTCAGTATAATGAAGCAAATGAAAAAGGCTTTGTTTTAGGTTTATTATCTGATATTGATGACAGTATACTTAGTATAGCAACTGAAATCGCACTTGATAATAGGACAGGTTATTCAAATGGCTCTAAACTAGGAATATCACAGATGTTAGATGGCGATGCTAGAGGGAAATTTTCTTCTCTTGCATTGGAGATAATAGATAAACATCCAGATTTAGAAAGAAAAAAACTACCTGCTGGTAGAATCGGCAAGGACTATGCATTTAAACATGTAGATATGAAACGCTATATCTATGTTAACTGCAGACCAAATGGTAAGAGAAGTAAGGCTGGAGATGACCCCAACGAATTAATGACAGCCGCACTTTGTCTCAAACCAAACTTAAAAATTCCAAAGAATTCTGATGAAATGGATAAACTTATTGATGAGGTAAAACTTGGATTAGGTGCCGTAAAAGGTTATAAAAAGGGACAAGTAGATGCCATGGAAAAAGATTATAGTAACTTATGTTCTGCCGTGTCTGCTGCAATAACTTGTCATAAGGCTGGATATGGCGGTGCTGATAAGGTTTACCTTACAGGACAGTCCTGGGACAATGATGTTAAACCATTTAAAATAAACAAACACGGAATGGCAGATTTTAACTCATCTGATTTTATTATAAAGAAAGGTAATAAATACTTGGGTGTATCACTTAAAAAGAAATTAAGAACCAATCAACAAGATCCTACTGTAATAAACAAGTCAATGAAAACTCTTTTTCAAGACAAAAAGTTTGAAAAGGTAGTGGAAAAGTTAGACTTAAAGGCTGGTGAGTTTTACACAAAGGTTATTAAGACTGCACAGAGAAAAAACCTATTAGATAAAGAAATGATGGCTGATCTGAAAAAGAATAAGGCTACTCCTAAAAACTGGAAACAGTATATACAAAGAGTACCTAATGCTATAATTAATGCCGAACTTAAAACCTCTAGGTCTTTATTTAAAGATATGAGTAAAATTATTATTGATAATAAACAAATGCTTGCAGATCAGCTGATATTATTAATATTTAAGGCAGATTTAAAAGAACTAAAGAAAGTAAACTTTGATTTTGCATTAGTTACAGGTATAGGAGACTATGGACCATCAAAGGGCGTAGTAGTAGAAAAGGGCGAATATAAAGACATTGATAATGTAACAAGTACTTTAGACGAATTGTTTTCAAAAGGTACTGTTGATTTAAAATTTACTCCAGGTGTTAAACAAGCATTTGAAGATGGTGGGAACTCTGCCACATTAAAGTTTGATTTAATAATAGGTGACTTACCAGTATGTAATATCACTTTAAGATATAAAGGAAACTTCAGAGCGGCTCCGGCCTTTTTGGCAGTAATGACTCCTGAATTTAAGGCTATATATAAAAAATGATAAGATTTAATTCATACACACCATTAACGGAATCCAAAAATACTCATATGACACATATTGAGGATTTGGTTATTGATGGTGGAGTCAAGGGGGCACGCCAAGCTATTCTAGCACTTAGGTCATTGCGGGATATGTTGTCGGGTAACACAAAGGCACCTGTAGATGTTACAGTCAAATGGGACGGTGCCCCCGCCGTATTTGCCGGCGAAGATCCAGAAACTGGAGAATTCTTTGTGGCGAAAAAGGGTATTTTTAATTCTAACCCAAAAATTTATAAATCTCATGCAGATATTAAAGCTGACACTTCAGGTGACTTATCCAAAAAACTTATTATGGCTTTTGATAGTCTAAAGGGAATAGGTATTAAAGGTGTTATACAAGGCGACTTTATGTTTGATAAGTCAGACCTTAAGATAGAAAACATAGGCGGAGTAAAACATATTGTATTCCATCCAAATACTATTGCATATGCGATACCAACAAACACACCTTTAGCAAAAGAAATAACTACTGCAAAAATAGGAATAGTTTGGCACACCTCTTACTCAGGAGCTACATTTGAAACTATGAAGGCAGAGTTCGGTAGGGATATTGTTCCTAAACTTAGAAAAACTAAGGACGTATGGATGCAAGATGCAACACTCCCAGACTTATCTGGTACTGCAACACTTACTTCAGCCGATACAAAAATTCTTAACGATAAGTTGTCAAATGCTGGAAAGATATTTAAACAAATATCAAGTGGCGTACTTAAAGAAATAGAACAAAATAAAGAACTCAACCTTATTATCAACATTTACAACAATAGGGTAGTAAGAGAAGGTCAGAGAATAACTGACACTAAAAAGCATGCAACAGGTCTTGTTATGTTTGTAAATGACCGATATGCTAAAGAGATAGATAAGAGAAAGAGCCAAAAAGGTAAAGATGTCCAAATACAAAAAAGAGATGAATTATTAAAGTTTTTTAGTAAAAATAATATAAAAAACTTAAAAAATATCTTTGATTTACAGAATTTTGTAGTGGATGCGAAATTAATTCTTATAAATAAACTAAACAAGTTAAGTTCTATAGGAACTTTTGTTAAAACTAAGTCCGGGTTTAAAGTAACCAATCCTGAAGGGTTTGTTGCTATAGATCGAATGGAAGGTGGAGCTGTTAAGTTAGTAGATAGATTAGAATTTTCTACTAATAATTTCAGTAAAGATATAATTAAAGGTTGGGATAATCCTAACTAAATGGGAACCGAAGGATAATAATGAGCATAAAAACATTTAGCGACTATGTCGTGGAATCATCAAAGGACGTAACGTTCGTATTTGGTAGATTCAACCCACCAACAGCAGGACATGAAAAACTGTTCGATACATTAAAGAAAATATCTCGTGGTGGTGTTTATAGAATATATGCCTCAAAATCAGAAGATAGCAAAAAGAACCCTCTCCCATTTAAACAAAAAATTAAATTCATGCGTAAGATGTTTCCAAAACATGCCCGAAACATTATGGCAGATCCAGATATAAGAACAGTGTTGGATATAGCTACAAAGTTATATGACCAAGGATTTACTAGAGCAACCATGGTTGCTGGTTCAGATAGAATAAAAGAGTTTGAAATACTATTAAACAAATATAATGGTGAAAAGAACAGACACGGGTTCTACCAATTTCAAGAAAAAATAAGAGTAATCTCTGCTGGAGAACGTGATCCAGATTCAGAAGGTGTAACCGGGATGTCAGCTTCTAAGTTAAGAGCATTTGTGGCCGCAGGAGATTTACAAGGCTTTGCTGACAATTCTTTAGAAGTACCTGGTGATGGTGTTCAATCACTATACTTTGCACTTCGTAAAGGTATGGGACTTAAAAAGGAATCAAATAGACCTCATGTAGAACTAAAAACTGTATCAGAAACCAGAGAAAGGTTTGTTAAAGGAAACATATTTAATGTGGGTGATATGGTTCAAGTAAAAGAAACAAATCAAATTGGTACTGTTATCACGAAAGGTACTAATTATCTTACAGTAAGTTTAGAAGAAGGTAATAAAAAGTTATGGCTAGAAAGTGTATGTGAAGTAGGTACTAACGCCACTACAAAGAAATACTCGAAGGATACTCCAGGCCAGAGCGAAGGTAGTAATTACTTTTCTGGTTTAAGTAAATCAACATCAGATAAAAGAAAGGCACATTTTAATAAAAAGAAAAAGATGGATGATAATAATCCAGCTGCATATACAAAAGCTCCTGGAGATGCCAGAGCAAAAACAAAACCGTCTAAACATACTAAAAAGTATAAGCAAATGTTTGGCGAATTAAACTTTGAAGATTTTAATGTAACTGAAGGTAAGGCTGATGATGCTCTTAAAAAGAAAGCAGATAAGTCAGGTATGCCATTAGCCATATTAAGAAAAGTATTTGATAGAGGATTTGCGGCTTGGAGAACAGGTCATAGACCAGGGACGAATCCAACACAATGGGGGTTAGCGAGAGTCAATTCTTTTGTAACCAAATCATCAGGAACATGGGGTAAAGCAGATAAAGACTTGGCCGCTAAAGTAAAAGGAAACTAAAAAAATGAAATTTAAGGAATTAAGAGAGAAGTATAAAAGTAAATTTAAACCTGCTGAGATTACAAAGGCAGTGGATATTGCTTTGTCAATGGGTGGTAATATGACCGGTGCTTATAAAAGAATTGAGGCATTTAAAAAAGGTTTAGCTAATGACCCAATGGTAAAACAAGCCTTAAAATTGGCTAATGAATCAGTTAACGAAGAAACTATAAATGAGTTAAATTTTTCATATGCGTTTTTTGATGTCAAAAGTCTTAACACATTTATGTTAAAAGCATTAAAGATTAAAGGATTAACTGTTATAGATAGTGAAAAACAAACAGGTGGACACTTTACAGTAAGAGTTAAGGCTGATGACAAGAAAATAATTACTAAAGCAAATTCAGTAGCTCTTAAGGCTATGTCAGAATGGGTTACAGAATCTAATGATGCATGGGCAAAATTAAGCGACACCCAAAAGAATAAAGCCCGACAAGCATATCAAAAGCTTTCAACACAACATGATAGAGCCATGGATAAACATGATATTGAGGTTGACAAATATAATCATGGTGATAAAGGCAGTGGTTTCCATAAGATCGATCCACTAGTGGATAAAATTCATGATATCGAAGACAAAAAGGAACTCTTACTTAAAAAATATGGCCGTGGTGTTTCTAGTAATGTTAATGAAAATTACAACCAGGACTTAACTCTTGCTACTAAGAACATAGCAAGACTTTCTAATAAAGAAAGTGGTCAAGATAAGAAAGACTATCAGGCAGTATCTAGAGCTCTTGCTCAAGGTAACCTTGGTGCAGTTAAGAAAGTAATTAAAGGTATTTCAACAAAAGAAATTCAATCAGACTTATTGGGTATACTTGTAGGTTATAATGACTTAATTGCTAAACTGTATCCTAAAGCAGTAGACAGTAAAGGCAATCTTAAAAGTGGTCTGACTGTAGATAAGATGATTAAAGAAGATGGTGCCTATGTATCACAAAATAAAATGACTGACGCACAAAAACAAGACCTTAAGGATAAGCAAGACAGAGAAAGACAAGCTCAAATTAAGAGAATGAAAATAAAACAGAAAGATTCCAAAGATGATGCAGAACGTAAGCAAAAGGACCGTGCACGTAGACTGGCAAAATATGCAGGTAAAAGTGAAGAAGTTGACTCTCTTGACGAATTGACTACAAAAGAAAAACAACTTGTAAATCAAATGTATGATAAGAAAGGTAACCTTACACCACTTGGTAAGAAAGTTCTTAATCATAATAAAAAGCCTGGCGATAAAGGATATGTTGAAAATGTTGAAGAAGGTTCATTCTATGGTAGAGATGATTTAGTTAAACAGTTTAAAACACCTAAAAGTCAAAGAAAGGCTAATGTTAGATTGGTAAGAACTAGTAAAGGTGGAACTGAAAGGGCAACCTTGAACATAAAGAAGAACGCAAAGAAAATCGCACAACTAAAGAAGGATGGGTATAAAGTAGACCCAACGTACTATACAGAAGAAACTGTATTAGAAAACTATAGAACTCTTGCCGTAAAAGGTATGGGTGCAGAAGATAAGAGGTCAATTAAAGTTGGCAGAGAAGTAGATTACTACGAACCAAAAAATGGTGATAAGAGACAAGGAAAAGTCACTAAGATGACTGCAAAAGATTATACAGTTAAAGATGATAAAACTGGTAAAACACATACCTTTGTTTACCATGATAGAAATGATGCAAAGAAACTTCTTAGGGCATATAAACATCATGAATCTACAGCTGCATGGGCAAAGTCATTAGAGAAGATTAAAAATCAAAGACAGTTGGATAAAATTTCAAATAAAGATAAAGCCACATTAAAATCTATTATGGATTTATTAAATAAAGAAAAGAAATAATGAAAACATTTAAAGAACATCAAGAAGGTGCTGGACTTTGGGCCAACATCCATAAAAAGAGAAAAGAAGGTAGACCTATGCGTAAACCTGGTTCTAAAGGCGCGCCTACTAAACAAGACTTTAAACATGCTCGTAGTGAAAATTTAGATGAAGCGCCATTGGTCATGCGTGACATGGATATGGTCAAAACTTTATTTAGTAAGATTGAAGATACCATGCAAAAGAATAATAGAAGTAAGAAGTCAGAAAAAAACTGGCCAGTACTTCAACAACTAGCTAAGATGGCTGGTTTTGGTATTACTAAATCGGGACAAGATAAAAATAAATCTTTTAGGTATGATTTAAAAAAATGATAGTCCAAGGAGAAAAATAATGTCAAAATTAAAAAGAGATGCAATAGTACAGTCATTTAATGCCAAGTGGAAGTATAGGTATGACAAGGACCAATATGGTTTTGCTGACGCATGGAAAATTATATACTCAGAAAATGCTGAGGGTAAATTAGTAGGAGATTGTGAAGACTATGCTCTAACAATTCTTTATAGATTATGCGGAGAAAGTCACCTTAAAATGTGGTGGATGTTATTAACACATAAGGCTGGTATATGTTTAGTTGGTCCTAGTAAGTGGAAAGTATCACACGCTGTATTAAGATATGAAGGTGAATATGTAGATAACTGGACTAAGAAGTTTGGACCTAAATCAGAAATAGAAAAGAACCATACATTTCATTGGATTAAAGGTTATGGTTGGGCGTATTACGTTGCTGTTAAGATGGTTATAAGTAAAGTAGTAAGAGTTATAAAGGGTCTATAATGCATAATTTTTTAGAACATATAGAAGAAAGATTTGGCCTTTATGAAGGTGTTAATGTACCTTTAGAACAGCCTATGCAAGAAGAGGCTTCTCCAGAATTAAATAGTCCAAAAAGAGGTGGTAAGAAAAAGTATGTTGTATATGTAAAGAACCCTCAAACTGGAAACATAAAAAAAATCCAGTTTGGAGATACAACTGGACTAAGTGCAAAAATTAACGATAAAGATGCGGCAAGAAGCTTTGCTGCAAGACATAAATGTGATACTAAAAAGGATAAACTATCTCCAGGTTATTGGGCGTGTAGATTACCTAGGTATGCAAAACAATTAGGATTAAAGGGTGGTGGAAATTACTTTTGGTAAGCCCTATTGGGAAGACGGCGTGATTAGGACCTTTGATCCTAGCATAGATGATGCTGAGTATGTTTGGCATCGCGATGCTGAAGATAGGGAAATAGAAGTACTGGAAGGAGAAGGTTGGCAGTTTCAATTACAAGATTGTCTGCCATGGTTATTAAAAAAAGGTATGGTATTTGATATTAAAAAAGAAGAGTATCATAGATTAATTAAAGGGGTAACTCCCCTAAAATGTAGAGTAGTTTTAAATGGCTAGAGTAACGGCAGCAGAACAGAGGGCAGACCAGGCCTCTCGTTTAGATAGAATAGAAAGTAAGATAGACGTCATGTCAGAGGCGATTATTGCTTTGGCAAGAGCTGAAGAAAAGATAGTAACTCTTACACAATTCGGTAAGCAACAATCCACTCAAATTCTAACTCTTATAAATAGAGTAGATAGATTAGAAGATTTGGTGAGACAAAATGCCTCAACCGTAACGATAATTAATAAAATTTTCTGGGTGGTTATAGCAGCTGCAGCAACAGGAATAACAGGAATGTTTTTCATTCAATAGGAGAAAAAAATGAAAATAAATGATATAGAAACCAAAGACATTGCTTCTGCAGTTAATGATGTGTTAGAAGGAAAGGGTCATAGTGGCAAGAAAAAAATTAAGTCTGGATATGGGGAAGAAGCTAAATACCCTCATGATATGTTTCACCCAGAAACTGGTGAAAAAGTAGTGGCTAAAAACGAGAAAGACCATGAAGAACTTTCTAAGAAAGGTTACACTCATGAAAAACCAGTAAAGGAAAGCCCTGAAGAGCCAAGAGCAAAGGGTGAAAAGGAATTTAAGGCCAAACATGTAATTAAGAAGTCTGGTGAAAATCCTGATGGAACAGTAACTAAAGAAGATGTAAAAAGACAACTTACTGATGAACAGAAGTACAAAGAGTTCTTTGCATCTGCTCTTAAAAAGTTTGGAGTTGAATCACCGCAAGACCTTGATAAAGAAAAAAGAAAAGAATTCTTTAACTATGTTGATAAGAACTACAAGGCTACAAATGAAGAAATAAAAAAAGTAGAAGAAGCCATGTTAAAGGTAACTGCATGGACTGGTAATATGAAAAAACCACCTGCAGGTTTAACTATTGCAAAATCACAATCATCTTCATTGGGTGGTCATGATGTAATATTTAAAGGTGATGAAAAGGCACTTATTAAATACGCTAAAAGAAGCTTGGGTGTAGATTCTGATGCTAAAACTTTATCGGATGTTCAAAGGGAGGTAAACTAACGTGAAAGATTTTTTTGAATTTAGAGAAGATATCAACGAGGTATTAGGCTTCGGTCTAAGTAAGAGGAAGAAGGCGAAGGCTGACCAGGGTAACAAAAGGAGTAATGATGGCTCTGATGATCCTCACCAAGTGTTAACTGATAAAATAGATAAGTTAGAGGCAAAACTTAAGGCGACTCGCGAAAAGTTGAAAAAGGCTCAAGGCCCAGACGGCGATGATGACTCAGAAGATTATTGGGGCGGAATAGAAATGAATCAAACTCAGGAACTAGAGAAGCTTAAAGATAGACTGAAAAAGATGCAACAAGAATCAGTTAATGAAACAGCTGAATGGAGTAAACTTGATGATAACCGAAAGGATGCTGTTCGTAAAGAGTATCAGAGATTAGGTAAAATGCATGATACCTTACGGAAAAAACATGATTTTGAGTATAATGATATAGAAGGCGACGATGATAAGGCCGATAAAATTATGGATCAAATGATAGCGGTTAAGAACAAACGAGATGCTCTTGTAGATAAATTTGGTCGTGGTGTTATAAAAAAGGTAGGATTCAGGCAGAAAAAATAAATCATATCTCCTTAAGAGGTATATATAATATATGATGAAAATATTTGAAGAACTGACTAACAAGAATTTTAAACTTTATGCCATGCAAAACTACAACAACCCAGAATGTGTTGAAGTAGACGAGTTTATAGAGGATTTAAATAGATTTAAGTATGTTAAAAGGTTATTAAGTCGATATCAAATTAGCGATGATTTACAAGAGAGGCTAATACTGAATCACTTAATAGTTATATTTAATGTATTTGGTATAAGACCTGCCAATAAAATGATTTGGTATAAAGTAGAAGAAGAGCATTGGACTTATATAAAGGCATTTTTGGTATATTTAAATTATCTACCAGAAGAAGAGATGGCGGATGTACCATTAGATCCAGTGATAGTAGATAGATTAAGGAACCTATAATGGGATTAATATCAAGAACAGGTGACATATTTTACGCATTTAGATTTTTAAAAATGTTAACTACTCCCTGGGATAAACAAAAGGCTTTTGAGTTAGGTATTATAGATGAAAATGGAACTGTATTAAAGAAAGCCAGAGAGTTAAAAAATTCAGATGAAAAGGCTTCTTATACAGTTTTTCATAGGTTGGTATTCAACCTAAAAAGGTTACTGAATAAACTACCATTTGGAAAATCAAAGTTGGCGTCTTATGCTACAGCATTGTTTCTTATAAAAGAAGAAACGGGAATGAGTGAGAACCAAATTAGAAAGGTAATGAAAAAGTTTATAGATGATGATGCTGATGCTTTAGAAGAGTCAACATGGTTCCAAACCGATGAAGGAATTTTAAACGAAGGTGATTATTGGTTAATCAATGATATTGCTTCTCCTATTACAGGAGAGATTATAGCTGAGGCCAAAACCAAAATCAGAGTTAATGTTAATAGTAAACCTGTAGATAAGTGTTTCTATCAAAACATATATAAGGTAACGCATCTTAAAACTAAGCAGGAACTTTATATAACAAGTAAGGATATAAAAAGATGAAATTTTCAGAGTATCAAAAAGAGTCCGCAAAACAATGGGAAGATGCAGCAGCTAATTCTGTTGCCGGTGGTGGTGTTTCATTACCAGCTGATATGAAACCTAAAAAGAAACCTAGATATGACGCAAGAACTAAAGAAGGTAAACAATTTATTTCAAGAATCTTACAGCGTAGAGAA